>OGEZ01000280.1_pt1 | contig 52439 bp, 37 predicted proteins | sample 1570831 | NCBI WGS metagenome assembly OGEZ01 (sample SAMEA2582059, study PRJEB24529) | metagenome | biome: Human gut stool | place: China | collected 2011
TGGCAGACATCGAGCAGCGGGCCAAAACCAAAGGCGTGCTGGAAAAGCGGGTGGAGCTACCGGTGCAGGATTTTCAGACGCTGTGTAAGATGGCAAAAGCCAGCGGCAAGCTGCAGGCAGAGAACCGCAGTCTGTGGATGCAGCTGCAGCAAAGCACGGTGAGAGAACAGGAACTGGGCCAGCGCCTCCGCCGCTGTGAGGAACAGCTGGATGCAGTGCTTACCGAGACCCGTCCTTACCGGGAAGCCGTGCGGGTGGCGCCGGAGCAGGTGCAGGCATTTGTGTTGGGCATCTGCCGCCGCCAACAGGAGGAAAAACGGCTGAACCGTAAGCAACGCCGCCAGCGGGCCAAGGGTCAGGATCGATGAAAGAACAAGCAGCAAGGCAGCAGGGGGCAGCCCTGCAGAAAGGAGCCGCTACGGAAGATCGGCAGGAAAAGACAACAGCACAGGCAGCGGCGTCCGCCAAGTACCGGGAGGACGGCGTGCCCCAGCAGGAGCTGGAGCGCTTCGCCCGGTTCCTGCTGCCCAAGATCCAGGCATTTTACCAGTCGGAAGAGGGACAACGACTGTTCGAGGAGTGGATAAACAGGAGAAACGCAGAAGAAAAAACGGGAAAGTGCAAGGAATCATAAAAATTTCCTGAAAGTTGGCGTGGTGCCGGAAACGAAAAAGCTAAAGAAAGGGTGAAGTTTGTGGGCCACAAGAGCCATCTGGCTCTTGTGGCATTTTTCTTGGAGATGCTTCTTTTGCCCCAAATACCTTGCATTGCAAAAATTTCCATTCCAAAATCGTTTCCTAAATAAGTGGGCTTATATGAATGAAAGGGAGACGAAGAGCATGGAAGGATACGGAGAAGCGGTTTTTGCAACGGAATATCTTTGCAAGGAATACCGACATACGGTGGCGTTGCGGGATGTGAGCATCACAATCCCGCGCGGGCAGATCTACGGTCTGATCGGAGAAAACGGCGCGGGGAAAACCACCCTGCTGCGAATTCTATGCGGTCTGACTCGCCCCACACGGGGCAGGCTGCTACTATTTGGTGCGGCAGATGCTGCCCGACAGTCAGAAATGCGGCGTCGGATGGGGTGCCTTGTGGACGGCCCTGCCTTGTACGCGGATCTGACCGCATGGCAAAACCTGAAAGTGCAGTGCCTGCAGCGAGGGTTAAATGAGGCGGATATTGCTCCCACCCTGCAACTGGTGGGTCTGAAAGACACTGGCAGCAAACCTGCCGGAAAATTCTCGCTGGGGATGCGCCAACGGCTGGGGCTGGCGGTTGCTCTCTTGGGGAAACCGGAATTTCTGGTACTTGACGAACCGCTCAATGGACTGGACCCGATGGGGATACAGGAACTGCGACGTCTTCTGGAAAAACTGAACCGGGAACAGGGAATGACGATTCTGCTGTCCAGTCATATCCTCAGCGAGTTGCACCAGCTTGCGACAAGCTACGGTATTTTACATAATGGGCAGTTGCTGGAACAACTGACGGCAGAAGAACTGGACGCCCGCTGCAGCAAGTATCTGTTAGTCCGTACCGACAATGACCGACGGGCGGTAGACATCCTCCGCAAGATGTTTCCGGAAGCTATCTGTCAGGCAACAGTGGAGGGGCTGCGCTTGTTCCCGGTAGGAAACGAGGCAGCAGCGACAGCTTCCGGTATGCTAATGGAGAATGGCTTGCACGTGCAGGAACTGGCAGTGCGCAGCGAAGGGCTGGAGGCATATTTCACGGCCTTGGTGGGAGGTGACAGCCATGCCGATGCAGGCTAAAGCGGAAGGAGTCAAACTGTTCCATGCAAAAGCACAGCTATGGGCTTTGCTGGGGTTTGTTCTGATGCTGCTGTGGTTTGCCAACAGTGGGACCATGTATTTTATGGTGGCGGGTGATCTTTTGAACCCGCTTGACTCCATCGGATTTTTCAAGGATGTGGCGATGGGAAGTGGGCGGTCCGGCTTGCAGCTGGTGCGCAGCTCTCAGAGCCTGACAGTGTTCAGCTGGCTGATCCCCGTCAATCTGTGTGTGGCGCAATTCGCGTCGGAGCGCCGGGCACGCACCGATGAATTGTTCGTCAGTCATGGAGGACGGTTGTCCACTCTATACCGCGCCAAATTCGGGGTGGTCTGCGGTTTCTACCTGCTTTTGCAGCTGGCCTTTTACGGAATCTGCATTACCATCACAGCCATCCAGATGGGAATTGCGCCCGCGCTCGGAACAGTTCTGTTGTTCTGCGCAGTATCGGTGGGAAATCTTCTGGTGCTGGGGGCTTTCCTGGCATTGGCGTCGGTCCTTACACTCTGGATGAAAAACCATGCTGCTGCGGCACTGGTGACCAGTATTCTGCCGTTGGCAGGAGTGCTGCTTTATCAGGTACAGTATGAAGATTTTTCTACTCAGCCTCTTCTGATACAACTGGCGGCTAAGGCTATGCCCACCTATTACTGGTCCCGGCTGTGTGCTTTGAACATCACGCCGCAGTTTTGTGTCGAATTGGTAGCTTGGGTGATTGTGGCCCTTGCTGTGGCTGCAGGGCTGGGATGGATGGCACTTCACCGTCCGGATGCCGGAAAGCAGCGCAGTGCCAGAAAGGCGCACGCAGTCCTGCGGCGTAGGGAAAAATCTGCCGCTCGACAGGGAATGCACCGGGCCAGCACTTTCTCCGCAGCTTTGTATGCCCTTCGCTGCACTCGCCTGCCGGGAATGCTGGCTCTGTTCGGCCTGCTGTGCATGGCGTTTGCTCTGGGAGTTAGTGAATCCCGCATTGTGGACGCTACTTGGGCAGACGGCAGGCGGGTAGGCATTTTTCCCGGCGGTTCGTTGCCAGTGGGAAGCGCGGCGGATGCTGCTCTCGGCACGGTGCTGTCAGTGGGCATCCTTGCGTGGATTGCAGTCATTCTCGTGGCGGTGATGGCATTCCACCAGAACAAAACAGCGGGCGCTGCCCGGTTGGCGGTCGCCTATGGCGTAAGCCGGGTCCGATATATGGTTGGCAGTTTTGCGGCGGAAACGATTATGCTCCAAGGGTGGTACATGGTGTTGTATTTCCTGCTGTCGGTTGTCACGGGATCCCTCTCCCAGCCGGGACGCACGGCGTTTTTCTGGATGCAGAGCGCCTGGATTTTGCAGGCAAGCTATGCGGCGGTTTGGCTGGTATGCCGACTTTGCGGCAGTGAATTGGCGGGGGCTACTTTCTGCTTTGTGGTGACTCTGGCTGGAGTCATTGTGAGCGTTTCTGCCCCGGATCCGGCGGCAGTTTCTCCCTTGTCTGCGCTATTGTTTTATGCAACACCTATGCCCTATTGGCTGGCTCTGGGCGGGGGGCATCCGATTCCTTGGCAGGCTGTTGGTTATGGCGCAGGTGTTACCGCCTTGTGCTTGGCGGCAGCGCTGGCTATCACGACAGTGAGAGATGTGGAGTAAAAAGTAGCTTCTGTGTATAGCGGAACAAAATACTTGCGGAAAATCTTTAATTCGATTATACTTGAATTAACGAATTTTGCAGGAGGTCTTTCCATGGATGTATCCGTAGGCACCCGACTGCGCGTGCTGCGCAAGGACGCGGGGCTGACCCAGGCCAAGCTGGCGGCGATGGCTGGAACCAACCAGGCTGCCATCAACCGGTATGAAACTGACCGGGCAGCGGCACCTTACCGTATCCTGGTCTGGTATGCCACCTATTTTAATGTATCGCTGGATTATATCTTCGGCCTGTGCGAGGACCCCCGCGGGCGGTATATCTGCGTCACGCCGGAGGGGGTGCAGGAAGTGCTGCAGCGCAAACCGGATTGGAGCGAGTTTGTGGAAGCCTGTTTCACGCCGGGCAGTGAGCTGAACCGCCGTCTGAAACAGATGATCCTCAATATGGGAGAAGAGGAAAAGCACAAGTAAGGAGGTGCACGCTATGAATGCCGTGATCTATGCCCGCTACAGCAGCGACAACCAGCGGGAAGAATCCATCGAGGGACAGCTGCGGGAATGCAAGGAATATGCCGACCAGAACGGCATCACCGTGGTGCGGACCTACATCGACCGGGCGCTGTCTGCCAAGACCGACAGCCGCCCGCAGTTCCAGCAGATGATCCACGACAGCGCCACCCATACCTTTGAAGCGGTGCTGGTGTGGAAGCTGGACCGCTTTTCCCGCAACCGGTACGATTCGGCCCATTATAAGCGCATCCTCAAAAGCAACCGGGTCCATGTGGTGTCGGTGACAGAACCCATCTCCAACACGCCGGAAGGTATCATGCTGGAAAGCCTGCTGGAAGGCATGGCCGAGTATTATTCGGCGGAGCTGGCCGAGAAGGTCAGTCGCGGTCATAAAGAGAACGCCCTCAAGGCCAAGTTCAACGGCGGCCCGGTGCCACTAGGCTATCGCATTGACAGCGAGCATCACTATCAGATCGATCCAGCCACCGCACCGGTGGTGCAGGAAGCATTCCAACGGTATGCGGCGGGGGAGAGCATCCGCAGCATCATCGAATCGCTGAACGCCCGGGGCATCCGCAACAGCCGGGGCAACCGGTTCACCAAGAACAGCTTCCAGACGCTGCTCAAAAATCGCCGGTATCTGGGCGAATATCGCTATAAGGATACCGTCATCCCCGATGCTATCCCGGCCATCATCGACCCGGATTGCTTCGATGCGGTCCAGCGCCGGTGCGAGATTTACCGCCAGGCACCGGCCCACAACAAGGCAGATGTCCACTATCTGCTTACCACCAAGCTGTTCTGCGGCAAGTGCGGTACCATGATGGCAGGGGAGAGCGGCAGAAGCCACACGGGCACGGTCCACTGTTACTATAAATGTGGTACCCGCAAACGCAGCGGCAAGGAGGCTTGCAGCCTGAAGCCGGTTCGCAAGGAACCGCTGGAGCAGTTTGTGGTGCAGACAGCGCTGGAAAAGGTGCTGAATGGCCGGGTCATCGACCTGCTGGCGGACAAGCTGCTGGAATACCAGAGCAAGGAAAACACCCGCCTGCCGGTTTTGCAGGCAGAGCTGAACGAGGTCAAGCGCCGCATCGACAATCTGGTGGCGGCCATCGAGCAGGGCATCCTGACGCCTTCCACCAAGTCGCGGATGGAGGAACTGGAACAGCAGCGTGAAGAGCTGGAAACCAGCGTCCTGCAGGAGCAGATCGAAAAGCCGCCCATCACACGGGAGCAGATTCTGTTCTGGTTCGATCAGTTCTGCTACGGCGACCCGGCGGATATCGCCTTTCAGGAAAAGGTCATCGACTGTTTTGTTAATTCCATCTATCTGTTCGATGACCGCATTGTGGTGAATTTCAACTACCAGGAGGGCGGCCACCCGGTATCTCTGGAAGAAGTACTTGGTTCGTTTTTGGATGGGAATGGTGCACCACAAAATACCTCGCACGAAGCTGCGGGGTATTTTTTTATTGCTTGTTTTTGAGGGAACTGCTGTTTCCGTGCACCAGCGGGGACGAGAATAGCTTGTTGCGGCGGTAACCGCAAGTCCGTAGGCCAACGGTACGTCCCGGCCAGAAAAATGCCCCAGTGGGGCACTTTTAGAACGCGGGAGAGTCCCCGATGCCTAAAAAGAGCCTGCTGTTAAGTGCAATCTTTTTTGATTGCCTGGGGAAGGCTGCAGTTTTCTGTGTGCATAAATTAAAAGAAAAAGTGAGAGACCCTCTCCCTACGGTATGGCGGAACCGCTTACGCGGCCGGTCCCCTTTGTCGCTGCGCGACATCTCCCTGCGTTGCGGGAAGGAACCCCGCCAGGGGAGGCGTTTGGGCGGGCGGATATAGAATCTAGCCCTACGGAAATGCGGCGAATTGGAGTACAGGGGGATTTTATGCCTCGCCTAGAATCTGCTTGATCTCTGCCAAATCAGCGGCAAAGTAGATGCCCTCCTGGCGGGCGGGGGTGGAGAGGCCGGTTTCGATCATGTGGTCCAACAGGGCTTTTAGGCTGTCGTAATAGTTGTTGAGGTTGTAGAGGATGCAGGGAGCATCCAGGTGCTTGAGGGACACTTTCGACATGACCTCAGTGATCTCCTCTAGCGTGCCGGTGCCGCCTGGGAACGCGATAAAAGCATTGCCCAGCTCGATCATTTTGGCTTTACGCTCGGTCATGTCCTGTGTGACGATCAACTGCGTCAGGCCGTCCAGCTCGTAGCCTTCATCAATGAAAAACTGCGGTTCTACGCCGATCACGGGACCGCCGGCGGCCATTACGCTGCGGGCCAGCACACCCATCAGGCCGCTGGCAGAGCCGCCGTAGACCAGCGTGTGGCCGCTTTTGCCGATCCATTGCCCCAGCTCGGCCACGGTAGTTTGCAGGGCGGGGTCTGTGCCATAATTGGCGCCTAAATATACAGTAACATTCATAGCAGGTGCTCCCTTTTACTTTGTTATACAGCCAGCATAACGCGAACCACGCCATTTTGCAAGAGCGAATCGTCCAAAGCGGGGCGGCAGCAGCCGTAAAACACTGCGCAATCATGTCGAAAATTGTCTTGCAATCTAATAATAAACTCTCTATAATAAAAATATTGACAATTTTAGCAAAATGCTGCGGTATGACGATGCGCATTTTGTGCGGGAGTTGAGCGCGTGTGAAGAAAATACGGATCGAACGGGTCAGCATGGGGAGCATTGCGGTGACCATTCTGCTGGGCATCCTGCTTGTGTTTGTTTCGTCCGAGTGCACGCAGCAGTTTGCGGCGTTGCAGACCGCCACGGATGAATATATTGAGTGCGAAAACCAGGCAAGTGAGCTGCAGGCGGCATCGGATTATCTGGCCGAGCAGGTGCGGCTGTTTGTGGTGACCGGGCAGCGAGAGTACATGGACCTTTACTTTGAGGAAAAGGACGTGACCCGGCGCCAGGAGAAGGCGTTCGCCTATTTGAAACAGGAATTTGACGGAACAACGTCGTTGGAATCACTGAAAACTGCGCTGAACAGCACCAAAAATCTGAGCTATGCCGACCGTTATGCCATGCGGCTGGCGGCCGAGGCCTACATTGCGGACGAGGAAAGCTGGCCGGAGGCCATCCGGGCGGTGACGCTGCACGAGAGCGACCAGCGGATGACCGACAGCGAGAAGATCCGCAAGGCACAGCAGCTGGTTTGCAACGACCAGTACCAGACGCTGCGGGAGAACATCAACGACAATGTTGCGGCCTGCACCCAAAGCCTGATCGAACAGACAAAGGACCGCCAAAACAACGCAGCAACGGTGTTCAGTGACATTTATTTGAGGTTTGAGATCAGCGTAGTGGCGTTGATTTTGATGGTGCTGATGATGTGCGCCATCGTGCAGCATTTAATCGTAAAGCCGCTGCTGCTGTACGGAAAAAGCATCCAGAACGGAGAGATCTTTCCGGTGGTGGGCGCGGCGGAGCTGCAAAACCTGGCCGTGACCTACAACAAAATCTACCTGGAAAACCAGGAGACGCAGAAGCTCATCCGTCATGAGGCCGAGCATGACGCACTGACCGATGCGCTGAATCGAGGGTCGTTTGAGAAGATTTTGTCCATTTACGAGAAGGGGCAGTCAGACTTTGCCATGATCATCTGCGATGTGGACAGCTTCAAGACCGTTAACGACACCTACGGCCATGCGGTAGGCGATGAAATTTTGAAAAAGGTGGCATCCCTGCTGCAGAAAGCGTTCCGCAGCATCGACTATGTCTGCCGCATCGGCGGCGACGAGTTCGCGGTCATTATGGTGGATATGACCACCGACCTGACCAATACTATTAAAGAAAAAATCAATCTGGTCAACGATCTGCTGAGCAACCCGGCCGACGGGTTGCCGCCTGTCTCGCTGAGCGTTGGCGTGGCGTTCTCTGACCGGCAGGACCCGGGGGAGAGCATCTTTAAGGATGCCGACCACGCGCTGTACCATGTAAAGCAGCACGGTAAGCATGGCTGCGGCTTTTATGGCGCAGAGCAGGAGCCTTGCGCGGAGCCGGATGCCGCAGTACCCATGAGCGAAACTGAATAGCGTTAAAGGGAAGGACTGAGGCCCTTCCCTTTTTTGTGGTGCTTGCGCGGTGCGGCAAATTGTGGTAGTATGGCAGGAGAAATGAGGGGGATGAAAGTATGTCGATCAGTATCCTGCTGGCGGAAAAAATCGCGCAGTTGTTTCTGATTTTGCTGATGGGGTATCTGGTGGTCCGGGTCGGGCTGTTGAAGCCTGAGGACAGCCGGGTGCTGTCGGTCATCATGGTGTATCTGGTCATGCCGTGCATGATCCTGAACGCGTTCCAGATCGACAACACGCCGGAGGTGCGCACCGGCATTGCGTATTCGTTTGTGGTGGCAGGCATCATGCACCTGCTGTTTTTGGCGCTGACGGTGCTGCTGAAAAAGCCGCTGAAACTGGATGTGATTGAGCGGTGTGCTGTGATTTATTCCAACGCGTCGGCGTTGGTCATCCCGCTGCTGCAGGCTACGCTGGGCAGTGAGTATGTGGTGTATTCCTGCGGGTTCATCATTGTGCAGCTGGTGCTGCTGTGGACCCATTGCTGCACGGTGCTGCGGGGCGACAAGGGCATTGACCTGAAAAAAATCGTGACCAACCTGAACCTGATCGCCATTGTGGCGGCGGCGCTGCTGTTTGCGCTGCACATCCCGCTGCCGGCGGGGCTGGTGACGACCATCTCCAGCGTGGGCAATATGATCGGTCCGCTGGGTATGCTGCTGGCGGGTATGGCAATCGCGTCCAGCCCGCTGAAAAAGCTGGTGCTTACGCCGCGGTATTATTTGACCGTGTTTTTGCGTTTGATTTTGTACCCGATGGTGACGCTGGGGTTGTTATGGCTGCTGAAAGCGCAGACCTGGATCCCAGACGGCAAGGCGATTTTGATGACAGTGTTTTTGTCCGGCATTACGCCGGTATGTTCGGCGTTGAACTCGATGGTGCAGTTGTATGACCGCGATATGGAGGAATCCGGTGCTTTGTACGTGCTGACCACGCTGCTGTCCATCGTGACCATGCCGCTGGTGATTGCGGTGTTTGAACGAGTTATGTGATTATATTTGTGCGGTTATCCGGCCCTGCCTACCTTGCGGCAGGGCCTTTTTTAGTGGGTGGCACCTCATAGGAACAAATCAAGAAGTTTCCACAGGTTTATATTGCAAAACCTTCTCAGAGAACGCGCCATTGAAGAACTGGATGAAAGGGCCCAGGCCGAAGGCACAGACCAGGGTGCCGATGCCGACCAGGCCGCCCAGCAGGAAGGTGATGGCCGCACAGAGTGCATCGGTAAAGACGCGGCAGCCGAAGTAAGGCTTGTGCAGGTGGTCCTGCAGGGCCAGAGCCAGCGAATCGTAAGGTGCAACGCCCAGGTCGGCCGTCTGGTACAGCGAGCAGCCAAACGCTGTGACAGGCACGGCGATCACGACCCACAGCAGCTGGATGGGCAGCTGCTCGGCCGGGCCGAACCAGCCCGCAATGATGTCGTAGAAAAAAGTGATGATGAACCCACAGCCCAGGCCGTTGACCAGGGTGCCCAGGCCAATGTACTTGCGGCCCCAGATGAATTCCACCACCAAGAACAACAGATTGGTGCAGATGTTCTGCACGCCCAGCGAGATGCCCAGCAGCTCGGACAGGCGGATGTTCAGGGCCGTGATGGAATCATTGCCCAGGTGGGATTGCTTGAAGATGGCAATGCCCAGCGAGATGATGACGATGCCGATCACCATACCCAGGACACGGCGCACAGTAGGACGTTCCGTTTTCATGGTTTTCTCCAACTTTCCTTATTAGACTATAAATGCAGAGGGTTGTATCCAGTGTAACACGTCGTGCAGCGCGGGTCAACCGTTGCGGCGGCTGTAGGCGCACATGCCATTGACGCCCGCGCCCAGGAACATCACGTTGATGCTGACATTCAGCCACAGGATGACCAGGATGATCGAGGTCAGGGAGCCGTAAATATAGGACAGCTTCCAGGACGTGCGAATATAATAGGTGAAGATCGAGGAGAAAACGAACCAGACAACAGCCGTAAACAGCGCCCCGGGCAGCTGATCCCGCATACGGCGGCGGCCGCCCGGCACGAAGGTGTAGATCAGCACAAAAGTCAGGATGGACAGCCCGAAGGCCGCCAGCGCACTGAAGCTGACCAAACTGTGCAGCCTGAGAAACAGATGGCTCTGGGACAGCCAGGGCAGCAGGCTCAACGCCCAATGCAGCAGGGGGCTGAGGTTCTGGCAGAACAGCACGATCAGCAGCAGCCACAAAAACGCGAAGGTGTACACCACTGCCCACAGCCGGTCAAGCATCGTGCGTCGGGAGCCGGGGGTCAACTTTTGCAGGCCCTTCTGGATGGCTGCCATGCCGCTGGACGCCGACACCAGTGTGGTAACAACGGCCAGCGATGCCACAAAGGTGTTGGAGTTCTCGTTCATGCTGGTGATAAGGCCGGCGATGGTATCACGAATGACCGGAATATCCGGCAGAAAACGGAAAAACAGCTCGACTACGCTGTCCACCGTAAAGCCCGGCAGGGTGTTGACCACCACCAGCAGCCACATCAGCAGCGGAAAAAACGCCGTGAGCAGGAAAAGCGTGGCGTGCCCGGCGTAGACCGTCATGTCCTGGGCCATGTACTGCTGCAGCAGGGTGATGGCGGGCTGCAGTTTTTTCTTCATGCTTCCACCCCCGGGCACAGGCCGCGCATGGCGTTGTGGATCAGCCGATAGGTGCGCTGGGCCATCACCTCGGGCGGGGCGGGTTCCTCGGCTTGGAGCCAGTTTTTGATAAGCCCAACGCAGCCAGACAGGCAAAAGGAATACCCGCTGTCCAGATCGGCCCGGCGATCCGGGTAGGCATCGGCCAGTACCTGCAGGCTGTAGCGGGAGAGGATGGCTTCGATCTGCAGCAAAAACGCCATGTCGCCGTGGGGACCCAGCAGCGCGGCGCAGATCTCGCGGTTTTCGGCCATCAGGGCAAACAGATCCCCCACCAGCGGGAAGATCTGCGCCTGGTGCGGGTCGATGGGGTGTGCCTGCACGGACGCCTCAATGCGTTCCAGCAGCTCGGCCTCGACGGAAGCCAGCATCTGGTCAATGTCGGTGTAGTGCAGGTAAAAGGTGGAACGGTTCACGTTGGCGTGGGCGACCAGCTCTTTTACGGTGATGTCGCCTGCGTTTTTCTCCTGCATCAGCTCGGCCAGGCCCTGGCGCAGCAGGGCACGGGTACGCAGGATGCGGCGGTCGGTTTTGGGTGCCGTCATAGGGGAAAAGTCCTTTCCTGATATAATGTAGATATTATACGGCAAACTGAACAGAAAAGCAACATGGTGTTGCATACTGGACGCTCTGTTTGAAAATTAGGTCTGGCAGATTGACAAACAGATAACGCTTGCCTTGCCCCCAAAAGCGGCGTATAGTGGGTATGTGATTTATGTATGGAGGATGAGGAAATAGAAATGAAGGATAAAATTGTGGTGCGGGGCGAGCTGGCGCTGGTGCTGGCCGTGCTCATCAACAGCTTTGCAGTGGCCGTGACGGTGTATGCGGGGCTGGGCATTTCGCCGGTGTCCAGCTTCCCGTATGCGGTGTCGCTGGTGTTCCCGTTTTTGACGCTGGGCACCTGGACGTACCTGTTCCAGGGCGTGCTGGTCATTATGTTGATGGTGCTGCGCAAGCGGTTTGTGCCGTCGTACCTGTTCAGCTTTGTGGCGGGCTTTTTCTTCGGCAAGCTGCTGGATGTGTTTGGTGCGTGGCTGCCCTGCCTGCCCTACAGCTGGGGCTGGCGCATCTTCTACTTTGTGGCCAGCTGCCCGGTCATCGCGCTGGGCATTGCACTGTCCAACCGGTGCAAGCTGCCGATCATCCCGACGGATCTGTTTGCCCGCGATCTGGCGGAGATCATTAAAAAGCCTTACCCGAAGGTGAAGACCACCATGGATCTGACCTGTGTTACGGTAGCGGCGGTTCTTACGGTGGTGGGTACCGGCACGCTGAAAGGTGTTGGTGTTGGCACCATTGTGGCGGCGCTGACCTATGGACGGACCGCTGGTTTGATTGGCAATTTGATTGATAAGAAGTTTTATTTTGTATCAGTGCTGGAGAAATAAATGAATTGCCTCCGCAGGGTGGCGCGGAACAGAAGCCACTCCATAAGACAAAAGGAGTCAGCCAAGATAAAAACCATTTATCTGATGAGCCACGGCGAGACATCGAGACATTATTTAATACATGGTAACTTCGTGATAGAAAAATTATCAACCCAGATGGGCAAAAATCACCCCAGTGCCACGTCCAGCACCATCATCACGCTGAATCCCAGCGCAAAGCAGATAGTGCCGACGTTGGAGTGCTCGCCCTGGGACATTTCGGGGATCAGCTCCTCGACCACGACGTAGATCATGGCCCCGGCGGCAAAGCTGAGCAGGTAGGGCAGGGCAGGCACCACCAGCCCGGCGGCCCAGATGGTAAACAGTGCGCCCACCGGCTCCACGGCACCGGACAGCGTACCCGCCCAGAACGCCCGGCCGCGGCTCATGCCCGCGGCTTTCAGAGGCATCGAAATGATAGCGCCCTCGGGAAAGTTCTGGATGGCAATGCCCAGGGACAGCGCCAGCGCACCCATCGCCGTGATAGACGCACTGCCCGTTAAGTAACCCGCGTACACCACGCCGACGGCCATGCCCTCGGGGATGTTGTGCAGCGTGACGGCCAGCACCAGCATCGTGGTGCGGGAAAAGCCGCTGTGGGGGCCTTCGGGCGTGTCGGCACCCTGGTGCAGATGAGGCACCGCCATATCCAGCAGCAGCAAAAAGCCGATGCCCAGCCAGAAGCCCACGGCGGCGGGGATGAACGCCAGCCGCCCCAGGCCCTCGGACTGCTCCATGGCGGGGATGAGCAAACTCCAGATCGACGCCGCTACCATGACCCCGGCGGCAAAGCCGGTTAAAGCGCGCTGCACACCTTCGTGCAGCGTTTTTTTCATGAAAAATACGCAGGCGGACCCCAGCGTAGTACCGGCAAAGGGGATAAGGATACCGGGTAAACATTGCGTTAGCATAAACTAACCCTCCCTGTAAAAAAATGACCCGCCCGGCCCAAAACGGCAGTAACAGCGGGGAAAAGTTGACGAAAAACGAAAACACGATATTTGCCCTTATCCTACCACACCCGGCCCGTGCCGTCAATAGCCGGGAAGATGTGAACCATTGGTTAAAAATATATCAAAAACACTTGCGCAAATTCCTTTTTATGCGTATAATATGGGTATTGGGCGCAAAACGTCCCCATAACAATGTGTAATACCGAGAGGAGCTTTTACTATGGGTTTGGGTAAAAAGACCATTGACGATGAAAACTACGCTGGCAAGCGCGTGCTGGTTCGCTGCGACTTCAACGTCCCGATGAAGGACGGCGTGATCACCAATGACAACCGTATCAACGCGGCTCTGCCGACCATCAAAAAGCTGATCAATGATGGCGCCAAGGTCATTCTGTGCAGCCACCTGGGCAAGCCGAAGAACGGCCCCGAGGCCAAGTTCAGCCTGGCCCCTGTTGCTGTCCGCCTGAGCGAGAAGCTGGGCCAGCCCGTCACCTTTGCTGACGATGACACCGTTGTCGGCGAGAACGCCAAGGCTGCTGTTGCCACCATGGGCAACGGCGATGTTGTTCTGCTGCAGAACACCCGTTTCCGCAAGGAAGAGACCAAGAATGAGCCCGCTTTCAGCGAGGAGCTGGCCAGCCTGGCCGATGCTTACGTGGATGACGCTTTCGGCTCCTGCCATCGCGCCCACTGCTCCACCGCCGGTGTTACCGACTACATTAAGGATACCGCTGTCGGCTACCTGATGGAAAAGGAGATCAAGTACCTGGGCAACGCAGTGAACGATCCCGAGCGTCCCTTCACCGCCATTCTGGGCGGCGCTAAGGTCGCTGATAAGCTGAACGTTATCTCCAACCTGCTGGAAAAGGTCGACACCCTGATCATCGGCGGCGGCATGGCCTACACCTTCCTGAAGGCCCAGGGCTACGAGATCGGCAAGAGCCTGTGCGATGACTCCAAGCTGGATTACTGCAAGGAAATGATGGCTAAGGCCCAGGAGAAGGGCGTTAAGCTGCTGCTGCCCGTTGATGCTGCCTGCATCAAAGACTTCCCCGATCCCATCGATGCCCCTGTCGAGACCGTCATTGTTCCTGTCAACGCTATCCCCGCTGACCAGGAAGGCTGTGACATCGGCCCCGAAACCATGAAGCTGTTCGCTGATGCCGTCAAGGCCAGCAAGACCGTTGTCTGGAACGGCCCCATGGGCGTCTTCGAGAACCCGACCCTGGCTGCCGGCACCCTGGCTGTTGCCAAGGCTATGGCTGAGAGCGACGCTACCACCGTGATCGGCGGCGGCGACAGCGCTGCAGCTGTCCAGCAGATGGGCCTGGGCGACAAGATGACCCACATCTCCACCGGTGGCGGTGCTTCTCTGGAGTACCTGGAGGGCAAGGAACTGCCCGGCATCGCCGTTATCCAGAAAGCTTAATTTGTAACCCGCAGGGCGCGGCGGCAGAGCCGCTGCGCCCCTTTTTGTTTGAAAAATATATGAAATAAAGGAGCAACTATCATGGATAAGCAGAACCGCAAGGCAATCATTGCCGGCAACTGGAAAATGAATAAAACCGCTACCGAGGCCGCCGAACTGATCGACGCCCTGATCCCCGCTGTGAAGGACGCTGGCTGCGAGGTCGTTATCTGTGTGCCTTTCACCGACCTGGTCACCGCTGTTGCCAAGACCAAGGGCACCAACATCCACGTTGGCGCTGAGAATGTCCACTTCGAGAAGTCCGGCGCTTACACCGGCGAGATCAGCGCTGACATGCTGACCGACCTGGGCGTTGAGTACGTCGTTGTCGGCCACAGCGAGCGCCGCCAGTACTTTGCCGAGACCGATGAGACTGTCAACAAGCGCGCCAAGGCTGCTCTGGCCGGCGGCCTGAAGCCCATCATCTGCGTCGGCGAGAGCCTGGCCCAGCGTGAGCAGGGTGTCACCGAGGAGCTGGTCCGCATGCAGGTCAAGATCGCCCTGAACGGCGTGACCGCTGACGAGCTGAAGAACGTCGTTATCGCCTACGAGCCCATCTGGGCTATCGGCACCGGCAAGACCGCTACCGCTGAGCAGGCGGCGGAGGTCTGCACTTTCATCCGCACCACCGTGCGCCACCTGTACGGCGCCCGCATCGCCCGCTCCGTCACCGTGCAGTACGGCGGCTCCATGAAACCCGCCAATGCAGCGGAGCTGCTGAGCCAGCCGGATATCGACGGCGGCCTCATCGGCGGGGCCTCCCTGAAAGCGGAGGACTTTGTGGAGATTGTCAACGCCGCCAATCAGGAATAAGCCTGCGGGAGGAACTGCTATGGGTAAAACGCCTACTACTCTCATCATCATGGACGGCTTCGGCCTGACCCGGCCCGGCCCCGGCAACGCCGTCAGTCTGGCCAATACCCCGGTGCTGGACCGCCTGTGGGCGGATTATGCTCACACCACCCTGTCCGCCAGCGGACTGGACGTGGGCCTGCCGGAGGGGCAGATGGGCAACAGTGAGGTAGGCCACACCAACATCGGCGGCGGCCGGGTGGTGTTTCAGGATCTGCCCCGCATCAGCCGTGCCATCGAGGACGGCACGTTCTTTGCCAACGAAGCCTATAACAAGGCGGTGGACGACTGCCTGCAAAAGGGGACCCGGCTGCACCTGTGCGGCCTGCTGTCCGACGGCGGCGTCCACTCCCATATTCAGCATCTGTACGCCCTGCTGGAGCTGGCCCGCCGCAAGGGGCTGGACCGGGTGTATATCCACGCCTTTCTGGACGGACGAGACGTGTCCCCCACCAGCGGCAAGGGCTTTGTGGCGGACTGCGCCGAGACCTGCCGCCGTCTGGGGGTAGGCAAGATCTCCACCGTCATGGGCCGCTACTACGCCATGGACCGGGACAACCGCTGGGAGCGGGTGCAGCTGGCCTATGACGCCATGGTCTACGGCGAGGGCAACCAGAACCCCGACCCGGTGGACGCCGTGGCCCAGTCCTATGTGGCGGGCGTCACCGACGAGTTCATGGAGCCGGTGGTCTGCGACAGCGACGGCACCGTCTCCGATAACGACAGCGTCATTTTCTTCAACTTCCGTCCCGACCGGGCCAGAGAGATCACACGAGCCATCGTGGACCCGGACTTCACCGGCTTTCAGCGGGAGTTTTTCCCCACCACCTACGTCTGCAATACGGAGTACGACGCCTCCATGCCCAACGTGCTGGTGGCGTGGCCCCGTGTGGCGGTGAAGAACGGGCTGGGCGAGTACCTCAGCTCACTGAGCCTGACCCAGCTGCGGATCGCTGAGACGGAGAAGTATGCCCACGTCACCTTCTTCTTCAACGGCGGTGTCGAGAAGCAGTATCCCGGCGAGGACCGGGTGCTGGTGCCGTCCCCCAAGGTGGCCACCTATGACCTCCAGCCGGAGATGAGCGCCTATGAGGTGTGCGACAAGTGCGTCGAGCGCATCAGCTCCGGGGCCTACGACGTGGTGATCCTGAACTTCGCCAACTGCGACATGGTGGGCCATACCGGGGTACTGGAGGCCGCCGTGAAGGCGGTGGAGACGGTGGATACCTGTGTGGGCCGTGTGGTGGAGGCCACCCTGAAAATGGGAGGCATCGCCATGATCACCGCCGACCACGGCAACGCCGAGGTGATGCTCCAGCCCGACGGCAGTCCCATGACCGCCCATACCACCAACCCCGTACCCTTTATCCTCTGCGGCGCTGGCACGGAGTTGCGGACCGGCCGTCTGGCGGATATCGCCCCCACCATTCTGGATGTGATGGGTCTGGCCTGCCCGCCGGAGATGGACGGTAAGAGCCTCATCGTCCGGTGAGAAAAATGCCCTTCCGCCGAAAAAATGATTAAAAAAGTCTCTGCCTGTGCATACTGAGGGCAGAGACTTTTTTTGTGTCCCATTTCGGCGTGCCGCACACCGTCAACCATGCGGCTTCCGGCGCTCTGCGCCGGAACGGAAAGGCAGCTATGAGCAGAATCGACCGTTCCAAGTCCCGCTCCGCCGGCGGCAAGGGCTTCTACATAGCCCTTGCTCTCTGCCTTGCGGCAGTGGGAGCCATCGGCTATTTCACCCTGATCCGCCCCGCCAACGTCACCATCGACGACCCTACCCCGCCCACCCGGCAAACCGAGCGCAATGACGCCCAGTGGACGGCCCCGGTGCTCCAGCCGGAGCCCATAGAGGTCCCAACCGTGGAGGAGGAGCCCACCCCGGAGCCGGAGGACCTGCTGCCGCAGGTAGTGTCTCCGCTGGACGGCACCACCGTCACGGTGTTCAGCACCACGGAACTGATGTATGACGAAACCATGGCGGACTGGCGCACCCACAACGGGCTGGATATCCAAGCCGCCGAGGGTGACGCCGTCAAAACCGCCGCCAGCGGCATGGTGGTGTCGATCAAGAACGACGAGCTCATGGGAACCACCGTGGTCATCGAGCACGCCGGCGGCTACACCACCCAGTATAGCTGCCTGCAGGCCGAACCCCCGGTAACGGAGGGCCAGCAGGTGGCGGCGGGGGATATCATCGGTCTGGTGGGCAGCACCGCTGCCGCCGAGAGCAGCATGGGCCCCCATCTGCACTTCTCCGTGGCTAAGGACGGCGTCATCATTGACCCGTCGGAGTATATCGGCTAAGCCGTGCAGCGCTCCGGGTATCGCCCCCCCACCAACCACGCACCCATAAAAGGCCCCGCTGCGGCATCGCCGCAGCGGGGCCTTTTGCGAGAGCCGCAAAACCTGCCAAAACGTTTGAAATGTATGGAATATTTGGCTAAAAATTTCAATATTTTTGGCTCATATGTTCAATTTTTATGGAAAACGCACAGAAAATTCGTGTACCATTTTGCCCAAAAGCCGCAGACAGTCCCGCCGCCGGTTTGGTATAATATACCCGGAACAAAAAGAGCCGTCCCGGACGGCGAAAACGCAACAGGGTGAAAGGAAAAGGATTATGGCCATCAAAATTGGTATCAACGGCTTCGGCCGCATCGGCCGTGTGGTGCTGCGGATTCTGGCGGAGGATCCGGAGCAGTACGAGATCTGCGGCATCAACCTCCGCAAGGCGGACGTGGATTACATGGTGTACCTGCTGAAATATGACTCCGTATTCCGCAACTTCAACGGCACGGTGGAGCACGAGGGCGGCGATCTGGTGGTCAACGGCCATAAGATCAAGGTGTTCAGCCAGTCTGACGCCGCCATGATCCCCTGGCATGAGTGCGGTGCCGAGTACATCATCGAGTCCACCGGCGCTAACAACACCACCGAGAAGGCCTCCCGCCACTTCAAGGGCGGCGCCAAAAAGGTGCTGCTGACGGCCCCCGCCAAGGACGAGGTGACACCCACCTTCGTGTTCGGCGTCAACGACAGCCTGTACCGCCCGGATATGAAGGTAGTCTCCAATGCCAGCTGCACCACCAACTGTCTGGCCCCGCTGGCCAAGGTGGTGCATCAGGAGTTCGGCATCGAGCAGAGCCTCATGTCCACCATCCACGCCTCCACCGCCAAGCAGAAGGCCGTGGACTCCCGTGGCGGCAGCGACTGGCGCACCGGCCGCTCCATCCTCAACAACATCATCCCCACCTCCACCGGCGCCGCCAAGGCCGTGGGCCGGGTCATTCCCTCCCTGAAGGGTAAGATGACCGGCATGGCCTTCCGTGTGCCAACGGCGGACGTGTCCGTGGTGGACCTGACGGCCCGCCTGTCCCGCACCACCACCTATGCCGAGATTTGCTACGCCATCCGCCACGCCTCGGAGACGTACATGAAGGATATCATCGGCTACACCACCGATCAGGTGGTGTCCACCGACCTCATCGGCAATCCCTGCCCCTGCATCTTCGACGAGACTGCCGGCATCATGCTGGATCACGACTTCGTCAAGCTCATCGCCTGGTACGATAACGAGTGGGGTTACAGCAACATGGTGGTTCGTATGCTGCGGCATATGTACGAGCAGGATCAGGCTGCCCAGTAAACTTCTTTTTCACCCAAACCATACAAGGCCGGGAGCGGAGCCGTTTCGGCTCCGCTCCCGGCCTTCTGCGCTCCATCGACAGGCAAGGCCCCTCAGTCATTTGGCTGAGGGGCCTTGCCCTATAAGGGGGGAAAAGAAGGGGATCAGATTCAGAACCGCCGTCTCCGCCGACGGGGCGCCATACCGGTGCGGCTGCGCCGTACATCCTGACGGTCCCGACGCTCTGTCTCACGGGGAAGCTCCCTTCGGTTTGTAACGATTCCGTGAATCCTGCGGCGGGGCGCTTGCTTTCGCCGGGACCGGGTGCTACACTTTATCTATTATGCAGTGCAGTTCCCAAGGAGGAGCGTTCTATGGTCAAATTCAGTGTGAAAAAGCCACTGACCGTCTTTGTGGCGGTGCTGGCGGTGTTGGTGCTGGGCGTGGTGGCATATCTGAAAATGACACCGGACCTGCTGCCCAACATGGATTTTCCCTATGTGGTCATCGTCACCACCGACCCCGGTGCCAGCCCGGAGGCGGTGGAGTCCGCCGTCACCCGCCCCATGGAGCAGTCCATGTCCACGCTGGATCGAATCAAGTCCGTGACCTCCACCTCGCAGGACAGCGTCTCCATGGTGGTGCTGGAGTTTGAGGACGGCGTGAACATGGACACCGTCAGCGTGGACATCCAGCAGAAGATCAACATCCTGCAAGGCTCTTGGGACGACGGCGTCGGCACCCCCTATGTGCTGAAGATCAACCCCTCCATGCTGCCGGTGCAGGTGGCGGCGGTGTCGTACAGCGGCAAGGATGTGACGGAGCTGTCGGATTTTGTGAAAAACACCCTCGCGCAGAAGCTGGAGGGCATCTCCGGCGTAGCCAGCGTCACCGTCAGCGGCACGGTGCAGCGGCAGGCCCATATCATCCTCAGTCAGGAGAAGCTGGATGCCCTCACCGCCACGCTGCGGGAGGCTATCGGCAAGACACTGGACGAGACGGCCAGCCAGCTGGAGGGGACCCGCAGCCAGCTGGAGAGCGCCAAGGGGGCCATCCGCTCGACGGAGGAGTCCGCCGTCCGGGAGGCCGCCATGCAGGCTCTGACCGCCGTGCAGCAGTCTCTGACCACCCTCCGCAGCAGCGAGAGCCGGCTGGAGGCGAACCTGAAGGAGCTGGCGGAGATTCAGGCGCTGAAGGTGCAGCTGGATGCCAAAAACGCCGTCTATCAGGCCCGGATGGAGGCCATCCGGCAGGACGATTCCCTGACGGAGGAGGAGAAGGCGGAGCAGCTGGCCGCCATCGAAAACGACCCGGAGTACATCCAGCTGCAGGCGGACCTTGCGGAGCTGGAGCTGCGTATGGCCGCACTGAACACCTCGTGGGAGCAGGCGGCGGAGGACGCCAAACGGTGGCAGGAGACGCTGGACCGGCTGCGGGAGCAGATCCGCCGGCTGGAGGATGATTCCGAGGTGGCCTCCATTGCCGACGAGGTAACATCGGGAGTCATCACCATGGCCGATGGCGTCACCCAGCTGCTCTCTGCCAATGTGCAGCTGGACAGCGCCCTGACCCAGCTGGAGCAGGGTCTCCGGACGCTGGAGTCCTCCCGTGCCTCGGCGCTGGAGCAGGCGGACCTCTCCGGGGCTCTGAACATCCAGACCATCACCGCCCTGCTGACGGCTCAGAACTTCTCCATGCCTGCCGGGTATCTGCAGGAGGACGGCGTGAACTACATGGTTTCCGTGGGCGACAGCATCTCCTCCCGTCAGGAGCTGTCGGACATGGTACTCTTTGATCTGGGCTTGGAGGGCGTGGAGCCGGTGAAGCTCTCCGACGTGGCGGAGATCGTGGTGACGGATAACTCCGATGAGATCTACGCCAAGCTCAACGGCGACAACGGCGTCATCGTCTCCTTCAACAAGCAGTCCGCCTACGCCACGGCGGAGGTGTCCGACAACATTCAGACCCGCTGCGACACGCTGGAGAAAGAGTACGACGGCCTGCACTTCGTGCCGCTGATGGATCAGGGGGACTACATCTATATCATCATTAACTCCATCCTGTCCTCCTTGGGCTGGGGCGCTCTGTTTGCGGTGCTGATTCTGTACCTGTTCCTGAAGGACCTGCGGCCCACCCTCATCACCCTCTGCTCCATCCCCGTCAGCGTGATCTTCGCCGTGGTGCTGATGTACTTCTCCGGTGTCACCATCAATATGATCTCCCTGTCGGGTCTGGCGGTGGCAGTGGGTATGCTGGTGGATAACTCCGTGGTGGTCATCGAGAATATCTACCGGCTGCGCTCCAAGGGAGCCACCGTCATTCAGGCGGCGGTGTCCGGTGCGGCGCAGGTGGTGGGGGCCATCACCGCCTCCACCCTGACCACGGTGTGCGTGTTCCTGCCCATTGTGTTCGTGGAGGGCATCACCAAGCAGCTGTTCACCGATCTGGCCTTGACCATGACGTATTCTCTCCTGGCCAGCCTCATCGTGGCCCTGACACTGGTGCCGGCCATGGCCTCCGGGATGCTGAAAAAGGAAAAGGCCGTGAAGACCGGCCTGCTGGAGCGGGTCTATCCCGCCTACCGCAGGGCGGTGGGCTGGTCGCTGGGCCATAAGGCCGTGGTACTGCTGCTGGCGGTGGTGCTGCTGGCTGGCTCTGCGTGGGGTGCCGTCAGCCGGGGCTTCGTGTTCATGCCCCAGATCGATATGAATAACGTCAGCCTCACCGTCACCATGCCGGAGGGCATCAGCCGGGAGGAGGCGGTGGCACTGGCGGACGAGGTGGTGCGCCGGGCCGGTACGGTGGAAAATGTGGATGCCGTGGGTGCCATGATGTCCTCCGGCAGCGGCATGGATATGAGCAGTATGATGGGCGGCTCCGGCGGTGCCTATGACGTCACCGCCTACGTCACCATGCCCGAGGGGGCCTCCGGCGCCAAGGCAGGCAAGGCCATCGAGGAGCTGTGCGCCGACCTGCCCTGTCAGGTGACGGCCTCCGGCTCCATGGACAGTATGTCTACCTATCTGGCGGGCAGCGGAGTCTCTCTGAAGGTCTACGGCGATGACATGGAGAACCTCCAGTCCTCCGCCAAGGCGCTGGCGGCGACCCTGAAAACCGTGGAGGGTACCGGCGAGGTGTCCGACGGTCTGGAGGAGGCCACCACGGCCCTCCACATCTCCGTGGACCGCAACGCCGCCATGGAAAAGGGCGTCACCGTGGCGCAGGTGTATATGGCGGTGGCCTCTGCCCTGACCAACACCTCCGCCTCCTCCGGCCTGACGCTGGATGGGCTGGAGATGGAGGTTTCCGTCCAGTCCCCAGAGGAGAGCCGCATGACCCGTGAAAAGCTCATGGATCGGGAGATCACCCCGTCCAGTGGTACGAATCTGGACAGTATGAGTCACATAAGTGGTATGAGCGGCAGCACCTCCTCCATGGGCGGAATGTCTGCGCTGGCGGGCGGCAGCACGTCCTCCGGCGGCAGCGCCCTGACGGACGCTGCCGGTCAGGAAGTGTCCGGCTTCCGTCTGGGCGACGTGGCCACCATTGAGGAGACCGTCAGCCTTGGCAGCATCCAGCGGGAGCAGCAGCGCCGCTGCGTTACCGTCACGGCGGAGGTAGCCGAGGGCTACAACGTCACCAAGGTCACAGCCGCCGCTCAGACGGCGGTGGCCGGGGTAGACCTGCCGCAGGGCATCACCGCCCAGTTCAGCGGCGAGAACGAGGCCATCATGGATGCCATGGGCCAGCTGCTGCTGATGCTGGGGCTGGGCGTGCTGCTGGTGTATCTGGTGATGGTGGCGCAGTTCCAGTCGCTGCGCTCCCCGCTGATCGTCATGTTCACCATCCCGCTGGCCTTCACCGGCGGCTTTCTGGCCCTGCTGATCTCCGGCATCGAGCTGAGCGTGGTGTCCCTCATCGGCTTTGTGATGCTGGTGGGCGTCATCGTCAACAACGGCATCGTGCTGGTGGACTACATCAACCAGCTGCGCCTGTCGGGGATGGAGCGGCGGGAGGCCATTGTGGAGGCCGGTGTCACCCGTCTGCGGCCCATTCTCATGACGTCCCTGACCACCATTCTGGGCCTTGTGGTCATGGCCTTCGGCGGCGATGCCGGTACGGCTCTGATGCAGCCGGTGGCGCTGGTGTGCATCGGCGGTCTGCTGTACGCCACCCTCATGACGCTGCTGGTGGTGCCGTGTATGTATGACCTCCTCAGCCGCCGGGAGCTGCGGAAGGTGGAGGAGACGGACCTGCAGACGCTGGATATCTGATGAGATAGAGGACTTTTCGGAGACTTTCTCTGATAGGCAAACAGACAAAAAGCAGGCACATGGCCATCCGGCCATGTGCCTGTTTTTCAGGATCCCGTATGGGAACGGCGCAGATGCTCCACCAGCGCATATACGATGCGGACGTCTGCCTCCGTCGATCCGGCGATGCTGATGGAGGCGGGGCTGATCGCAGTGTTTTATTTTGCGCTGCGGCTCAGCGACAAGCGAAAAAACGGCTGAGCGGAACAGGGTTTTGCTCTGCATGGGAGATGGTCAAGGGATTTGACGCAGTATGGGCAGATTTCTGCCCGGCAAAGCCATGCTTGCCCTCGTCCATCTATGGTATTCTGAACAGAAAAAACAGGGAGACGGCCCGGATGGGCCGCCTCTCTGTTTTTTGATCCGCAGATAGATGGCAGCGAGGAGGCTGCCGCCATTATGCGGTGCGGTGGCTGTTTCTCCGCCGGAGCACCAGCAGCAGGAGCGCCAGACCGGCGCAGGCTGCCAGCACAATCACCCACAGCGTCAGGGGCGCTTCGTCCCCGGTGGGGGCGGCGGGCAGCTTCTCGGTGACGGTGTCCGCCTGCTGAAGCTCACGGCTGGCCTGAGCGTCGGCAAAATACTTGCCGCAGGCGGCGCAGTACCAGTACTCGATGTTGCCGGGGGCCTCCGTGGTGGCGGCCTTGGCCTCCACATGGCGCAGATCGGCGTGACGATGGGCGTCCACGTCGCCGTAGACCCCGCCGCAGACCTCACACACGGCCCGGTCCACGCAGGTGGCCTCGCCGCCGGTGCAGCTCTCGGTTTCCGGAGCGCCGCAGCCGGAGATGGTGCAGGTGCGGGTGTGGGTATCGTCGCCGTTGGAGCTCCAGTCGCCCCAGGTATGGCCGTCGTTGACGGCGATCTCCAGCCGGGACTCGTTGCCGGCGGGATCGGTGGCCGTCACCAGCTGCGTCCCCTCGGCGGGCCGGAGCACCAGCCGGCCCTCCGTCAGCTCCACGGGAGTGCCGTTTACGGTGACGGTGACGGGGTATGCGTCGGTGATGGTCAGGGTCACTGCGGCGCAGTACACGCCGCCGTTTTCAGCCCCGGTGATGGCGGGGGCCGTGGCGTCCAGCACCATGCCGTCGGAGCGGAGGTAGGTGACGTTGCCCGCCCGGTCGGTGATGCGGGCATAGACCACATACTCGCCGTCCGGAGCCAGCGCCAGCGCCTTTTCATAGGGCAGGAAGGTCTCCTGCTCCAGCGCCGGGATGTCCAGATCCTCGGCGCTCAGCAGATACTCCGTGGCCGCCACGCCGCTGGTCTCGTCGGCAGAGGTGATGACCACAGTCTGCTCCTCCCGATAGAAGAGGTCGAAGGTGATCCTGGACAGGAAGGACTGCCAGGCCGTCCGCTCGTCCACCCGGATCTCGCCGGTGGGCTGGGTGCGGTCGATGCGGTACTGCTCCGTTACCTGAAGGGAGGTGGCGCCGGTGGCCAGATCCTTCACATAGAAGGTCAGCCGGCCCTCCGCCGTCTCGTCGGTGGCCCGCAGGGTCTGCTGCCACACGCCGTCGGCGGTGTCCGTCAGGGACAGGAGATAGCTCTCCGCCGCCGTCACCACGAAGTCGTGGTTGATCCAGTCGTTGGAGTTGACGGCATACTCGCCGCCGGTGAGGGCGTAGGGGAGGATGGAGGCAGTAATGCCGGTGGGCTGGGTCAGGGCGTAGTTCCCGGCGTCAGCGCCGGTGAGGGAGAACTCGGTGAAACGAATGGCGATGTCCTCTGCCGTCCGGATGGAGGTGAAGGAGGGAGTCCCCTTCACCAGCGCCACATGGTCGCCGGACACGGCGTTGCCCAGGGTGGGCTCACCGTCGTACTCCGCCCGATCCGTGCCGTCGTAGAGCTTATCCTGAATGTGCAGGTCCTCCACCGTTACCGTCCGGACGGTGATGTCCGCCGTGATGCCGGCAGGCTGGGAAGCCAGGGTGTAGTTTTCGGCGTCCTCATCTGCCACATGGCCGCAGCCGCACAGCAGCTTCTGGTTCAGCCAGACGTACTGGTGCTGGGCATGGGGAACCACGTCCCCGCCACCGACGATGGGGACATAGCCGTTGATGATGCTGCCGTCGGAATAGGCGTAGCCCTCCGCCAGAAGGGCGGCGCAGGGGTGCCATCGATCTGCGTGATCTCGCCGAAGTGGCCGCCGGTGAGAGCGCCGCCTCCGCCGGACTGGACGGTGACGCTGCCGAAGGTGCCGGCGCTGGCGACCAGCTTGCCGCCATGGTTGATGGTGACATCACCGGTGAAGGTACTGCCGGTGACGGTCACGGTGTCGGAGATGGTGACGGCGCCGATGAAGCTACCGCTGGAGACGGAGGAGCCGTCCTGCAGGGCCACGGCACCGTAGAAGGTGCCGCCTTCGATGCGGTTGGACCCGAAGATGCTGGCGGAGCTGGTGTAGCTACCGCCGGAGAGGGTGACGGCGGCATTCTTGGCCAGCGTCACCTTGCCGCCCAGCATCACGCCCTGCGCCGCCGTCAGCGTGAAGGAGCCGCTATTGACGGAGATGGGATCGGTGCTGCTGCGGAGAACCGTGAGGGTACAGCCACGATAGGCATCGGTCCGGGCCAACGCCAGAGCTTCCGACAGGGACAGGTAGTAGCCGGTGGAGCCGTTCAGCTCCACGGAGGCGGCTACCTCCGCATGGCACTGGCTGCACCGATTGTCGGCATCCACGCCGGGGTGGTCACAGGCCAGCTCCCGTACTGTCAGAACGTCGGTGCGGACGGAATAGCCCTTGTAGGAGAAGATGCCGTAGTACCGGGCCGGTCCGTCGATGAAGGTGTAGAGGGTGAAGGGGTTCTGCCAGGCCAATGCACTGCCGTAGCTCTTGATCCGGTCGGGATCGCCCACCTGATACCACTGGAACTCGATGGTGGGGCTACTCTCGGGGATGTGGAAGGTGACCTCCGTGACGAACTCCGGCCGATAGCCGACGGGGGTGGTGGGATAGAGGTCCGTGTCCACAGGGTAACGGGTGATGGTGAAGGGAGGTGTGGTGACGGTGACGTCCTCCAGATAGCGGAGATTTTCCTCCATGACCACGTCACCGGTATTGGCGTAGCTGCCGTCGGCCTTTTGGAAGGTATAGCCCTCCGCCGGGAAGAACAGAGGCGTGCGGGAGGTATCTTCGCCGCTGTAAGCGATGCGGGCGAAGGTGCCGCCGGTGACGGACAGATCGGCACTGTCGGAGGCCAGATACACCCGGTTGAACTGGCCACCGGTGATGGCGACATGGCCGCCCAGCACCCAAATGGTGCCGTCCCGCCACAGCTTACCGCCACCCTGACTGTCGCAGATGGTAAGGCTGCCATCGATCATCAGATCGTTGGAGCCGGAGAGACTCTTGCCGTTGAGATCCAGCGTATAGGTGCCGGTGGGGAGGCCCATGCTGCTCCAGAGGGCATCCCTCAGCAGGGTGATGGCGGAGCCCTCCAGCGTTGCGGCATACTGGGCAGCGTCCTCAAAGTCGGCGAAGTAGCGGAGGGTATCATCCTTAGCCACCTTGGCCACCATCTTGGTGCCGCAGATGCGGCAGGTGATGCCGTCGATCTCATCGTGGGGGCAGGAGACCACGGCGACATTTTCCAGCGTGGGCGTGATGTCACTGCGGCGGATCAGCTGGCCGTCCGCCTGCTGATAGGCAGTGCCGGAGGCCAGAGCCGCACGGGGATATGCGGCATCCTCCGACGTAATGCGGGCGAAGGTGCCGCCGAAGAGGGTCACGTTGTAGGCCTGAAGGTTCAGCGTGTTTTCAAAGCAGCTGGCCTCCACCGTCAGGCGGCCGCCCTTTACCGTCAGTGCCTGACCGGTGATCTTGCCGGAGCTGGTGCTGTCACGGATGGTGAGGTTGCCGGAGCTCTGCTCCAGCGTCATGGGAGCCGACAGGGTCAGGGTGTGGCCCTCCAGCGCCAGCACGGCTCTTATGCCGTCCAGAGAGAAGGCATCGGCAGGCAGAGAGACATTGGTCAGCATGACCACCGACACGAAACGGGCGCCGTCCTCGGCGGCATCGGCGGAGGTCAGCGCATCCTCCAGATGCGGGAAGAAGACGTCGTTCCACCGGGCCTCTGCCTGAAGGCCGCAGTGACTGCACAGGCCGGTATCGTCAAAGTCGTGACCGGCGTACCACTGGAAGTGAACGGTGGTGCCGTTGCCGGCCTCGTCGGTGACGGTCAGGGTCTGCTGTCCCTCCTGAGAGCCGGAGACGGCGCTGAGGCGGAGGACATACCAGCCGTCCTCGGCGGCGTAGGTCATCTCCGTGCCGTTGAGGGTGACGCTCTTGAGATGGTCATCCCGGAAGGCGATGCGGAGACCCTCCTGGCAGTAAATTTGGTTCTCGGCCACATCGGAGGAGATCTCCGGGGCGGTGGCGTCCACCGTCAGGTCATCGATGCTGAGGTAGGTGACATTGCCCGCCCAGTCGGTGATCTTGGCATAGACGATGCTGGTCTGATCGTCCGGCAGGGCCACGGCCTTGCCGGGATAGGGCCGGAACTGATCGGCAATATCGCCTATCTTGTCGGAGGTATAGCGCTGATCCGTCACCAGATACTCCACCGTCACGGGGTAGAGCTCGGGGTCATAGCCGGCGTGGTCAACGCTGTCATCGGCAGCCTCGATGGTGAACCGGGCGCCGGTGGGGAAGAACAGGCCGAAGGTGACGGTGTTCAGGAAGTCCTGCCACCAGTTGTTTTCATCGATGATGATCTTGCCGGTGGGCGTGCGCAGGTCCTTGAGGGGAGTGCCGTAGGAGACGCCGCACAGGGAGCAAACCGGCAGCGTAAAGTAGCTGTCCGGCATCTGGCCGTCGTGGGGGCAGGCATAGCCGCAGCCACAGTAGCCCGGCCGTCCGCTGCGGACGTTGTGGGTGTGGGCCACCACCTGTACCTCGCCGCTGAGCGTATAGGTGCCGGAGAGGCGGTTGAAGGAGGGCTCGGTACCCAGATCCACCGGCGTGCCGTCGGCGTGGGCCAGCGCATAGCCCTCCTTCAGAATGGCCAGAAGGGTGGCGGCGTTGGCCTCCGTCTCGTGGATGGAGTAGGACAGGCCGTTGTGGAAGGTACCTCCGGCGATGGAGACGTGGGGCGTCTCCGTCGGAGCAGAGGCGTAGGTGCCGGCAACCCGGCCGGTGAACTCGCCGCTTTCGATGGTGAGACGGGCGCCGTCGGGGGCATAGACGGAGGCGCTGGTGTCGCCGTTGGGGGGCGTGGCCCCGATGGCGGTGACATTGGCCAGCGTCACATGGGTGTCGGTGCCCAGAAGGGTCAGGGCCTGGGCCTTGCTGTCGTTGCCGGTGCAGAGGTTCTCCAGTGTGCCGCTTTCGATGCGGAGCTGGCCGCCGGTGACGGTGACGACGCCCTCCTTATCGTCGGAGGTCTTGCCCGCTATGGTGTGGTTGTGGAGGTCCAGCGTGAACCGACCGCCGGTGATGGTCACCACTGGGTCGTGGATCAGAGGCGTGCCGTCGTCGATGAGATCTGTCAGCAGCCGCAGGGTGCAGCCCTGATGCTCCTCCGTCTGGGCGGCGGTGAAGGCTTCGCCGGCGGCGGCATAGCGCTGGGTGACGGCACCGTCCGTCAGCAGCACAGCCTCGTATACCCGCTTGCCGCACTTGGTACACAGGCCGGTATCATCGCTGGCGCTGTGGAGGCAGGCGGCTGCGGACAGGGACAGGGCCGCCGTGCCGTCCTTCCGGTATTGCTTGTTGGAGAAGGTGTAGCCATCGGTGAGGGTGTCGGCCTCGGCATCGTAGGCGGAGGAGGCGGTGATCTCCGGCAGGAGTCCGCCGTCTGCCAGAGCGGTGGCGTAAAGGGCCATGTTCCGGCCGGTGACGTAGAGACTCAGGGGCTGGGCGGCGTCCTCGGTATTGGTCATGGTGAGGGTAGAGCCGGTGCCGAGGATCCGCATACCGTAGCTGCGGTCATCGTTGGAGATACCGGCTCTGGCGTAGATGGTGCCGCCGCTGAGCTGGGTCTTGGACTTGTTGGAGACCACGCTGATGGCTGCCAGTGTCCCGGAACTGGCGTTAGGGGTGTCGCCGGTGGTGGCCCGGAGGGTGCCGCCGCTCAAGGTCAGCTCATCGCTTCCGTAGAAGCCGTAGGCGCTGTAGTCCAGTTCCCGGTCCGTGCCGTTGGCGGTGCCGATCAGTTCACCGCCGGTGATCTTGGCGGTGCCGGTGCAGTAAAGGCCGTAGGCGTTAAACTGGCCGCCCCAGGTCTGGTACGACGAGTCGGGGCTGCCGGAGATGCCCTCCAGCTTGCCGCTTTCCATAATGAGACGCTTGAACTCGACGCCCACATTTCTGGAGCTGGTGCAGGACACGCCGCCCTGACCGAAGACGCAGCCGTCGGTGAGAGTGAAGCGGCTGCCGCATCGGACACCCTTGGAATCGCCCTTGACGGAGGTGCCGCCGTAGCCCAGCACCCTGGAGTTCTCTCCGGACACGGTGAGCCAGCTGACGGCATTGAAGCCGACGCTCTCATAGGAGCTGTTGACCTGTCCGCCGGTGGCGGTGACGGTGGCGCCGTTCTTGACGATGATCTCCTCGCCGGTGAACACGCCCTGGCTGCCGTACTGGTCACTCTCGCCGCCCATGGCCGTCAGCTGAGTGCCGTCCAGCTCCAGCGCATTGACGGAGCTGTAATCCACGTACAGGCCGTAGCTGTATCGGCTCAGGGCGTGGCCTGCGGTGGCGGTTACCTTGCCCAGTCCCATGGTCCAGGTGTCGCCCCGGCCACTGCCCTGCTTGTCGAAGTACAGACCATAGCTGGCATAGCCGGTGCGGGCAGTGAGCTGGGCCTCCACGGAACTGCCGTGGGTGGTGAGGCGGCCCCGGAGGCCGACGCTGCTGCCGTCGTCGGCGGAGGCAAAGTCCGGACCGGTGGCCCGGAGGACGCCGTTATCCAGCGTGACGTTGGCGCAGATGGCTGCGCCCTCGGTACCCTCGTCGGTCTTGGGCACGGCACCGCCGTCGGGGTCGTCATACTCCACCGTCAGCGTGCCGGGGATGAACATATCCAGCGTGGCGCTGCGCCAGCCCCGGCCATAGACCGTCAGGCTGCCGCTGCCGCGCAGCTTCACCTCGCCGCTGCTGTATACGGTGGATCTGCTGCCGCCGGTGAGGGTGCTGGCGGTACCGTCGGCCAGATCGATGGTGGCCCCGTCGGGCAGGATCAGCGCATGGGTGCTGTCGTCGCTGACCGTCAGGGTCAGGCCCGTGAGGGTCAGGGTCTTGGTGCTTTGTGTCCATGACCAGCCGTCGCCGGAGGTATCCTCCGTGATGGCGGTCAGGTCCATGGGAGTAGTCACCGGCGGCGTCTCCTGAGCCAGGACCTCCGTCGGCAGCATGGATAGGACCATGACTACCGACAGGATCACCGACAGGAGCTGCTGCACGGTCTTACTGCGCAAGTGCATTCGATCATCTCCTTATCAATTCCATTTGCCTGCCTGCCGGGGGCATATTACAACATCTACATTCTATCGGGATGCCTCCGCCGCCGCAACGGCTTTGGCACAAACGGTCAGAATTTGACACAAACGGTTGATTTGTGATAAGGAGGGCGATGGACAGACCATCGGAATGCATATAAAAACACGGGGTCTGCGGCAGCGCCGCAGACCCCGTGTCCGGAATGAGAAGGCTTATTCGTAGATTTTGGCGGTCTCTTCGCCTCGCAGTACCCGCAGAGCGCCCTCCGCCAGCGCCAGCAGCTCGCCCTCGCCGGGGTACACCGTCACCGGTGCGATCCAGCTGACGTAGCCCTTCAGGGCGTCCACCGTCTCCTGACCGTGGGCAATGCCGCCGGTAAGGATGATCTGATCCACCTGCCCTTTCATGGCGGCGGCCATAGCACCGATCTCCTTGGCGACCCGGTAGTGGAAGGCGTCGATGACCTCCCGCACCTTGGCGTCGGTGGCGGCCCGGCGCATCAGCTCCTGCATATCCGTGGAGCCGGTGTAGGCCAGCAGACCGCCGTTGCCGGTAATCATGCGGCGAATTTCCTGCTCGGTATACTTGCCGCTGAAGCATAGATCCACCAGTGCGCCGCTGGGCAGCGTCCCGGACCGCTCCGGGGAGAAGGGACCCTCGCCCTCCAGAGCATTGCCGGTGTCCACCACCTCGCCCTTGACGTGAGCACCCACGGACACGCCGCCGCCCATGTGGCAGACGATGAGGTTCAGGGACTCATAGGGCTTGCCGATCTCCTTGGCGTAGCGCTTGGCCACGGCCTTCTGGTTCAGGGCGTGGAAAATGCTGCGGCGGGTGATGAGGGGGTGGCCGGAGTAGCGGGCCAGAGGCGCCAGCTCATCCACCACGGGGGGATCCACGATGTAGGAGGGGATGTGCAGCGCCGAGCCGATCTCACGGGCCAGCAGGCCGCCCAGATTGCTGGCATGGTGGCCGTAGGGACCCTTTTTCAGGGTGTCGATCATGGCATCGGTGGTGAGGTAAGTACCGCCGTGGACAGGCTTGAGAACGCCGCCCCGGCCGCACACGGCGCTGAGGCTCTCCAGCGGGATATGGTGCTCCTCCAGCGCCTTCAGGACCAGCCGGCGGCGGAAGGCCTCCTGCTGGGGAATGGTTTCGAACTGGGCCAGCTCCTCGGCAGAGTGGTGCAGGTTCTCCTCAAACAGCATCTTCTCGTCGTCAAACACGCCGATCTTGGTGGACGTGGAGCCGGGATCGATGGTCAGAATTCTGTAAGACATAAGACATACCTCCTGTATGCGTGTATCGTTTGCTCTTTTTTTAACGAATCGATTATAACACCGGCCAAAACCTCCGTAAATGGAATTTTTCACCATTTTGCGACACTTTTTTGCAGGAAATCCTGTTTATTTTTTGCCTGCATTGACAGGCGGGAGGCCGAGCGGCACTTACGCCTGCCCGGAGGAGGTGTCCAGCTGCAGGACCACGGGGCAGTGGTCGCTGCCGTAGACCTCCGTGCGGATGGCGGCGTCCGTCACACGGGGCAGCAGCCGCCGGGACACGATGAAGTAGTCGATGCGCCAACCGGCGTTCTTCTCCCGTGCGTGGAAGCGGTAGCTCCACCAGGAGTAGGTGACCTCCTCCGGGTGCAGGGTGCGGAAGGTGTCGGCAAAGCCGCTTTCTAGCAGCCGGGTCATTTTCGCTCGCTCCTCGTCGGAGAAGCCGGGGTTTTGGCGGTTGGTCTTGGGATTTTTCAGATCCATCTCCTGATGGGCCACGTTCAGGTCGCCGCAGTACACCACGGGCTTTTTCCCGTCCAGCTCCAGAAGATACGCCCGCAGATCGTCCTCCCACTGCATCCGGTAGGGGAGCCGCTTCAGCCCGTCCTGACTGTTGGGGGTATAGCAGCACACCAGATAGAAGTCCGGGTACTCCGCCGTGATGACCCGGCCCTCGTGGCGGTGGATATCCTCTCCGAAGCCGTAGGTGACGGACAGGGGCTCCTCCTTGGTCAGCACCGCCGTGCCGGAGTAGCCTTTTTTATCGGCGGAGTGAAAGTAGCGGTGATAGCCCTCCAGATCGAACACCGCCTGCTCCGGCTGGAGCTTGGTCTCCTGCAGGCAGAGGATGTCCGGGTCCTCGTTTTTCACATATTCCAGAAAGCCCTTGGTCAGGCACGACCGCAGGCCATTGACGTTCCAGCTTACCAGCTTCATAGGGGATTCCTCCTGTTTTCGGCGGGATTTTCTGATATTATACCGTGTTTCTGCGGGAAAAGCAACAAAGCGGTTGACAGACCGGGCGGCATGGGATAAACTGAACGTGTCTATCGTCCCGGCCCGTGGCTCCGTGCGCCGCTGCGGCGCTTTTTCTTTGCCCGGACGATGGCGGTTCTGTGCCTGTAATTTTAAGCCGTCCTTCCATTCGGGACGGCGGAAAAGGAGATATCCACCCATGGAAAAGAAGAAGTTCTATATCACTACCCCCATTTACTACCCCTCCGACAAGCTCCACATCGGACACACCTACTGCACCGTGGCCACCGATGCCATGGCCCGCTATAAGCGGCTCACCGGCTGCGATGTCATGTTCCTCACCGGCACCGACGAGCACGGCCAGAAGATCGAGGACAAGGCCAAGGCCGCAGGCAAGACCCCCAAGGAGTTTCTGGATGAGATCGTGGAGGGCCCCAGAGGAATCCTCGACCTATGGAAGCTGATGAACATCTCCAACGACCGGTTCATCCGCACCACCGACGACTATCATGTGGCCTCCATCCAGAAGATCTTCCGGAGGATGTATGACAAGGGGGATATCTATAAGGGAACCTACCGGGGCAAGTACTGCAAGCCCTGCGAGAGTTTCTGGACCGAGAGCCAGCTGGTGGACGGCAAATGCCCCGACTGCGGCCGTGAGGTGACGGACGCCGAGGAGGAGGCCTACTTCTTCCGGCTGAGCAAGTACGCCGACCGGGTGCGTCACCTGCTGGAGGACACGGATTTTCTGGAACCCCGGAGCCGTGTCAATGAGATGGTCAACAACTTCATCAAGCCCGGTCTGGAGGATCTGTGCGTCAGCCGCACCAGCTTCTCCTGGGGCATCCCGGTGGACTTCGACCCTGGCCACGTGGTCTATGTGTGGGTGGATGCCCTGTTCAACTACACCACGGCGCTGGGCTTCCTGAATGACAGGTATAACGACTATGAGAAGTACTGGCCCGCCGATGTCCACTTCGTGGGCAAGGAGATCGTGCGCTTCCACTCCATCATCTGGCCGGCCATGCTCATGAGCATGGAGATGCCCCTGCCCAAGAAGGTCTACGGCCACGGCTGGCTGCTGCTGGACGGCGGCAAGATGTCCAAGTCCAAGGGCAATGTGGTGGATCCCTATCTGCTGGCGGAGAAGTTCGGTGTGGATGCCCTGCGGTTCTTCCTGCTGCGGACCTTCCCCTTCGGCAGCGACGGCAATTTCTCCAATGAGCTGCTGATCCAGACCATCAACATCGATCTGGCTAACGATCTGGGCAATCTGGTGAGCCGCACCACCGCCATGGTGGAGAAGTACTTCGGCGGCACTCTGCCCACGGAGCGGCAGGATGGCGAGCCGGATACGGAGCTGAGGGCCATGGCCTCCACCCTCCGGGATCGCTATGAGGCGGAGATGGAGCGCTTCCAGTTCCAGAATGCGCTGGAGCAGGTGTTCAAGACCATCCAGCGGGCCAACAAGTATATCGACGAGAACGCCCCGTGGGCGCTGGCCAAGGATCCCGCCAACCGGGTGCGGCTGGCTACGGTGATGTATCATCTGCTGGAGACCATCCGCATCTGCGCTACGCTGCTGATGCCCTTTATGCCGGAGAGCGCCGAGAAGATCTTCGACCAGATCGGCGCTTGCCAAGGCTGCCGGACATGGGAGAAGGCCAACGTATGGGGGTCCCTGCGCCCCGACGCCACGGTCCACAAGGGCGAGGCCCTGTTCCCCCGTATCGACGCCGAAAAGGCGCTGGCAGAGCTGGAGGAGCTGGAGGCTCAGCAGCGCAAGGCGGCGCTGCCGGCGCTGGAGGTGGAGCCCTACACGGAGGAGAAGGTGGACTTCGACACCTTCTGCAGATCCGATCTGCGGGCGGTGAAGATCAAGAACTGCGAGCCGGTGAAAAAGAGCGACAAGCTGCTGAAGTTCACGCTGGATGACGGCTCCGGCACGGATCGGGTCATCCTCTCCGGCATCCGGCACTACTATGAGCCGGAGCAGCTCATCGGCAAGACCGCCGTGGCCATTCTGAATCTGCCGCCCCGGAAGATGATGGGCATCCCCAGCTGCGGGATGCTGATCTCCGCCGTTCATAAGGAGCGGGGGGAGGAGAAGCTGCATCTGCTGCTGCTGGACGACGCTATCCCTGCCGGCGCCAAGCTGTGCTGAGGCGCCATATGATATCATAATAAATAGCAGGCGGGCGGCCCATCGGGCTGCCCGCCTGCTATTTATATGTGCTTGTGCGGGGCATTTTCCGGTCTGCGGCAGCAAAAAACCGGCCCGAAGAAAAATCGAGTCGGAAGGGGTTGACAAACGCAGACACGTTTGGTACAATAAGACGCTTATATTCGGATAGTGGGGCCATATTCCCATCTCATCCGTAAGTGTATGATACCAGCTTTCGGCGGAAAATACAAGCGGGAACGGCAGAAAACGGACAACTGATCCGTGCGTATCATGACGAAGGCGGCGCCCCGTGGCGGGGGAGAGCCTGTGCCGGAGACGGCCCCTGCGGAGGCCGGGACAGGCGGCGTGGATGTGTAAGAGGATGTTAAAAAGCTAAAAGAAAGGCGTGAGTGTTGAAGATGGCCAAGGACAAGTACTATGGCAAGACCCTGCGAAAGAATTTTGCCAGACACGAGGAAGTCATGGCGATGCCCGACCTGCTGGAGATCCAGAAGAAATCCTACAAGTGGTTTCTGGACACCGGCCTGCGGGAGGTGTTTGCGGACGTAGCCTCCATCACGGACTATGCCGGTAATCTGGAGCTGAGCTTTATCGATTACAGCATGGACGAGAAGCCCAAGTATGACGTGGAGGAGTGCAAGGCCCGTGACGCCACGTATGCCGCCCCCATGAAGGTCAGCGTGCGGCTGCGGAACAAGGAGACGGGCGAAATTAAGGAGCAGGAGATCTTCATGGGTGATTTCCCCCTGATGACCCACTCCGGCACCTTCGTCATCAACGGCGCCGAGCGTGTGGTGGTCAGTCAGATCGTCCGCTCCCCCGGCATCTACTACGGCAAGGAGGTCGACCTCAAGACCGATCTGCCCCTGCTGACCTCCACCGTCATCCCCTACCGTGGCGCATGGCTGGAGTACGAGACCGACACCAGCGAGGTGTTCTGGGTCCGCATCGATAAGAACCGGAAGCTGCCCATCACCTGCCTGATCCGTGCGCTGGGCCTCAAGACTGACAGCGAGATCATGGACCGCTTCGGTGACGATCCCCGCATCGTGGTGACCATGGAGAAGGACGCCTGCAAGACGTATGAGGACGCCATGCTGGAGATCTACCGCAAGCTGCGCCCCGGCGAGCCCCCCACGCTGGACTCCGCCGAGACCCTGATGCAGAACCTGTTCTTCGATCCCCGGCGGTACGATCTGAGCATCGTGGGCCGGTATAAGTTCAATAAGAAGCTGACCCTGTGGACGCTGGCCAAGGGCCAGCAGCTGGCTATGCCTGTGGCCGACCCCACCACCGGAGAGATCCTCTTCGACGAGGGCCACGTCCTCACCGGCGCAGAGTGCCGGGAGCTGGACGCCATCGGCGTGGCGGAGGTCTCCGTGAAGCTGGACAGCGGCGATGTGATCCGGGTGTTCACCAACCGGATGTGCGACATGAGCCGCTACGTGGATTTCGATCCCAAGGAGTGCTGCGGCATCAAGGAGCGGGTGCGCTTCGACGTGCTGCAGGAGCTGCTGGGCCAGTACAGCGGCGAGGAGTTGATGGAGCAGTGCAGGCTCCACGCCGACGATCTGGTGCCCAAGCACATCATCGTGGACGACATTTTGGCCTCCATCAACTATATGAACGCTCTGGCCCACGGACTGGTCAACAAGGATGATATCGACCATCTGGGCAACCGCCGCCTGCGCTGCGTGGGCGAGCTGCTGCAAAACCAGTTCCGCATCGGCTTCTCCCGCATGGAGCGTGTCATCCGGGAGCGCATGACCATTCAGGATCTGGATATCGTCACGCCCCAGAGCCTCATCAACATCCGGCCCATTACGGCGGCCATCAAGGAGTTCTTCGGCTCCAGCCCCCTGAGCCAGTTCATGGATCAGACCAACCCCCTGGCGGAGCTGACCCACAAGCGGCGTCTGTCCGCTCTGGGACCCGGCGGTCTGTCCCGTGAGCGTGCCAACATGGAGGTCCGTGACGTGCATTACAGCCACTATGGCCGTATGTGCCCCATCGAGACGCCTGAAGGCCCCAACATCGGCCTGATCTCCTATCTGGCTACCTATGCACGGGTCAACGAGTACGGCTTCATCGAGGCCCCCTTCCGCCGGGTGGAGCATCCCTCCGGCCGTGTCACCGACGAGATCACCTATATGACCGCCGACGTGGAGGATCAGTACATCGTCTGCCAGGCCGCCGAGCCGGTGGACGAGAACGGCTGCCTCATCGGGCCCCGTATCACCTGCCGCCATCAGGACGAGACCATTCAGGTGGAGCCGGAGTACGTGGACTATATGGACATCTCCCCCCGTATGATGGTGTCCATCGCTACGGCCATGATCCCCTTCCTGCCCAACGACGACGCCAACCGTGCGCTGATGGGCGCCAATATGCAGCGGCAGGCCGTGCCTCTGCTGCGGCCGGAGGCCCCCATCGTGGGCACCGGTATGGAGCACAAGATCTGCCTGGACTCCGCCGTGGCGGTGCTGGCCGAGGGCGACGGTATCGTCACCAAGGTGGACGCCACCAACGTGTCCGTCAAGTATGACGCCGGCGAGACCAAGGACTATAAGCTCATCAAGTTCCTGCGCTCCAACCACGGCACCTGCATCAACCAGAAGCCCATCGTTTCCGTGGGCGAGCGGGTCCACGGCGGCGACGATCCCACGGTGCTGGCCGACGGCCCTGCCACGCAGGAGGGCGAGATTGCTCTGGGCCGCAATATTCTGGTGGGCTTCATGACGTGGGAAGGCTACAACTACGAGGACGCCGTGCTGCTCAACGAGCGGCTGGTGAAGGAGGATGTGTATACCTCCATCCATATCGAGGAATATGAGATCGACGCCCGTGACACCAAGCTGGGGCCTGAGGAGATCACCCGTGACATCCCCAACGTGGGCGAGGATGCTCTGAAGGATCTGGACGAGCGGGGCATCATCCGGGTGGGTGCCGAGGTCCACGCCGGGGACATTCTGGTGGGCAAGGTCACCCCCAAGGGCGAGACCGACCTCACCGCCGAGGAGCGCCTGCTGCGGGCCATCTTCGGCGAGAAGGCCCGTGAGGTCCGTGATACATCCCTGAAGGTGCCTCACGGCGAGAGCGGCATCATCGTAGATGCCAAGGTATTTACCCGTGAAAACGGCGACGAGCTGGGGCCGGGCGTGAATCAGGTGGTCCGTGTCTACATCGCTCAGCGCCGCAAGATCCAGGTGGGCGACAAGATGGCCGGCCGTCACGGCAACAAGGGCGTCGTGTCCCGTGTGCTGCCTCAGGAGGATATGCCCTTCCTGCCCGACGGCACGCCGCTGGATATCGTGCTGAATCCCCTGGGCGTTCCCTCCCGTATGAACATCGGTCAGGTGCTGGAGGTCCATCTGGGCTACGCCGCCAAGACTCTGGGCTGGAAGGTGGCTACCCCCATTTTCGACGGCGCCACCGATAAGGATATTTCCGAGGCCCTGCAGCTGGCGGGTCTGGACCCGGAGGGCAAGAGCTGGCTGTACGACGGCCGCACCGGCGAGCGCTTTGACAACAAGGTCACGGTGGGCTATGTGTACTTCCTGAAGCTGCACCATCTGGTGGATGATAAGATCCACGCCCGTTCCACCGGCCCCTACTCTCTGGTGACCCAGCAGCCCCTGGGCGGCAAGGCCCAGTTCGGCGGCCAGCGCTTCGGTGAGATGGAGGTGTGGGCGCTGGAGGCCTACGGCGCCAGCTACACCCTGCAGGAGATCCTCACCGTCAAGTCCGACGATGTGACGGGCCGTGTCCGCACCTACGAGGCCATCGTCAAGGGCCACAACGTGCCGACCCCCGGCGTGCCGGAGTCCTTCAAGGTGCTGGTGAAGGAGCTGCAGTCCCTGTGCCTGGATATTCAGGTGCTGGACGAGGACGGCAACCAGATCGAGCTGAAGGAGGACGAGGACGCTCTGGATACCTTCAATCTGGCCCGGATGGATGCCGACGACGAGCGCCAGAACCGCTATGCCGACGACAACGAGCTGGCGGATGCGGGCTTTGACTACGTGGCCGACGAGGAAGTGGACGCTTCCTACGACGGCGACGGGGAAGAATTTTAAGGACAGGAGGAGCAGCATACTATGAGTTACGCAACATTTGACGCCATTAAAATCGGAATCGCTTCTCCGGAAATGATCCGTGAGTGGTCCTACGGCGAGGTGAAGAAGCCGGAGACCATCAACTACCGCACCCTGAAGCCGGAGCGGGACGGCCTGTTCTGTGAGCGCATCTTCGGGCCCACCAAGGACTGGGAGTGCCACTGCGGCAAGTATAAGAAGATCCGCTATAAGGGCAAGATCTGCGACCGCTGCGGCGTGGAGGTCACACGGGCCAAGGTGCGCCGTGAGCGCATGGGCCACATCGAGCTGGCCACCCCCGTCAGCCATATCTGGTACTTCAAGGGGATCCCCTCCCGGATGGGCCTGCTGCTGGACATCAGCCCCCGTATTCTGGAGAAGGTGCTGTACTTCGCCGCCTATATCGTCACCGATCCCGGCGAGACGCCGCTGGTGAAGAACCAGATCCTCTCCGAGAAGGAATACCGGGATATGCGGGAGAAGTATGAGGATGACTTCGATGCCGGTATGGGCGCCGAGGCCGTGAAGAAGCTTTTGCAGCAGGTGGATCTGGAGGGCCTGAGCCAGCAGCTCCACGCCGAGCTGAAAACCGTCTCCGGCCAGAAGAAGGCCCGTGTGGTGAAGCGGCTGGAGGTGGTGGATGCCTTCCGCCTGTCCGGCAACAAGCCGGAGTGGATGGTCATCGACGTGCTGCCGGTGATCCCCCCGGAGCTGCGCCCCATGGTGCAGCTGGACGGCGGCCGGTTCGCTACCTCTGACCTCAACGACCTGTATCGCCGGGTCATCAACCGCAACAACCGCCTCAAGCGCCTGATGGAGCTCAACGCCCCCGATATCATCGTCCGCAACGAAAAGCGGATGCTGCAGGAGGCCGTGGATGCCCTCATCGACAACGGCCGCCGTGGCCGTCCCGTCACCGGCGCCAATAACCGTGCCCTCAAGTCCCTGAGCGATATGCTCAAGGGCAAGCAGGGCCGCTTCCGCCAGAACTTGCTGGGCAAGCGTGTGGACTACTCCGGCCGAAGCGTCATCGTGGTGGGCCCCGAGCTGAAGATCTACCAGTGCGGCGTACCCAAGGAGATGGCTGTGGAGCTGTTCCGCCCCTTCATCATGAAGAAGCTGGTGGAGGACGGCTCCGCCAACAACATCAAGTCCGCCAAGAAGATGGTGGATAAGGGCCGCACCGAGGTGTGGGACGCTCTGGACGAGATCATCAAGGATCACCCCGTGATGCTCAACCGTGCGCCTACGCTGCACCGTCTGGGCATTCAGGCCTTCGAGCCGGTGCTGGTGGAGGGGCGTGCCCTGAAGCTGCACCCCCTGAACTGCACCGCCTTCAACGCCGACTTCGACGGCGACCAGATGGCGATCCACGTCCCCCTGTCCGCCGAGGCTCAGGCCGAGGCCCGTCTGCTGATGCTGTCGGCCAACAACCTGCTGCGTCCGCAGGACGGCGGTCCCGTCACCGTGCCTACGCAGGATATGGTGCTGGGCTCCTACTACCTGACCTTCGAGCGGTTTGAAAACGGTATGTGCCAGATGACCAACGACGAGTTCTGGCCCGAGGGCATCGACTTTGCGCTGGCCGGTAAGAACTACGACGAGCTCACCGACGAGGAGAAGGAGCAGAACCGCCTCAACGTCTACCGGGACGAGGACGAGGTGCTGATGGCCTACAACGAGCACATCATCGGCATCCACCAGCCCGTGTGGGTGCGGGTGGAGAAGGAGCTGGGCGGCGAGACGCTGCGCCATGTGGTGCGGGCGACTCCCGGTCGGATCATCTTCAACCGCAACATTCCCCAGGATCTGGGCTTTGTCAAGCGCTTCAACGAGGACGGTACGCCCTCCGATAAGTTCTTTGACTATGAGATCACCGAGACCTGCGGCAAGAAGCTGCTGGGCAAGATCGTGGACCGCACCATCAAGCAGTATGGCTTTACCATCGCCGCCGAGGTGCTGGACAACATCAAGGCCACCGGCTATAAGTACTCCACCCGTGGCTCCATCACCATCTCCATTGCGGATATGACGGTACCCGAGAAGAAGTATTCCCTCATTGCCGAGACGGAGCAGCGAGTGGTGGATATCGAGGACCAGTACAACATGGGCTTCATCACCGACGAGGAGCGCTACAAGCTGGTGGTGCGTGAGTGGGAAAAGACCACCAACGACGTTACCGACGCCCTGACTGCCAGTCTGGATAAGTATAATCCCATCTTCATGATGGCTGACTCCGGCGCCCGTGGCTCCATGAAGCAGATCCGTCAGCTGACCGGTATGCGTGGCCTGATGGCCAACACCGCCGGTAAGACCATCGAGATCCCCATCAAGGCAAACTTCCGTGAGGGTATGTCCGTGCTGGACTACTTCACCTCCTCCCGTGGCGCCCGTAAGGGTCTGGCCGATACGGCTCTGCGTACCGCAGACTCCGGTTATCTGACCCGCCGCATGGTGGACGTGTGCCAGGATGTCATCATCCGTGAGGATGACTGCGGCGTGGACAAGGGCATCGTGGTGTCCGAGATCAGCGAGAACGGCCAGGTCATCGAGAAGTTCTCCGACCGTATCCGCGGCCGCTTCCTGGTGGGCGACGTGGTGGACGCCGACACCGGCGAGGTGCTGCTGTCCACCGACCGCATGATGCAGGAGAGCGATGCCAAGATCCTGGAGTCCCACCGCTGGGTGCAGGAGAACTACCGGCCCGGCGACCGCTGCGCTTTCGATCCTGCCGTCGACGAGCATCCCACCGTCATGATCCGCACGGTCCTCACCTGCAAGGCCCACAGCGGCGTGTGCGCCAAGTGCTACGGCATGAACCTGGCCACCTCCAAGCCCGTCGGCCCCGGCGAGGCAGTCGGCATCATCGCGGCCCAGTCCATCGGTGAGCCCGGTACTCAGCTGACCATGCGTACCTTCCATACCGGCGGCGTGGCCGGCGGCGACATCACCCAGGGTCTTCCCCGAGTGGAGGAGCTGTTCGAGGCCCGCAAGCCCAAGAAGATGGCCACCCTGTCGGAGATCGCCGGTAAGGTCCGCTTCGAGGATGCCACCAAGGGCAGCCTGCTGAACATCATCGTCACCGCTGACGACGGCGATACCCGGACCTACTCCATGCCCCACACCGGTCTGCAGGTGCGGGACGGCGAGGTCATCGAGAAGGGCCGCCAGCTGCAGGACGGCGCACTGAATCCCCACGATGTGCTGCGGATCCGTGGCGCTTCGGCGGTGCATAACTACCTCATTCAGGAGGTCCTGAAGGTGTACCGTCAGCAGGGCGTGGACATCAACGATAAGCACATCGAGGTCATTGTCCGCCAGATGATGCGCAAGGTCCGTGTGGAGGACGCCAATGACGCCACCGGCCTGCTGTCCGGCGCCATGGCCGACGTGCTGGAGGTGGAGGACGAGAACGCCAAGGTGCGGGCCCGTATCGCCGCCGGTGAGGTCAACGCCGAGACCGGTGAGCCGCTGCAGGAGGCCACCTATACCCAACTGCTGATGGGTATCACCAAGGCATCTCTGGCCACCGATTCCTTCCTGTCCGCTGCCTCCTTCCAGGAGACTACCAAGGTTCTGACCGAGGCCGCCATCAAGGGCAAGGTGGACCATCTGGTGGGCCTGAAGGAGAACGTCATCATCGGTAAGCTGATCCCCGCCGGCGCCGGCCTGAACGCCTACCGCCATTTCGCTGAGGAGCTGGTGCCTGAGGAGGGCGCTGCCGACAGCGTATCCATGGAGGAGAACATGTCTGCGGAAGAACCTGCCGACGAGACGGAGGAGTAAGCAATCCCTATCATAACGTACTGAAAAGAGCGCCCTGCGGGGCGCTCTTTTTTCTGCCTGGAAACGGAGGCTTTTCCCGATGGGCTGCGTTGGCCCATTTCCGGGGGAATTGGTCATTTCGACGGCATAGCGGAATCTGAGACCGGAAAAACGCAGAAAAATTCCGCCATACGGAATGAACTCTTGACGCAGACCGGCGGAGACGGTATGATAGAGAAAAATATCCGCCGGAGAAGGGAGAGCGCCATGATCTACTATACCGCCGATCTGCACTTTCACTATGCACAGCTGCTTCCCTCCCGGCCCTTTGCCACCGTAGAGGAGATGGACGAGGCACTGGTGAAAAACTGGAACGACACCGTGGGTCCGGAGGACACCGTCTATCTGGTGGGAGACATCGGCTGGAACGGCGGCCGGGCGCCGGGAGAGCTGCTGGAGCGGCTGTCGGGTCATAAGCACCTGATCCGTGGCAACCACGACACCGGCTATGAGGACGCCGGGCGGCTGTACCGCTGGTTCGAGACGGTGACGGACTTCAACGAGATCGACGACGGGGAGACGCACATCCTCCTGTGCCACTATCCCATGCTGTACCACAAGCGGGGCTACATGATCCACGGACACCTCCACCACGGACGGGGCCGGGACTATGAGATGCTGCGGCAGCTGCCCCGTGTGCTAAATGCCGGAGTGGATGTGAACCGCTATCGTCCGGTGACGCTGGCGGAGCTGGTGGAGAACAACCGGGCCTTCTATGCCGGGGAGCGGGACGACGAGGTGCCACCACCGCCGCCTATGGAGCGAGGGCTGCCCGGCAGCTTGCCGGGAAAGCCGGACTTTCGGCCCATCCCACGGCGGAAGGAGGACGTATGATGCCGCAGGAAAAGGGAAGTGTGCGGTCGCTGGGCAAGGCGCTGGAGCTGTTGGAGCTGCTGAACCGGAGCCGGGTCCCCATGACCCTTCAGGCGCTGAGTCAGGCCTCCGGCTACCCCAAGAGCACCATCCACTCGCTGCTGGCCACCCTGCGGAGCTACGGCTGCATCCGGCAGGAGTCGGATGGCCGGTACTACCTGGGGACAAAGCTGTTCGAGTGGGGCTGCGGCGTGTCCGCTGCGTGGGAGATCACCCGCTGCGCCCGTCCCCATTTGGAGCGGCTGGCCCAACAGACCCAGTATACGGCCCTGCTCTCCTGCGTGGAGGGCAGCGACATCGTGGTCATCGACCAGCGGGTCAGCGGCACGGGGATCCAGGTGGCCTCGGAGATCGGCGGCCGTGCGCCCCTTCACGCCACGTCGCAGGGGAAGCTGCTGTTGTCCCAGCTACCGGATGCCACGGTGCGCTATCTGATGAACGGTCAGGGCATGGATCCCTTTACCCCCCATACCATCGTGACCCTGCCGGATCTGCTGGAGGAGCTGGAACACATCCGCCGGAAGGGCTGCGCCATCGAAAACGGCGAGTACAAGATCGGCTTGCGGTCCGTGTCGGCTCCGGTGTTCGACAGGGAGGGGCAGATGCGCTACACCCTGACGGTGGTGGGCCTGTTTCGCCATGTTACCTCCGGGGAGTTCGAGGAGGCGGTGGACATGGTCTGCGCCGCCGCCGGGAGTCTCAGCCGGGAGCTGGGCTATAATGCGTAGGGCGTTCCGCCATACGGAATTATGTTCTGCTTTGCGAAAAGGATATTTTCTTTTGCCGGGGCAGATGGTAAAATAGACTTACGATAGAAAAGACTGCCGCCATGGTGCGGCGCTCTTTTCGGCGAGCGTGATATGCAAATGAGGATAACGGAGGAAAAACGGTGAAGAGAACGAGTGGAAAGCGGTGGATATCGCTGGTACTGGCACTGTGCCTGTGCCTGCTGGCTGGCTGCGGCGGCAAGCAGACGGGCTACGACCCTCTGAAAGGGGTGGAGACCCGGATGATCACCGACTCCGCCGGACGGCAGGTGGAGATCCCTGCCGAGATTACCCGCATCGCACCCAGCGGCTCCACAGCCCAGATGATCCTGATGCCGGTGGCCTATGACCTGCTTGTGGGGCTCAGCAGCAGCCCCAGCACTGCACAGATGTCCTATTTTCCGGAGGAGATGCGGTATCTGCCCACCTTCGGCCAATTCTACGGCAGCAAGGCCAGCCTGAATATGGAGTCCCTCATCGCCGCCCAGCCCCAGCTCATTATCGACTTGGGCGACGCCAAGGACAGCATCGCCAAGGACATGGACACCATTCAGAAGCAGACGGGCATCCCCACCATCTTCATCGAAGCGGATCTGGATGATATGGCGGCGGCCTACCGGACGCTGGGGGACATTCTGGGGCGGCAGGAGCAGGCGGAGGAACTGGCGCAGTTCATTGACCGCACTGTCACCATGGCCCAGACCAACGCCGCAAAAATCCCGGAGTCTCAGCGACTCAAGGTGCTCTTCGGCACCGGATCCACGGGCCTTGCCTGCAACGCAGCCGGGTCCGCACAGGCGGATGTCATCGACCTTGTGGGGGCGGTGAACGCCATCATCCCGGAAGAAGTTACCAACCGGGGCGGCGGTACCACCGTCAGTCTGGAGGAGGTATACGCCGTGGAGCCGGATGTTATTCTGCTGTCCTCCGGCGGCCCCTACGATACCCTGACGGAAGGGGACTGGGCGGGCCTCACCGCCGTGCAGCAGGGGCGGTACTACGAGATACCGGGCCTGCCCTACGACTGGATGAGTTCCCCGCCGTCGGTGAACCGGGTGCTGGGCATCTGGTGGCTTGGGAATCTGCTGTACCCCCAGCTGTATGACTACGATATGACGGCTGTGGCACAGGAGTACTACCGGCTGTTCTGGCACTATGACCTGTCGGCGGAGGAGGCGGCCGGGATGCTGAGCCGATCCACCCTGCGGACGTGACCCCATACGGGGAGGAGAACCTGCGAGGAAGAAGTGCAATATCCGCCTGAGGCGGCTGACCCTGTGGCGGCATCGCCACCGACACCCTGACGGTGAAGTAGGCTATTACGGCATGGACAGCAGCCAGTATGTGGAGGCGGGGACGTACCACGGGACAGAACTTCAGGAGAACCTCACCATGTACTACGAGGCATATACCTTCTTCCGTCCCACGGGGGAGGGAGACTACCGGGTGGTGGTGGACTCTGCCTACGGCATCCACATCGACGAGCTGCTGGAGTATACCCGCATCCATCTGAACGACGTACGGTCGGTGCAGTTCGATACACGGGATCAGGACGTGAGGGCCTTCACCTCCTTTACGAAGTCCGAGCGGTTCCGGCCCCGGTACTATTCCGAGGATCTTCCGGCCCATCTGATGCCCGTCTACGACGAGAAAGGCCGCATCACCGGCGAACCCGGCGGCGGCGCCGGTGTGCTGTATTTCAAAAAAGAGAGGGACGAATAAATGAGTACCTTGTTTCACAATATCCTGCGGGCAGCAGCCAGCGCCATGGAGATTCCGGTGGTGATCTGCCTGCTGCTGTTGGCGTTTTCCGTGTTTTCACTGGGTTGGTGGCTGGCGGAGCTGCTGAGAGAGCGGCGGCATATGAACGCCAGTCTGCCCCTGCTGCTGGAGGCCATGCGAAGCGGCTCCAGCAGCAGGAGGGCCTCTCCGGCGGCGAGGATCTGGAAAAGCGGGGTGAGGTGTACTATGATGCCAAGACCGGCACCTATTACATCGTCCCCAATGCGGCGGGGAACTGACCAATGGAGAAGTTGATGGCCGGGAGGACCTACCGGCGGCGCTTTCTCCTGCTGGGCGGGGTGTGCCTGCTGCTTCTGCTGGGTTCCATGCTGGTGGGGCGCTACGGTCTGTCTGCGGGTAAGCTCCTGCATATGCTGTGGACAAGGCTCACCGGTGGCGCTGCGGACTGGTCCGTCAGCGACGAGAAGGTGGTGTTTGCCATCCGTCTGCCCCGCATTGCGGCGGCAGCGCTGGTGGGTGCGGCGCTGGCCGTCTCCGGCACGGCCTATCAGGGAATGTTCCGCAACCCCATGGTGTCGCCGGATATTCTGGGGGCCTCCACCGGCGCAGGCTTCGGCGCAGCGCTGGCTATCCTGCTGGGGGCCGGGTATTTCGGCATCTCCCTGTCCGCCTTCTGCTTCGGTCTGCTGGCCGTGGCGGCGGCGTGGCTGGTGAGCCGTCTGTCTCACTCAGACCCCACGGTGGCGTTGATCCTGGCGGGTATGATGATCTCCTCCCTGTTTTCCGCCGGGACGTCCTTTATCAAGCTGGTGGCGGATACCCAACAGCAGCTGCCTGCCATCACCTATTGGCTCATGGGCAGCCTCAGCTCCATCAAGGCCGAGGACGTGCGCTTTCTGGTGCTGCCGGTGGCGGTGGGATTGCTGCCGCTGTTTCTCCTGCGCTGGCGGATGAACCTGCTGACGGTGGGGGAGGAGGAGGCCCAGTCCATGGGCGTGCGGACGGGAGCACTGCGTCTGGTGGTGATCCTGTGCGCCACGCTGCTGACCGCCGCCAGCGTGGCGGTGTCCGGCATGATCGGCTGGGTGGGTCTGGTGATCCCCCACTTCTGTCGTATGCTGTTCGGCTACGACTACCGGCGGCTGATCCCGGCGGCGGCCCTGTTTGGAGCGGCTTTCCTGCTGGCGGTGGATGACATCGCTCGGCTGGTGACCACCGGTGAGCTGCCTCTGGGTATCCTGACGGCCTTCGTGGGAGCGCCGCTGTTTCTGTATCTCATCATCACGGGAGGGCGACGGCATGAGCATTGACGTAGAGAGACTCTCCTTTTCCTACGGCGCTCACCCGGTGCTGCGGGATGTCAGCTTCCGGGCCGAGCCCGGACAGCTGGTGGCAGTGTTGGGGCCCAACGGGGCGGGGAAGAGCACCCTGTTCCGCTGTATGCTGGGCTTTCTGCCCCACTATCAGGGGAGCATCTCCCTGTGCGGGCGGGACGTGCGGCATCTGCCCCGGCGGGAGCTGGCCCACCTGGCAGCGTATATCCCCCAGTCCAGCCAGCCGTTGTTCGACTACACCGTTCGGGACACGGTGCTCATGGGCGCCGCCGGAGGGCTGAAGCCTCTGCGGCAGCCGGGACGGCAGCAGCGGGAGACGGCGCAGCGCATGATGGAGTTGGTGGGCATCGCCCCGCTGGCAGACCGGGGCATCCGCCGCATTTCCGGCGGCGAGCGGCAGCTGACCCTCATTGCACGGGCCTTGGCCCAGCAGGCGAGGATCTTGCTGATGGACGAGCCTGCCGCCAATCTGGATTACGGCAACCAGTTTCGGCTCCTGCAGCAGGTGCGCCGCCTGACGGAGCAGGGCTACACGGTGCTGCTGTCCACCCATGATCCGGAGCACGCCCTTCGCTTCGCCACCCATGTGCTGGCCCTCCACGGCGGCACGGTGTCGGCCTGCGGCCCGGTGGAGGAGATGCTGACGGAGGAGTTGCTGCACACCCTGTACCGTATCCCTCTGACGGTGGCGCAGGTGCCGGTCACCGGCGGCACGGTCCGCAGCTGCGTCTATGACCCGGCCAAGCCGTGAAGCTGTATATCATGCCCTGTGGGGCTGCATATAAAAATTTTCAGAGAGGAAGGGACCTACACAGGAAGCAGCACAGGAAGCGTGTATCGGCGCTGCTGCTGACTTTGTGCATGGGGCTGAGTTTGGTGATGCCGGTCTCGGCTCTGGACGGACAGGTGCAGGCAGAGCGGCGGGAAGGCTATGACGCTGCCACCATCCACTATACGGACGGCGAAGGCAATGAGCGGCCTTTACCGAGACGGCTTCCGGCTACGCCTATACCCTGCCGGAGGGCGTAACGGAAGAGCAGGTCACGGTGGAATACTTCTCCACCACCCGCTGGGACGGGGCAGTGGATCTCTCGTGGTATAACGGGACGGATACCGAGTTCACCCTGACCACCCCGGCACAGCTGGCGGGTGTGGCAGAGCTGGTGAACAGCAATACCACCGACTTCGCCGGCAAGACCATCCGCCCGGGAGCGGACATCTCCCTGCTGTGGTATGAGGAGACGGGCAAGCCTTGGTGAGGCGGCATCGTGGGCATGGCCGAGACCGGCACCACCATTCAGGACTGCGTCAACTTCGGCGTGGTGACCGGCAGCGGTACCTCCAATGGCGCCGGCGGCATCGTCGGCAAGCGTAACGGGGCCAATCTCCTGCGCTGCGCCAACTATGGCGGCGTGGCTCCGACCCAGTCCTGGCATACCGGCGGCGTGGTGGGCATGGCCAGCACCGGCAGCATCACCGACTGCTATAACGTGGCGACCGTGACAGGCGGCCGCCCCAGATACGACAAGAGCGGCGTGGGTGGCATCGTCGGCCACTTCAATGAGTGTACCATCACCAACAACTATAACTACGGTACTGTGTCCCGGAACAAGGACTCTGTCGACTGCGCCATGGGCGGAGCCATCGGCTTCGACAGAAAGTCCGGCACCGGTACGCCGGAGAAGGTGGCCGCCAAGGCCGAGAACAGCGGAAGCATCCGCTTCTGCTACGGTATCAGCGCCGACCAGTATGGCAGCGCCGCCGGAAAGCGGCTGGTGTCCGGCGTCACCTCTGTGACCCTCACCGCCTGCGCCCATACCGGCAAGACCGCACAGGTGCCGGAGGTACCCGCCACCTGCACAGAGACCGGCCTTACCGCCGGTGTCCGCTGCACCGATTGCGGCAAGTGATCTCCGGCTGCGAGACCATCCCCGCTACCGGCCACGATACGGAGCTGGTGGGTGCTGTGGCTGCTACCTGCACCGAGGACGGCTATACCGGTGACGAGGTCTGCAAGGTTTGCCAGACGGTGGTGAAGAAGGGGGAGACCATCTCCGCTCTGGGCCACGACTACAAGGACGGCAAGTGCAGCCGCTGCGGCGCTGAGGAGCCCACCACGCCTGTGGAGCCCGGCAAGCCGGGTGAGCCTTCCCGGCCCACCCAGCCGGAGGAACCCACTACGCCCGATACCCCCGCCACCGGCGACAGCAGCAACGTGACCGCCCTGTGGGTTGTGTTGGCTGTGGCTGGCGTGGGCATTATCGTGCTGGTGGTGCTGCTTGTCACTAAGCGCAAGAATAAGAAGGACTAAGCTTCATCGGGAGAAAGCCCTGCGCCCACACGGGCCGCAGGGCTTTCTTGCCCCCGTCTGTGCCGAAGGGGAGGAGATTTTGCGCCGCCGGAGCCTTTTTCCTATTGTGCATCTGCCGCCGACATGGTATGATAATATCAGGAATGAGCAAGGGTAAACACGCCTGACAGCTTGTCCTCCCGGCGATTTTACGCTTCGTCTCGGTGGGCATCGGCCTGCCGGGGCGCCTCTATCCGGTAAAACTGGCGGCTCTGCCGCCTCTAAAGCATAAGGAGAGCGAAAAACTATGAAATTAGGTATCGTCGAAAGCGAGCCTGTTTCTGAAACTCTCCGCAAACGCACAAATGCCGATAAAGCTTGATAGGACAGGCATTTTCGGATGAAGTCAAAACATAAAAGTTCCTATTTCCCTACGCATCCCCACGCAGAAATGGCGTAAAAATGGCGTAGAGGAACCGGCGATACGCAGTTGCGAAAATCGCCTGCTGCAACATTACTAAGAATATTCAAGCTGCCCTGCGCACAAGCAGGGCAGCTTTTTTATCTGCGCACCGGCGTGGAGAGATACAAGGCGTTTCACTCTGCGTTCGTTTGCGTCGCAGTGTCCGGTGCGAAATATTTCCGCCATGGGAAGCGGTCGCAAAATGTCCAGTGCTCTTCATAGAACGCGGAGAATCGCCCGATGACATAGCCGTTGATCAGCGCGCACAGCCTGCAAGCAGTATTCCGCCATGCCGAAGGTGACGAAGCTCCACACGGGAGACAGCCAACGGTAAAGAAGGTATGCAGGCGCGACCACCATGGAAACGCCGAAGTCGGCCTTTTCCATCAGGACAACGCCCCGCGCGACAAATACGATGCCGAATACATAGGCAAGCTCCGTGCTGAATGTTCTCTTCATTTTTGATCCTCCAAACAAAAAATGAGCCTTCTCCGTTTGGGATAGAAACGGAAAAGCTCATTTGCATTGTACACGCCTGTCAAGCGGCGCAGAACTTTGGCAGCGCTATGCCTCATCCTCCGCCAGCATACGGTATCCGACACCAAGCTCGTTGATGATGTAGCGTTTTTCGCCGGGCGTCACGCCCATTTTCTTGCGGATGTTCTTCATGTTGACTTGCAGCTTCTTGACGCTGCCATAGTCCGAATACCCCCAGACCGCCCGAATGATGGCGGCATACGTCAGCACCTTTCCCGCATGGACGGAGAGAAACGCCATGATGTTGTATTCCGTCTGGGTCAGGTCGACCTCCTCTTTCCCTACAAAAACCTGCCGTGTATCATAATCGATCAGCAAGTCCTGCAGGCGGAATTTCCCACCATGGGAACTTTCCTTCTCTTCGCTGTGCCGATGGCTGCGGAGAACGGCACGGATACGAGCCAGCAATTCCTCCGTGCCAAAGGGCTTGGTGATATAATCATTCGCCCCCAGATCCAGGGCTTCCACCTTATCCCGCTCGTTGGAACGGGCGGAGAGCACAATGATGGGCACGGTGTCTGTCTCCCGAACTTCTTGAATCAAGCTCATACCGTCTCGATCCGGCAGACCAAGATCCAAAAGGATGAGGTCCGGATGATGGGAGGCGTACATCATCATGCCAAGCTCGCAGGTTTCCGCACAGAGCACCTGATAGTCGCTGGTTTCCAGATTGGCTTTGATAAAGCTTCGGATGTTGGCCTCGTCCTCTACGATCAGGATTTTGTACTTGTTATTGCCCATCGTCCTCACCCCCTCTTTCCAGAGCAAAGCGGAATACCGCAGCGCCGCCCTTCCTATTTTCCGCAGTGATCTCGCTGCCGTGCGCCTTGACGATGGCGGCGCACACGGATAGTCCGATCCCCATATTGCTGCGGGTCCCGTCCACCGGTGCAGCGGACTTTTCATAACTTCCGGTGAAAATCTTTTGAAGTGCATCCTCCGGGATGCCGCAGCCGTTGTCGGCAACCTCAAATACCGCCTTATCCCCCACAAGAGAAACGGAAAGCGTCAGCTCCGTCATGCCTTTTGCGTGGAATACGGCATTTTCCAGAAGATTCAGCAGTACCTGTTCAATAAGGAGCGAATCCATGGGAATGTCCACAAATTCCTCCGGTATCTGTGTGATGACCTTCTGATTCGGATACTTTTTGGAAAACTTCATGAGAACCGAGTCAATCAGCTCATCCAGAACCGTGGGTGTCTTCACGACTTCCACTTTCGCGCCGTCGATTCTTGTAACCGACAGAAGATTTTCAACCATGCGGATGAGCCATTCGCTGTCCTCCTGAATTTCTCCCAACAGCTTGAGA
>OGEZ01000282.1_pt1 | contig 52217 bp, 49 predicted proteins | sample 1570831 | NCBI WGS metagenome assembly OGEZ01 (sample SAMEA2582059, study PRJEB24529) | metagenome | biome: Human gut stool | place: China | collected 2011
TAATGAATAATCTACGGAAGGCTCCCTTATGATCGACTGGCGCATTGCCCTGGTGGTATGGGGCGGCTTTTTGATCCTGGCCATCCTGACCCGCTATGTGTCTCTGGGCTCTGTGTGGGCGGGGGCCAGTTTCCCCTTTATCTCCTGGTATTGCTATCCCAACCCGGTGATCGTGGTGCTGGCCTTTATCACCGGCGGTCTGGTGGTCTGGCAGCACCGGGGCAACATCCAGCGGCTCATTCACGGCAACGAAAGTAAGTTCAGCTTCCATCGCAAAAAGGAGGGGTCCTCATGAAAGCGGTAGTCGTCGGCAGCGGCGGCTGGGGCACGGCGCTCAGTCAGGTGCTGTGTGACAACGGCCATGATACCTGGCTCTGGTCCCACAATCCCGCCAAGGCCGCGGAAATGGAACAGACCCGGGAAAATCCCCTGCTCAGGGGCGTGAAACTGCCGGATGCCTTGCATATCACCGGTGATCTTGACTGCCTGCAGGGGGCGGATCTGGTGGTGTGCGCTGCGCCGTCCTTTGCGGTGCGGGAGACCGGGCGGAAGATCGCCCCTTACCTGACGGAAAAAACGGTGCTGGTGAGCGTGTCCAAGGGCATTGAACGGGATACCAACCTGCGCATGAGTCAGGTCCTGCAGGAAGAAACGAAAAATATCTGTAAAGTGGTAGCACTTTCCGGCCCTTCCCATGCAGAGGAAGTGGGCATTCGCCTGCCTACCGGCTGCGTCTCCGCCTGCCCGGACCGGGCGGCGGCCCGATTCGTGCAGGATGCGTTCATGAACGACTATTTCCGCATCTACACCAGCTATGACATCATAGGGGTGGAGCTGTCCGGTGCCATGAAAAACGTGGTGGCCCTCAGCTGCGGCATCTGCGCGGGACTGGGGTTCCAGGACAATACCAAGGCACTGCTGATGACCCGGGCCATGGCGGAGCTGACCCGCCTGGGCGAGCAGCTGGGCGGTACCCGCCGCACCTTCGGCGGCCTTGCCGGCATGGGCGATCTGATCGTCACCTGTACCTCCATGCACTCCCGGAACCGCCGGGCGGGCCGTAGAGGAGGCCATGAAAGAGGTAGGCGCCGTGGTGGAGGGCTACTATGCCGCCGAGAGCATCTGCCAGCTGGCTGAAAAAGAGGGGGTAGAACTGCCCATCTGTAATTGTGCCTATGAGGTCCTGTACCAGGGCAAGGACGCCCGCTCAGTGGTCAGTGAGCTGATGGGCCGGGCCAAGAAGGACGAGCTGCTGGAGCGCACCTGGATGTAAAGTATAATAAAAAACCGGAGTTGCAGAAAGCAGCTCCGGTTTTTGCTGTTTTTGGTTAAAAGAAAATCCCGGACAAAAGTCCGGGATTTTGTTTGTCCAAGTTAGACCGCTCTGGTGACCTTACCGGAACGCATACACCGGGTACAAACATACACATGGCGAGGCGTGCCATTGATAACCGCCTTAACACGCTTGACATTGGGCTTCCAGGGACGATTGGAACGCCGGTGGGAGTGAGAGACCTTGATGCCGAAGGTCACGCCCTTGTCGCAAAATTCGCACTTAGCCATCCGTTGCACCTCCTTGCTGTGACTAACTTCCGCTTGATTCACAAGCATTTAATATAGTAACAGATAAAACCGGAAAATGCAAGCACTATTTGACAAAAAAACAAAAAAATTCGGCAGAGAATCGAAGCGGCAGACCCTCCGCCGCCGGAAACCGGCTCGGGGAGCGGGAAAGCGGGTGCCGCAGGGGAGATGCCCGGGGCGGCAGGCTGCGTTTTTGGTATTGTAAAAACGCCCCCCGTACGATATAATACTATAAATATAAACCGAGGAACAGGGGGCTTCCATATGGCAGATAAGGTGAAGCGCACCCCCGCCAAGCTCAGCAAGCTGGTGGAGGATTTTGATATGGAGATCGTGTGCCGGGGCAGCGACTATGACCAGCGCACGGTGAGCATTTCCGATATGAATCGCCCGGCCCTGCAGCTGGTGGGCTTTTACGACTACTTCGAGCCCAAGCGCCTGCAGGTGTTCGGCAAGTCCGAGATGACCTTCCTCAAGGCCATGAAGCTGGAGGACCGCCGCCGGGTGTTCGACAACCTGCTGCGCTGCGAGATACCGGCCCTCATCATCGCCCGGAACATGGAGATCTTCCCCGAGCTGCTGGAGATTGCCCGGAAGCACGGCCGCACGCTGCTGCGTTCCGAGCTGAACACCGTGGAGCTGACCAGCCAGATCATCGACTACCTGAACCGGGCGCTGGCCCCTCAGATCACCCGCCACGGCGTGTTGATGAACATCAACGGGCAGGGCGTGCTGCTGTTGGGCGAGTCCGGCATCGGCAAGAGCGAAACGGCCATCGAGCTGCTGAAGCGAGGCCACCGTCTGGTGGCGGACGACGCCGTGGAGATCCGGCGGGTGTCCGACTCCCTCTACGGCACGGCCCCGGAGCTGATCCGCCACTACATCGAGATCCGTGGCATAGGCGTCATCGACGTGCAGCAGCTGTTCGGCATGGGCTCCGTGCAGTTTGATACGGAGCTGGATCTTGTGGTGCAGCTGGAGAAGTGGGTGGACGGTAAGTTCTATGATCGCCTGGGCCTGGGGGAGGAGATGTATTCCATTCTGGGCGTCAAGCTGCCGTATATGATCATCCCCGTCCGACCGGGCCGAAATCTGGCCGGTATCGTGGAGATCGCCACCATGAAGAACCGGCAGATGAAGTTCGGCTATAACCCGGCAAGGGACTTCGTGGATCGGGTAGACCGCCAGATCGATGCCCTGACCCGGCAGAGTGAGGAGCAGAAATGAACTACATCGGCATTGACATCGGCGGCACCAACCTGAAGGCGGGGCTGGTGAACGACGAGGGCAGCATCCTCGCCATGGAAAAGCGCAAAATTGCCGAGGTCTCCGACCAGAAAGCACTGGTGGAGGCACTGGTGGCGCTGACTCAGAGCCTGACGGAAAAGGGCGGACTGACGCCGGAGCAGATACGCTCCGTGGGCGTGGGTGTGCCGGGAGCGGTGGAGATCCACTCCGGTGCGGTGCTGTACACCTGCAATCTGCCCCTGCGGAACGTCCCCCTCCGCAAGCTCTTCCACCGGTATCTGCCCTACCCCCTGTATGTGGAGAACGACGCCAACTGTGCGGCGCTGGCGGAATACTACGCCGGAGCCGGCAAGGGCAGCAAGCGCTTTGTCACCATCACGCTGGGGACCGGCGTGGGAGCAGGCATCCTCCACAACGGACAGATCTATCACGGCGCTAACGGCATGGCCGGCGAGGTGGGCCACATGAGCATCGTCTACCACGGGGAACCCTGTCCCTGCGGACGCAGAGGCTGCTGGGAGCGCTACGCCTCCGCCAGCGCCCTGAAGCGCCTGACGGCACGGGCCATGGAGGAGCACCCCGGCAGCATCCTGTGCCGGGTGGTGGCCGAGAACAACGGCAAGGTATCGGGCCAGTCGGCTTTTATCGCCGCACGGGAGGGCGACCCCGTGGGCCAAAGCGTCTGCGACGAGTACATCGGCTATCTGGCGGCGGGAGTCACCAACGTGGTGAACATCTTCCAGCCGGATACGCTGGCCATCGGCGGCGGCGTCAGCAACGAGAGCGACGAGCAGCTGCTGCTGCCCCTGCGGCGGCTGGTGGAGCAGGAGAGCATCCCCTGCAACCGGGACAAACGCACCCGGATCGTCAAGGCCCAGTTGGGCAACAACGCCGGGATCATCGGTGCCGCTCTGCTGGGAAAACGAAAATTACGGAAATAGGAGGCTGGCTATGTGCTGGTATGAGCAGCTGGACGAAAAAGTGCGGGAGTATCTGCCGGATATGACCATGGAGCGGGAGGCCCCTCTCAGCAAGCACACCTCCTTCCGCATCGGCGGCCCCGCCCGGCGGCTGGCCTTTCCCGCCAACCGGGAGCAGCTGGTGATCCTCATGGGACTGGCAGAGAGCTGCGGCGTGAAGCCGTTCCTGCTGGGCCGTGGCACCAATCTGCTGGTGGACGACCGGGGGCTGGACACGCTGGTCATCAAGACGGCGGAGCATATGACGGCGGTGCGGCAGCTGGACGAGGTGACGCTGGAGGCGGACACCGGCATCCTGTTGAACCATCTGGCGGTGTATGCCCAGCAGCACGGCCTGTCGGGTCTGGAGTTCGCCCACGGCATCCCCGGCACCTTAGGCGGGGCCATATGTATGAACGCCGGAGCCTACGGCGGCGAGATGCGTCAGGTGGTGACGGAGGTGACGGCGCTGCTGCCGGAGGGCGTGCGGCGCTTCACGGCGGAGGAGGCGGCCTTCGGCTATCGACGCAGCGCCTTTCTGGATACGGAGGCGGTGGTGCTGGGTGCCAGACTGCGCCTGACCCCCGATGACCCCGCTGCCATCCGGCGGCGGATGGACGATCTCATGGCCCGCCGCCGCCAGTCTCAGCCGCTGGAGTATCCCAGCGCCGGCAGCACCTTCAAGCGGCCGGAGGGCTACTTCGCCGGGACACTCATCGAACAGACGGGCCTGAAGGGCCTGACGGTGGGCGGAGCGCAGGTTTCCACCAAGCACGCAGGCTTTGTCATCAACGTGGGCGGCGCTACCAGCGCCGATGTGGAGGAGCTGATCCGGCAGGTGCAGCAGGCGGTGTACGCCGCCCACGGCGTGCATTTGGAGCCGGAGGTGCGGATCGTCCGCTGAGAAAGGAACGAGCATGGAAATTCTGATCATCACGGGGCTGTCCGGCGGCGGTAAGAGCCGGGCGGCCTCCTATCTGGAGGATATCGGCTACTACACGGTGGATAATCTGCCGGCGGAGATGATGGTGAAGTTTGCCGACTTCTGCGCTGGGTCCAGCGGACGGTACGACCGGGTGGCGCTGGTGTACGACGTCCGCTCCGGGGAACCCACGGACATCCTTATCGAGACGCTGGAGCGCCTGAAGGCCAGCGGCGTCAACTGCCGGATGCTGTTTCTGGAGGCGGATAACCAGACCATCGTCAACCGCTATAAAGAGACTCGCCGGATGCACCCCCTGCAAAAGAAGGGGGAGAGTGTGGAGCAGGCCATCCGCCGGGAGCGGGAGTGGATGCAGCCGGTGCGGGATCATGCGGATTTCGTGCTGGACACCTCCGCCCTCTCCATCGCCAAGCTCCGCAGCGAGCTGCTGGACCTGTTCGGCCAGCAGGGGGATCGGGGAGGATTGGCCGTCAACATCCTGTCCTTCGGCTTCAAGCACGGCATCCCCATCGAGGCGGATCTGGTGTTCGACGTGCGCTTCATGCCCAACCCCTACTATGTGCCGGAGCTGAAGAACAAGACGGGTCTGGATCAGGCGGTGCGGGACTTCGTGTTCTCCTTCCGCCAGACCAACGATTTCATGGAGCAGCTGGAGAAGATGCTGACTTTCCTGCTGCCCCTGTACGCCGAGGAGGGCAAGTCCGCCCTGGTCATCGCCATCGGCTGCACCGGCGGCCACCACCGCTCCGTGGCGGTGGCCCACGAGCTGGCGGAGTACATCACCGAGGAGGGCTATCAGGTCACGGAGAACCATCGGGACATCTCCCGATAACAGGAGGGACGCTGTATGGAGCCATACCGACAGTCGGTAGCACCGGAACACGGCCCCCGCATTGCCGCCATCGGCGGCGGCACGGGGCTCTCCACGCTGCTGCGTGGCCTGAAGCGTTATACGAAGAATATCACGGCCATCGTCACGGTGGCCGACGACGGCGGCGGCTCCGGGCGGCTGCGGCAGGACCTGGGGATGCTTCCGCCGGGGGATATCCGCAACTGTCTGGAGGCGCTGGCCAATGCCGAGCCCCTGATGGCCCAGCTGATGCACTACCGGTTTCCGGAGGGAGAGCTGGCGGGCCAGAGCTTCGGCAATCTCTTTCTGGCGGCCCTCAACGGCATCATGCCCAGCTTTGACCGGGCGGTAGAGAGCCTGAGTCAGGTGCTGGCCATCACCGGTAGGGTGCTGCCGGTGACCAATGAGAATATCCAGCTGGAGGCGGAGTTTGAAAACGGCGTACGGGTGGTGGGGGAGTCCCGCATCTTTCAGTGCAAGCAGGAGCAGGACTGCCGCATCCGCCGGGTGAATCTGCTGCCCAGCCGTCCCAAGGCCCTGCCGGAGGCGGTGGAGGCCATCCGGGAGGCGGAGATGGTGGTGCTGGCGCCGGGGAGCCTGTATACCAGCATCATCCCCAATCTGCTGGTGGATGGTATCGTGGAGGCCATCCGGGAGTCCCGTGCCCTGAAAATTTACGTCTGTAATGTCATGACGCAGGAGGGGGAGACAGAGGGGTATACTGCCTCGGACCATATCCGGGCGCTGTTTAACCACAGCTGCCCCGGACTCTTCGACTTATGTCTGGTCAACGACGCACCCATCCCACCTTCGGTGATGCGGGGCTATACCCGTGAGGGGGCGGAGCCCATCCTGTGCGACCGGGATGCCTGCGAGGCGCTGGGGGTGGAGGTCATCACTCGCCCCGTGTCCACGGTGGAAAACGGGCTGGTGCGCCATAATCCGGGCCATTTGGCGTGGGAGCTGGTGCGGCTCCACGCCCAGAGAAATATTCGTCTGGTGGAGGATTCCCTCCGCCGGACGCCGAGAAACCGAGTGGAGAAATGAGGAAGGTATGCAGTCATTTGCGGGAAAGGTGAAAAACGAGCTGTGCCGGACGCCGGTGCAGCGTCTGTGCTGCGCACGGGCCGAGGCCTACGGCGTGCTGCTCTACGGCAATACCTTCAGCCCCACGGAGGTGCGGCTCATTACCGAGAGCGCCGACTTTGCCGCCCGGCTGCCCCGGCTGTTCCAGCGGGCCTTCGGTCTGAAATTCGACCGTCTGCCGGAGGAGGAGCGGGGGAAGCTGATCTTCGGCATCACCGACCGGAGCAAGCTGGACCGCATCATCAACCAGCTGGGCTACGATCCCCGGCAGAATCTGGTGCTCCATGTGAACTTCGGCCTGCTGGAGGATGAGTGCTGCCGGACGGCCTTCCTGCGGGGGGCCTTTCTGGCGGGGGGCAGCGTCACCGACCCGGAAAAGCGCTACCATCTGGAGCTGGATACCGGCCATGCGCAGGCCAGCCGGGAGGTGGCGGCCCTGCTGACGGAGATGGGCTTTCTGCCCCACAGCGTCCGCCGGGGTGGCAGCTCCGTTATTTACTTCAAGCAGTCCGAGCATATCGAGGATCTGCTGACCACCATCGGGGCCCCGGCGGCGGCTATGGATATCATGACCGCCAAGGTGGATAAGGAGATCCGCAACGGGGCCAACCGGGCCATGAACTGCGACATGGCCAATGTGAATAAGACCATTGACGCTGCGCTGGAGCAGAAAAATGCCATCCAGCGCCTGCAGGAGAACGGACGGCTGGAGTGCCTGCCGGAAAAGCTGCGGCAGACAGCGCTGCTGCGCCTGCAATACCCGGAGATGTCCCTGTCCCAGCTGGCGGAGAAATGCGACCCGCCGGTGACGAAATCCTGCATGAACCATCGGATGCGGAAACTATTGGAGGAGGCGAAGAAGCTATGATGACGAAGGAAGAGCGGTGCCGTCTGGCCCTTGGCTATCACCGGCAGCACTATAACTGCGGCCAGAGCGTGCTGGGGGCCTTCCGGGACCTGACGGGTCTGACGGAGGAGCAGTGCTGGGGCCTTGGCAGCGGTCTCGGCAGCGGGATGCGCTGCGGCGGCATCTGCGGCGCCGTGTCCGGCGGCGTGCTGGTGCTGGGTCTGCTGCATCCCTACACGGCACAGGAGGGGCCGGAGGGCCGGCGGCGCTCCGTGGAGCAGGTCAAAGAGTTCCAGCGCCGATTCACCCAGCAGTTTCACCTGCTGAACTGCCGGGAACTGCTGGCGGAGCGTGGCCTGCATCCTACGCCTACGGCGCAGGCGGTAGGGGCCGACGACCACTGCGGAACACTCATCGTCTCGGCGGTGGAGCTGCTGTGTGACTATCTGGCGGAGCTGAACCAAAAATAAGCAGCCGAAATAAGTGACTGAGAACAAAGCGACAGGAGAAGCAGCCAAGGATGGACCTGCGACGGAGGAAAGAGTAGCTATGGGATTTGTGCATCTTCATGTGCATACGGAATACAGCCTGCTGGACGGGGCCTGCCGCATCCGGGACCTTCCGGCCCGCATCAAGGGAATGGGCCAGACGGCGGTGGCCATCACCGACCACGGGGTCATGTATGGTGCCATCGACTTCTACCGGGCCTGCAAGGCGGAAGGCATCCATCCGATCATCGGGTGCGAGGTGTATGTGGCTCGCCGCACCCGGTTCGATAAAGTTCATGAATATGACGCCGAGTCCAGGCATCTGGTGCTGCTGTGTAAAAACGAGACGGGCTACCGGAACCTGTCGTACATGGTGAGTCAGGCATTTGTGGAGGGCTTTTACATCAAGCCCCGCATCGATCTGGACCTGCTGCGCCAGCACAGCGAGGGACTCATCGCCCTGTCGGCCTGCCTGGCCGGGGAGATCCCCAAGCGGCTGGTAAACGGCGACTACGACGGGGCCAAGGAGTACGCCCTGACCATGCAGGAGATCTTCGGGGAGGATAACTTCTATCTGGAACTGCAGGACCACGGCATCCCCCAGCAGACGCTGGTGAACCGGGATCTGCTCCGCATCCATCAGGAGACGGGCATCCCACTGGTCTGCACCAACGACGCCCACTACCTGCGGCCGGAGGACGCCGAGAGCCACGATGTACTGCTGTGCATCCAGACGGGCAAGACCGTAGACGACGAGAACCGGATGCGCTATGAGCCGAGAAACTTCTACCTCCGCTCCACGGAGGAGATGGAGGAGCTGTTCGGCGCCTATCCCGACGCCGTAGCAAACACCCAGCGCATCGCCGACCGCTGCCAAATGGAGTTCACCTTTGGCAAGTATCATCTGCCGGAGTTCCGGCTGCCGCCGGGGGTAGATTCTCCCACCTATCTGCGGCAGCTGTGCGAAAAGGGGTTCATCGAGCGCTACGGCACGGAGCACGAGGACTACCGCCGCCAGCTGGACTACGAGCTGGACATGATCGGACGCATGGGCTTTACGGATTATTTTCTCATTGTGTCGGATTTCGTCCGATACGCCAAGGATGCCGGTATCCCCGTGGGGCCGGGCCGAGGCTCGGCGGCGGGGAGCATGGTCTCCTACTGTCTGTACATCACGGACATCGACCCCATGCAGTACCATTTGTATTTTGAGCGCTTCCTGAATCCGGAGCGGGTATCCATGCCGGATATCGATATGGACTTCGGAGACACCCGCCGGGGCGAGGTGGTGGACTACGTTCGCCGCAAGTACGGCGACGACCATGTGGCCCAGATCGTCACCTTCGGCACCATGGCGGCACGGGCCGCCATTCGGGATGTGGGCCGGGCGCTGAACATGACCTATGCCGAGGTGGATGTGGTGGCTAAGCTGGTGCCAACGGCTCTGCACATCACGATCAAGGATGCGCTGAAGCTGTCCAAGCAGCTCTCCGACCTCTATGAGACGGATGAACGGGTTCGCCGGCTTATCAACATGGCGCAGGCGCTGGAGGGGATGCCCCGCCACGCCTCCACCCACGCAGCCGGTGTGGTCATCACCAAGCGGCCGGTATATGAGTATGTACCGCTGGCCCGGAACGACGAGTCCATCGTCTGCCAGTACACCATGGTGACGCTGGAGGAGCTGGGGCTGCTGAAAATGGATTTTCTGGGCCTGCGGAACCTGACGGTTTTGGACGACGCCGTGAAGATGGTGCAGAAGTACCGACCGGACTTCCGGCTGGCGGATATTCCCATGGACGATGCAGCGGTGTTCGAGATGCTGTCGCAGGGCAAGACCGGCGGCGTATTTCAGATGGAGTCCGCCGGCATGACCGGGGTGTGCGTGGGGCTGAAGCCCCAGAGCATCGAGGACATCACCGCCATCATCGCCCTGTACCGCCCCGGCCCCATGGAGTCCATCCCCCGGTTCATCGCCTGCAAGCACGACCCCAAGCTGGTGGTGTACAAGCACCCTTCCCTCCAGCCCATCCTGTCCGGTACCTATGGGTGCATCGTCTATCAGGAGCAGGTCATCCAGATCTTCCAGCAGCTGGCGGGCTATTCGCTGGGGCAGGCGGACATGGTGCGTCGGGCCATGTCCAAGAAGAAGGCCAAGGATGTGGAGCGGGAGCGGGAGGCATTCCTCCACGGCGACCCCGCCCGGAACATCCGGGGCTGTGTGGCCAACGGCATCCCGGAGGCAACGGCTCAGGCCATCTACGACGAAATCTACGACTTCGCCAACTACGCTTTCAATAAGGCCCACGCCGTCAGCTATGCGGTGGTGGCCTATCAGACGGCGTATTTCAAGCATTACTTCACACGGGAGTACATGGCGGCGCTGCTGACGTCGGTGCTGGATAACTCCGACAAGGTGGCGGAGTACATCGCTGAGTGCCGGGACTGCGGCATTGAGCTGCTGCCCCCGGACGTGAACCGCTCCAGCGACGGCTTCACCGTGGAGGATGGAGGCATCCGCTTCGGGCTGGTGGCCATCAAGAACATCGGCCGGGGCTTTATCCAGACCATGATGCGGCGGCGGGAGCAGGACGGCCCCTTCCGGTCGTTTCAGGACTTCTGCCAGCGGATGTTCGACTGCACGGACATGAACAAGCGGGCAGTGGAGAATCTGATCCGCAGCGGTGCCTTCGACTCCATGAAGGTGCGGCGCTCCCAGCTGATCCAGGTCTTTGAAAAAGTGCTGGACAGCATTGCAGAGTCCCGGCGCAAGAACGTGGAGGGCCAGCTGGATCTGTTCGGTATGGCGGCGGGGGAGGACGCCCCGCCGGCGGAGACGCCCCTGCCGGACATTCCGGAGTTCACCGCCACCGAGCGGATGTTCATGGAGAAGGAGACTACGGGCCTTTATCTCAGCGGCCACCCCATGGCGGATTACCGGGCACTGGCCCGGCAGGCGGGAGCGGTGCCTATCCACACCATTCTGGAGGACTTTTCCGCCGAGGACGGGCCTGTCCGGTTCGCCGACGGCCAGAGCATCACCATTGCGGGCATCGTCACCGCCAGCCGCACCCGCACCACCCGCAACAACGCCCTCATGGCCTACGTGACGGTGGAGGATGAGGCGGCATCCATCGAGCTGCTGTGCTTCAGCCGCACCATTGAGCGCTGCGGCAGCTATATGCAGGTGAACAGCCCGGTGCTGGTGCAGGGGAAGCTCTCCGTCCGGGACGAGAAGCCGCCGCAGATCATGTGCGACAGCGTTTATCCCCTGAAGGAGGGGCTGCCGCCCCGGCGGGAGAACCGCCGTCCGGCACAGGAGAACGCCACCATTTATCTGCGGGTCCCCGGCATGGACAGCCCGGCGTTCCAGCATATCAAGCTGGTGATGACCATGTTCGAGGGGGACACGCCACTGAAGATCCGGCTGGCGGACAGCGGCAAGCTGTTGGGGGCCAAGTGCCTGAACCACCCGGCCTTCGTGCAGGAGTGCCGGGAGTGGCTGGGTCCGGAGAACGTGGTGGTGAAAACCGCCTTCACCGAAAAATAAGGCTCTTGCCGCCTGCGGGCAGCGGATGCCGCAAAGCGTGAGATAAGGCCCCGGACACCCATGGGTGTCCGGGGCCTTTTATGCCGGATGGGTCTTGCCGTTGGGATGGAGCAGTGCGCTTACGGAAAATGGGGCAACGGAAAGGGGGAAGGATCAGTGGCAGGCGCAGTAGCTGCGGGTGCTGGCGTAGTCCTTGGGCATCTCCACGGTGTTGGGAGGGAAGAACTCGTTGACCGGGAAGGCCACGCTGCGGAACAGGCCGCAGGGGTCCTCCTGATCGCCGCCGCTGCACTCCGTCTGGGGGATGCAGTAGTCATACACCGGGATCAGCAGCTGGGTGTCCCGTTCCAGCCGCACCAGAGAGAACTGTCCTAAGGTGACATAATACCGACGGCCGCCGTTGTCGTCAAAGAGCAGGGGCTGGTCGAAGCTCTGGGCGATGAAGGCGGGGATCTCCGTCAGACCGCAGTCGCAGCGGCAGGGCTTGCAGCGGTCCTCGGCACGGGCGTCCAGCACGATGGGGTCCACCGCCTCCACCACCGCCGTGGGCAGGTTGCTGCGGCGGCAGCCGGGGATATCCAGATCGTCCAGCACCGTGTCGGAGGAGAAAATCTTGGCGCTGCCCTCGCTGCCGAAGAGAATGACCCGCTTGTCAAAGACGCACAGGCCCTCCGCCTCGGTGCAGCGGGGAGTACCGGTGCCGACCTGGAGAGTGACCCGGTAGAAAAACCGCATATCGATGGAGTAGAACCCCCGGTTGAAGGTGACGGGCTCCACGTCGGTATAGACGTAGAGCAGCTCCGCCGTGCCGCCCCGCACCATCTGGCAGGCCGACAGAACCTCCTGAGCCGATGCCGTGGGGTAAAAGCGCAGATCCTCCACGCAGTCCTTGTCACGGCAGGAGTCGAAGATCTTATGGGTATGGATGCAGACGGCCTCACGCACGCTGCTCAGATCGCAGACCGGGCCGGGCATACCGTTTTCAGGCATAGAAAAACCTCCTATTTAAGTACTCAAGGGCATCGCCCTTTCAATCCAGTCTATGCGTCCGGCCCGGCGGGGTGCGGGAAATGCAGGCGAGGAGGGGAAAAACCTCTGTACAAATCGGAAATTTTTCATTATAATAGGGGTGTATAGAAAAGCCGAAAGGACGTGATCCAATGGGAGTCGGATTTATCCGTGACAAGCTGGAGATCAAGTTTCTCATTTTGTACATTGCCGCCCGTGTGTCGGAGCCGCTGCCGCTGGAGGGGATGCAGGAGCTGACCATGTGCGACGACGGCATTGACTATTTCGATTTTTCGGAGTGTCTGAACGATCTGGTGCAGACGGAGCATCTGCGCCTGACGGAGGAGGGGCGGTACGCCATCACCCCCAAGGGGCTGAAAAACAGCGCCATCTGCGAGTCCAGCCTGCCCTATTCCGTGCGGCTGCGGACGGACAGGAACATCGAGGAATACAACAAGGAGCTACTGCGGCAGGCGCAGGTGCAGGGGAAGGCCATCCCACGGGAAAACGGCACCTACACTGTGGAATTAAAGCTCAGCGACGATGTGGACAGCCTGATGCAGCTGGAGCTGATGGTGGCCACGGAGGAGATGGCCAAGGATCTGGCGGAGCGGTTTCGTAAGGACCCGGAGCATCTCTATGCCCGTGTGCTGGAGGCCCTGTACGAGGAGCAGAAGTGAAATGACGGAGGGCGGCGGGAGCTGTCCTCCGGTTTTTTGGGCTTTACAAAATAGAAAATATGTTCTATAATGAAACGGAAACCAAAGGGGGAAGGAGGGAACGCCATGCGAGCCAGACCGATCAGCTGCTGTTTTTCCGGCCATCGGCCCGGTAAGCTGCCGTGGGGCGACGATGAGGGAGATCGCCGGTGTCTTGCGCTGAAGGAGCGGCTGTGGAACGAGATGGAGGCGGCCTACGAGCGGGGCTATCGCCACTATATCTGCGGCATGGCCCAAGGGTGCGACCTGTATTTCTGCGAGCTGGCGCTGGCGCTGCGGCAGCTGCACGGCGACGTGACGGTGGAGGCGGCCATCCCGTGTCCCTCGCAGGCGGAGGGGTGGCCGGCGGAGCAGCGGCTGCGGTGGCAGCGGCTGGTGGCGGCCTGCGACTATGAGACGATGGTGCAGCAGCAGTACGGCCCCGGCTGTATGCAGCGGCGCAACCGGTACATGGTGGATCACGCCTCGCTGCTGATCGCCGTACACGACGGGCTTCCCGGCGGTACCCGGCGCACCATCGAATACGCCCTGCGACGGGGCATCGGCATTGTGGATATCCCGGTGGGATAGGCAAAAGCGTGGGACGCCGGAGGGCGTCCCACGCTTTTCTTATATTGCGTTCTGTTGATCTATGCTCTGTCACTTGATGAGCTTCTGGATGGCCTTGCTGTCGGGGGTGCCGGCGGCGGCCAGCAGCTCAAAGAGGGTGGCCTCGCAGGTGGTGAGGAGGATACCCTCCTGTTTGGCCCGCTCCAGCGCCATCCGGTGGTCGGCGGGCTTGCGGCTGGAGAGGCAGTCGGCGACCAGATACGGCTGGTAGCCGTGGGCCTTCAGGTCCATGGCGGTCTGGAGCACACAGATGTGGCTCTCGATGCCGCAGAGCAGCACATAGGGCTGCTGCTCCGGGGGCAGCAGCTTCTCCCGCAGCTGGGGATAAGCGCTGAAGGTGAGCTTTTCCAGATGCTCCGATGTGCCGGCGGCCTCCCGGATGGGGGCCACGGTATCACCCAGACCCTTGGTGTACTGCTGCGTCAGGTACACGGGGACGCCCAGCACCCGCAGACCCTTCAGCAGCTTTACGGTGTTTTGGAGCAGCGTTTCGGGATCGGTCATGGCGGGCAGGATACGCTCCTGATAGTCCACGCAGACGGCGGCGGTTTTTTCTCGGATGATTCGCATAACAGACCTCCTGTTGACTTCTGTGGATAACAAAAAGCCCCGTACCGCTTGGTACGAGGCTTTTTGGCACGCCGTGAGGGATTCGAACCCCCGGCCTTCTGGTCCGTAGCCAGACGCTCTATCCAGCTGAGCTAACGGCGCTTGTCTCTCGACGACTTTGATATCATAGCACATGATATCAGGAATTGCAAGGGCTTTTTTCATTTTTCTTGAAAAAATTTTTGCGGGGCCGGGGGAGGGGAAAATGTGCGCTGGACAGCGGGAAAAAGGTGTGCTATAATATATGCCTAATAATATTGCATGATGGATGCAGGGAAACGGCGGAAGAGCGCCGCAGCGAAAGGAGCCAACGGTTATGAGAGTCATTGATCTGGAGAACATCAACTACGCCATGCGAAGCGAGACGCAATTCGTGCTGCGGTGCGAGGAGGTGTTCCACGATAAGATCAGTGCGGCGGCGACCACCATTCTCTCCAACAAGGGCGAAAAGCCGCTGGTGGCGCTGACGGGTCCCTCCGGCAGCGGCAAAACCACCACCGCCATGCGTTTGCAGGAGTATTTGCAGAATCTGGGGGTCCATGTGTGCCTGCTGAGCATGGATAACTTCTTCCTGCCGCTGGATCAGCGCCCCCCGGAGGCCACCGACTGGGAGTCCCCTTACTGCGTCAACGTGGAGCAGCTGGTGTCCTGCATCTCCCAGCTGGCCGACGGCAAGGAGGCGGATATCCCCTGGTACGACTTTAAGGAGGGCAAGACCGGTGGATATCGCAAGATGCAGGGCGACAAGAACGGCATCATCATTGCAGAGGGCATCCATATGCTCAACCCGCTGATCTTCGAGAAGATCCGGGGCATTGCCAACGGCATCTATGTGGCGCCCCGTACCCGTATCATCACCTATGACGACAAGATCGTCCGGCCGGAGCAGCTGCGGGTGGCCCGCCGGCTCATCCGGGACTACAACACCAGAGGCCACTCTCTGCGGGAGACCGTGGAGCGGGCGGCCAGCGTCAACCGGGGCGAGGAGAACTACATCAAGCCCTATAAGTCCAACGCCGCCATCCAGATCGACAGCTTCCACGACTATGAGCCGTGTATTCTGGCCAAGTATCTGCTGGAGATCCCCCAGTTCCGGCAGGAGCTGACGGACGAATTCATGGCGGAGAACGATCTGACGGATCTGATGAAGGTGGTGCGGGAGGTGCCGCCCCTGCACACGCCGTATGTGCCGCTGAACTCCATCGTGCGGGAGTTCGTGGGCGGTAGCTGCTACGAATATTAAGCTGCTACGAATATTAAATGGTAAGAAGCAGCCCTACGGGCTGTGAGATATGTTGTTATCCGTGCCTTTTTAGAGAGGAGAAATGAAGTATGCACAAGATCATTACCATCAGCCGTGAGTTTGGTTCCGGTGGCCGTGAGTTGGGCAAGCGCCTGGCGGAGGAGTTGGGCATCCCCTGCTACGACCACCAGATCATCGAGATGATCGCCAAGGAGAACGGCTTTGACGAGCGGTATGTGGCCAACGTGTCCGAGAAGAGCATCGAGGCCGCCTATCCCATGACCATCGGCCATCGGTTCGCCATGCCCTCCCTGGAGATCATGCAGCAGCCCATCCGGGTGGCGGCGGCCCAGCGCCAGATCATCGAGAACTTCGCCAAGCAGGGGGACTGCGTGATCATCGGCCGCTGCGCCGACGTGATCCTGAAGGACTATCACCCCCTGAACCTGTTTATCTACGCCGACATGGAGGCCAAGGTGGAGCGTTGCATCCGCCGGGCTCCGGAGGGGGAGCATCTGACCCGCAACGAGATCGAGCGGATGATCAAGCAGGTGGATAAGAACCGTGCCCAGTACCGCCAGATGTACAGCGATACCAAGTGGGGCGCCAAGGAGTCCTATCACCTGTGCGTCAACACCACGGAGAAGTACATAAAGGAGATCGTTCCGGGGCTGGCCGCCTATGTGCGGTGCTGGTTCAGCGAGGAATAAGCAGGACAGCGGAGACTGCCGGGAGGGAGAGCCCGCCGGCAGTCTCTCTTTGCGTCAACGGAAAGGAGCAGGCAATATGAAGCGTATTGCAGTTATCACCGGGGCCTCCAGCGGTATGGGACGCCGGTTCGCTGAGACCGTGGACACCTTCGGCCGCTTTGATGAGATATGGGTCATCGCCCGCCATGAGGCGGCGCTGGAGGGGCTGCGGGAGCGGGTGCCGTTTCCCGTGCGGCCTTTGGCGCTGGATCTGACGGACCGCAGCAGCTTTGCGACGTATGCCAAGGCGCTGACGGAGGAGCCGGTGGAGGTGGGCCTGCTGGTGAACGCCAGCGGCTTCGGGAAGTTCCGGGCGGTGGTGGATACGCCGCTGGAGGTGAACCTGAACATGGTGGATCTGAACTGTCAGGCGGTGATGGCCCTGTGTCAGCTGACGATCCCCTATATGCCGGAGGGCGGGCAGATCATCAACATCGCCTCGGTGGCGGCCTTCCAGCCCATTCCGTATATCGACGTGTACGGGGCCAGCAAGGCCTTTGTGCTGAGCTTCAGCCGGGCGCTGAACCGGGAGCTGCGGGGCCGGGGCATCCGGGTCATGGCCCTTTGCCCCTTCTGGACCCGGACGGCCTTCTTTGCCCGTGCCACCGTCAACGGCGGCGAATCGGTGGTGAAGAAATATGTGGCCATGTATGAGCCGGAGCAGCTGGTGCAGCGGGCATGGCGGGATGCCAAGCGGGGGAAGGATGTGAGCCAGTTCGGCTTTGTGGCCCGGTTCCAGACGGGGCTGACGAAGCTCCTGCCCCACAGTCTGGTGATGGATGTATGGATGCATCAGCAGAAGCTGAAGTGAGGCGGCGGGGATGAGGTATCTGTTTCCCACGGGGAAGGGCTATCAGCGGAAGTGGCTGGGGCAGGACGTGCTGTCCGGCGTGGTCATTGCCGCCGTATCCATCCCCATTTCCATGGGCTATGCCCAGATCGCCGGGCTTCCGGCGGTATACGGTTTGTACGGATCACTGCTGCCGGTGATCCTGTTTGCGCTGCTGTCTACGTCGCCGCAGTTCATCTTCGGCGTGGATGCCGCCCCGGCGGCCATGATCGGCGGTGTGCTGGGAGGCATGGGCATCGCCATGGGCTCCGCCGAGGCGGAGCGGGTGGTGCCGGTTCTGACCTTCTACGTGGGGATATGGCTGCTGCTGTTTGCCCTGCTGCGGGCGGGTCGGGTGCTGCGGTTCGTATCTACCTCCGTGATGGGGGGATTCATCAGCGGCATCTGCTGCACCATCATTCTGATGCAGCTGCCCAAGCTCATGGGCGGCACCGCCGGCACCGGTGAGCTGCCGGAGCTGGTGCGGCATCTGGTCAGGGTGCAGGTCCATCCCCTATCTCTGGGGCTGGGGGCGGCGGCGCTGGTGATCTTGCTGGTAGCCAAGCGGCTGAGACCCAAATTCCCCATGGCCATCGTGGTGATGGGACTGGGGGCGCTGGCCACGGTGCTGTTTGACCTTCCGGGGCATGGCGTAGCGTGTCTGGGCGCAGTGGAGCCGGGACTTCCGGCGCTGCATCTGCCGGACTGGAGCGCCGTCAGCCTGACGGAGGGGCTGGGCAGCAGCCTGCCGGTGGCGGTTGTCATCATGGCGGAGACGCTGCTGGCCGAGAGCAGCTTCGCCATGCGGGACGGCTATGAAATTCGGGACAGTCAGGAGCTGCTGGCCTTTGCGGCGGCCAATCTGGGAGCCGGCATGGTGGGCTGCTGCCCGGTAAACGGCAGCGTGTCCCGCTCCTCCATGAATGTGCAGTACCGGGGCAAGACCCAGGCGGTGTCACTGGTGGCGGCGGCGGGGATGGCGGCGATGCTGCTGTGGGGCAGCGGGCTGATTCGGCTGCTGCCGGTGCCGGTGCTGACGGCCATCGTTATTTCGGCCCTGCTGGGGGCGGTGGAGTTCGACATGGCCCACCGGCTGCTACGGGCGGATCGGAAGGAGCTGGCCATTTTTCTGGCGGCCTTTCTGGGTGTGCTGGTGCTGGGGACCATCTATGGGGTGGTCATCGGCGTGCTGCTGTCCTTCGTGGACGTGATCCGGCGGGCCTCCCAGCCCAGCCGGGAGCTGCTGGGGGTCATCTCCGGGCAGCCGGGCTTTTACCCGCTGGGGCGCATGAGTCAGGCGCATTCGCTGGAGGGAGTGGTCCTGTACCGGTTCAGCGGTGGGCTGTTCTTCGCCAACATCGACCGGTTCCAGAAGGATGTGGAGAACTGCGTGAAGCCCGGTATCCGGGCGGTGATCGTGGATGCCAGCGGCATCGTCAGCGTGGATCTGACCTCGGCGGAGCGGTTGGTGCTGCTGTATCGGCGGCTGAAGGAGCAGGGAGTACGGCTGTACCTGACGGAGCATATCGGACAGGTCAACGGCGAGCTGCGGCGCTTCGGGGCCGGGGAACTCATCGAGGAGGGCGCTGTGCGTCGGACCCTGTATGCGGCGCTGGAGGACTGCGGCGCCGCAGAGGGCGAGGTGAAGCAGTGGATCCCGGAGGAGATGCGCCATGCGGTGCCGGAGCTGCTGCGGCAGACGCAGGAGCTGGAGTGGGCCTACGGCGAGGAGTCCCAGAGCAAGCTGGATGCCATGACGGGACAGGTTTTGCAGACGCTGGAGGAGACGGAGCCGGAGCAGCGGGGGCAGGAGCTGGAGTCCCTGCTGGAGCGGGGCCGGTGGCAGGGCGTGATCGACCGGGACGCCGTTTTGCAGCATCTGGAGGAGCATCTGGCGGAGCTTTCCCGGCTGCTGGAGCGGTCGGAGGATGCGGTGCTGCTGGAGCTGGAGCAGGAGCGGGAACGGGTGACGGAGGCGCTGCGGCGTCAACACCCGGAGATCGCTTCGTATCTGGCGGCCCATCGAGGGGAGCTGGAGCAGCGGTTCCAGCGGAAGTATCCGGAGGCGGCCCAGCACATCCACGAGATGCGCCAGCGGCTGCATCAGCCGCCGGAGGATGAAACGAAGGAGCAGAGGTGACGGACATGGCGTGCTATATTTTCGGCGCAGGAGATTTTGACGGGCTGGAGGAACGGCCCGGTGCGGAGGACTATGTGATCGCCGCCGACGGCGGATATACCACCTGCCGGAGGGCGGGAGTGGAGCCGCAGCTGCTGCTGGGGGATTTCGATTCGCTGGCGGAGGTACCGGCGCTGCCCCATGTGGAGCGGGTGCCGGTGGAGAAGGACGACACGGACATGATGCTGGCCATCAAGCGGGGGCTGGAGCGAGGCGAGACACTGTTCCATCTCTACGGCGGCATGGGAGGCCAGCGGACGGATCACACCGTGGCCAACCTTCAGGCGCTTTTGTATCTGGCGGATCACGGGGCCGAAGGCTGGCTCCACGGACGGGGCGAGCGATGGACCGCCATCCGGGACGGCAGCATCGTGTTTCCGGCCCGTCCGGAGGGCATTTTGTCGGTTTTCTGCGTGGGGCCGGACGCTGAGGGCGTCACCATCCGGGGGGCGCAGTACCCGCTGGAGGGGGCGACCTTGACGGCCTCGGTGCCGCTGGGTGTAAGCAATCACTTTATTGGGCAAGATATTATGGTAGAGGTAATACACGGCAGTTTGCTGACGGGTTTACATAATTAGAATTTGGAGGTAACAAACATGAAAAAGATGATGACCGGCGTGCTGGTACTGGTAATGGTGCTGGTGATGGTGGGCTGCGGCCAGAAGGACAATGGCGTGGTAAACGGCGTGGCCAAGGACGGCGCCACCATCGGTGAGGGCGCCAAGTCCTTCACCACGGAGGTGGTGGACAAGGACGGCGGCAAGGTGACGTTCACCGTCAAGACCGATGCCGACACCGTGGGCAAGGCCCTGCTGGATCAGGGTGTCATTGCCGGAGAGGACAGCAGCTATGGGCTGTACGTCAAGACCGTCAACGGCATCACGCTGGATTATGACACCGACGGGATGTACTGGGCCTTCTATATCAACGGCGAGTACGCCCAGACCGGCGTGGACGCCACCGGTGTAGAGGATGGCGCAGTGTACGCCTTCCGGGCCGAGAAATAACAAGCGGCCGGGATACCGGCCAGTGTGGAAAGACAAATTCCCCCGCAGCGCTCCTTTGGGGAGAGCTGCGGGGGAATTTTTGATTTGGGGAAAAGGCCCGCCGCAGATACTTCTGCGGCGGGCCTTTTGGGCGGTTGTGGGGGTCAGAGGGTCTTGGTATACATCTCCTCCACGGAACCGAAGGAGGGACGCTTTCTGCCGCTGGCGGTGAAGCCGAGGGATCGATAGAACCGGATGGCAGGCAGATTGGCATCGAATACCCAAAGCAGGATGGAGGAGTATCCGGCGCTTTTCACGTCCCGCAGGACCTTCTCCAGCAGCAGCTTGCCATAGCCCTGATGCCAGTGTGCCGGCAGGGAATGGATGCAGATCAGCTCGGCGGTCCCGGCCATGTCGGGCTCTCTGGCGGCGTCCCACCATGCGATGCCGTGGGGCGCACCGTCCCGCTCCAAAATGTATCCATGGGCGCTGCCATGGGTCAGCAGATGCTCATACATGCGGGTCACAGGCTCCGGGTCCGTATATTCGGAGAGGATGTCAGCGGGGATGATCTCCCGAAAGGCGACTTTCCAGCTTTCGGTCTGGATGTGGGCAAGCTGCGGGGCATCTCCGGGTCTTACGCTTCGGATGTCAGCGGTGTGGTTCATGAGAGGGCCTCCTTTGCATTTGCTGAGGGGAAAATTTCGGGTCAGAGGGTCAGAACGGCGTCGAGACACAGGGTGAGGGCGTATTCATAGGCGCTGCCGCCCCAGTGCCGCTGGTCGTAGCGCTGGACGTCAGCAAGGCTGTCCGCTGTATAAAGAAGCATCCCCCAAGTGGCGCTGCGGAAGGTGGCGACCTGTCTGGCCCCCGCAGCGTGGGCGTAGCGGTCGATGTAGCCGCCGAGAAAGGCGAACACGCATTTCCGGGGCAGATGCAGGTCCAGCTGCTCATAGTCCGGGCCGATGACGGCGGTCTGCTCCGGATCGAACTCCAGAAGCGGTATCTCGCAGGGGATGATGCCCATGGCGTGGCCTCCTGAATGTGAAATCAAAGAGAGGGGATGGAGACTATGATACCACACGGGGAGGGGGACTACAAGAGGGGGCTGGGAGGGGGCTTTCCGGTGATTTGGAGCGGGATGGTGGCGATGGAGGGAGAAAATTTTGCAGGCAGCGGAGGAGAGCGGGTGAAAAATGGAGGTGTGAGACGGGAGAGGGCAACAGCGGGTGCAACAAAGGCCGGTGATCGGGGAGGGATAGGAGGGGTGAGGAGATGCGGAAGCGGTTTTATCGGGATCGGGCCGTGGCGGAGTGCGGGCTGTGCGGACGGGAGATCTGGCCGGGGGAGGGGTTTTATCAGGTGAACGGGGAGATCTTCTGCCGGGATTGTCTGGAGAGGTATGCGAAGCAATTTTTTGCGGGGTTTTTCAGAGAAGGGACTGTGTGATGGGGAAGGAAAGAAATGTGCCGTGGGAGGAGATCCTGCGGCGGAGAAAAGAGGGGGAGACGGCCCGTGCGCTGGCGGAGGAGTTCGGCGTGTCGGTGGAGAGCGTCTATAAGCGGGGACAGCGGGAGCGGCGGGCGCAGAGGGGCAGCCTGCAGCAGGCGGCCCGGAACCTGTGCCGCAGTGCAGGGAGCATGGTGGCGCAGATGGAGGATATGGACACCAAGGAGCTCAAGGAGCTGACGGCGCTGCTGCGGGAGCTGGTGACGCTGGAGGAGCGGACGGACAAGGGACCGGAGACGGTGAAGGTGGTGCTGGCGAAGGAAGCGGAGGAGTGGAGCAGATGAGCGTGCAGGTGGTGAAGCTGGAGCGGCCCAACCCCCGGCAGGAGGAGTTTTTGAAGTGTGAAAAGAAGTATGTGGCCTTCGGCGGGGCCAGAGGTGGCGGGAAGAGCTGGGCAGTGCGGACCAAGGCAGTGCTGATGGCCTTGAAGTACCCCGGCATCCGCATTTTGCTGGTGCGGCGGACCATGCCGGAGCTGGAGAGCAATCATCTGCGTTTTTTGCGCAGGCAGCTGGCGGGGGTGGCGGAATACAAGGCGGTCTCCCGGCAGCTGGTGTTCCCCGGCGGCAGCGTGCTGGAGCTGGGGTACTGCGCCTGTGACGGGGATATGGATCGGTATCAGGGGGCAGAGTTCGACGTGATCTGTATCGATGAGGCCACCCAGCTGAAGGAGGAGTGGCTGCGGCAGTTTGCGGCGTGTCTGCGAGGGGTGAATGAGTTCCCCAAGAGGATGTACTATACCTGCAACCCCGGCGGGCCGGGGCATGGGTACATCAAGCGGCTGTTCATCGACCGGCGGTACCGGGCGGGAGAGCGGGCGGAGGAATACGCCTTCATCCCCGCCAGGGTCACGGACAATCAGGCGCTGCTGCGGGCGCAGCCGGACTATCTGCGGCAGCTGGAGGCCCTGCCCCTGCGGCTGCGGCAGGCATGGCTGGAGGGCAAGTGGGACGTGTTTCAGGGGCAGTTCTTTCAGGAGTTTGTGGACGACCCGGCCCACTATCGGGACAGGCGGTTCACCCACGTCATCGAGCCCTTCGATATCCCCAGAGAGTGGAGCATCTGGCGCAGCTACGACTTCGGCTATGCCAAGCCCTTTTCCTGCGGCTGGTGGGCGGTGGATCACGATGGGTGCGTGTATCGGATCCTGGAGCTGTATGGCTGCACCGGGGAGCCGGACGAGGGGGTGAAGTGGACGCCGGAGAAGCAGTTTGCAGAGATCCGGCGTATCGAGGACACCCACCCGTGGCTGAAGGGACGGGATATTTTAGGGGTGGCGGACCCGGCCATTTGGGACAGCAGTCGGGGAGAGAGCATCTATGAGACGGCGCTGAAGCACCGCATCTTCTTTATGAAGGGGGACAACCGGCGGATACCGGGATGGATGCAGATGCACTATCGGATGGCCTTCGACGAGGAGGGGTATCCGCAGCTGTATGTGTTCACCGGATGCCGGGCCTTTCGCAGGACCGTGCCGGGGCTGCTGTTCTCCGAGACGGAGCCGGAGGATCTGGACACCCGGATGGAGGATCATGTGGCCGATGAGAGCCGGTATCTGTGCATGGCCCGGCCTATCCCGCCCCGGCGGGTGGAGACGGCACTGCCGGTGCAGGACGATCCGCTGAATATGCTGGTGAGACGGTGAAAGCGGGAAAAATTTCCGGTGTTGCACGGGAACGTGCAACAGGAGGGGAAACTTCCGGCGGCGGTGGGCGGAGAAGTGAGGACAGGAAAGCTGTTTTGGACAAACGGAAGGGGAGAAATGCCATGAGCAAGACGCAGCAGACGGCGGGGGAGAAGCCCCGCATCGGAGAGCAGGAGGTGCGCCGGGCGGCGGAGCTTCTGAAAAAGTACCGGCAGGGGAAGGTAAATCTGGAGCGGCGCATCATCGACAATGAGCAGTTCTGGAAGCTGCGGCACTGGCCGCAGATGGAGAAGACGGGGGAGGGCGGCAATCCCGGCGACCCGCAGCCCACCAGCGGGTGGCTGGTGAACTGCATCCTCGCCAAGCACGCAGACGCTATGGACTGCTACCCGGAGCCAACGGTGCTGCCCAGAGAGCCGGGGGACCGGGCGGAGGCGGCCAAGCTGACCCGTATTCTGCCGGCCATCCTGAAGAAGAACCAGTTCAAGCGGACCTATTCCAGCGCATGGTGGTACAAGCTCAAGAGCGGCTGCGCCGTGTACGGCGTGTTCTGGGATGCGGGCAAGCTCAACGGTCTGGGGGACGTGTCCATCCGGCGGATGGATCTGCTGAACCTGTTTTGGGAGCCGGGCGTGACGGACATTCAGGACTCGGCCAACTTCTTCTCCACGGAGCTGGTAAGCCACGAGGCGCTGGAGGAGCAGTATCCCCAGCTGAAGGGAAAGCTGGGCGGCGGAGGGTTTACCGTGAGCCGGTTCCTGTATGACGATCAGGTGGATACCTCCGACAAAGCGCTGGTGGTGGACTGGTACTACCATACCCGTGAGAAGGGGCGGAGGGTGCTGCAATACTGCAAGTTCACGGGGGAGACGGTGCTCTATGCCACGGAGAACGACCCGGAGCTGCGGGAGCGGGGATGGTACGACCACGGGAAGTATCCCTTTGTGTTCGACGTGCTGTTCCCGGAGGAGGGGACGCCCTGCGGATACGGATATGTGGATCTGTGCAAATCCCCGCAGAAGCAGATCGACCTGATGAATCAGGCGATTCTCAAGAACACGCTGGCGGCGGCGACACCAAGGTTTTTCATCCGGTCGGACGGAGCGGTGAACGAAAACGAGTATGCCGACTGGACGAGGCCCTTCGTACACACCAACGGCAATCTGGGGGCGGACTCCATTGCGCCTATTCACACGGCGGGGCTGGACAGCGTGTATGTGGCCATCATGCAGAGCAAGATCGCCGAGATGAAGGAGACGGCGGGCAACCGGGATGTGGCCAACGGCGGAACGGCCTCCGGTGTGACGGCGGCCACGGCCATCGCCGCCTTGCAGGAGGCGGGGGGTAAGCTGTCCCGGAACATGATCGACGACGGGTATGAGGCGTTTTCCGATGTGGTGACGCTGGTCATCGAGCTGATCCGGCAATTTTATCAGCTTCCCCGGCAGTTCCGGCTGCTGGGGGCCATGGGCCGGGAGGAGTTCGTCAGCTACGACGGGCAGGGCCTGCGGGAGCAGGTGATGGACGATGGGACGGGGGTCTGCTACCGGGTGCCGGAGTTCGATCTGGAGGTGTCGGCGCAGGATGAGAATCCCTACAAGACCATGGAGTATAACCAGCTGGCCCTGCAGCTGTTTCAGATGGGCTTTTTCCGGGAGGATATGGCGGATCAGGCGCTGCGGTGTCTGGAGCTGATGGACTTCAAGAACAAGGACCAGCTGACGGCGGCCATTTTACAGGGCAAGCAGCAGGCTGCCATGGCGCAGACGGCGGAGGGAGCGGCCTCCGGCGGCGGGACGGCGGTGAAGCAAACGGCCATGGAGCGGATGCGTCAGCAGACCCATGAGGCGGTGAGGCCCCGATGATCCGGGCGGTATTCGGACGGGACCGGGTGACGGTGATGGGTCACGCCGGGTATGCTCCCAAGGGGCAGGACACCGTGTGCGCAGCGGCATCGGCGCTGGTATTTGCCCTGATCGGCAGCCTGCGGCAGGAGGAGAACCTACGGGAGGTAGTGATCCGACCGGGGTATGTGACGGCGGCGGCCAAGGGGCCGTGCCGGGAGGAGCTGGAGCTGGTGCGGTGCGGACTGGCGCAGCTGGCGGCGCAGTATCCCCAATGCGTAGAGGTGGAGGGGAATTGCAGATAGGGTCGTGACCTACCACGGAAAGGAGGTATCTCCGTGAGAGAGGTACAGTGGATGCAGTGGTTTGCAGAGGCGGGACCGGCCGATGAGGCGGCCCGGACGGGCGGTGAGGCTCCCGACGCCGGGGAGCAGGAGGATTTTGCGGCGCTGATCCGGGGCAGGTACAAGGCGGACTTCGACGCCAGAGTGCAGAGGATCCTGGATGGACGGCTGCGGGGCCTGCGGCAGGAGAATGCACGGCTCCGGCAGGAACGGGAGCAGCGGCAGGAGCAGGCCCGTCAGGCGCTGGAGGCCATGGCGGCACAGGAGGAGCAGGTTCGGCAGGTCTATCCGGAGTTCCGGTGGCAGCGGGAGATGGAGAACCCGGCCTTCGGACGGCTGGTGTGCGCCGGAGTGGAGCCGATGGCGGCCTATGAGGTGGTGCATCGGGAGGACATCCTGCGGCGGGCCATGGCCTACTCCGCCAAGCGGACGGCACGGCAGGCGGCACGCTCCATCGCCAGCGTGGGCAGGCGTCCGGCAGAGAACGGCGGGCGGTGTGTAGGCGTGACGGGCAGCGATCCCAGAGGACTGACCTCCCGTGAACTGGCGGATATCCGCAGACGGGTCATGGAGGGGGAGAAAATCTCCTTCTGATGGGAGCGGCCACGGATGGAGCCGCAGGAAGATCACAACGAAGCGGAGAAAGGAAAGAGGAATATGGAGAAACTGTTCGATCTGCAGGTGTTTGCACAGGAGAACACCCAGACCACCGGCGGACTGTCCGCCGAGATGAAAACCTATTACGGCATGGAGCTGCTGGATAACGCCAAGCCCCAGCTGGTACACAACCAGTTTGCCGCCACCAAGCCCTTGCCCACCGGCGGCGGCAAGACGGTGGAATGGCGTAAGTTCGGCTCCTTCGACAAGGCGCTGACCCCGCTGACGGAGGGCGTGACCCCGGACGGCAGCGGCATCTCCGTCAGCTACATCACCAAGGAGCTGGCCCAGTACGGCGACTACACCACGGTATCGGATATGCTGGATCTGACGGCCATCGACGACGTGGTGCTGGAGATCACCGACCGCCATGGGGCCAACATGGGCCTGACGCTGGACACTGTGACCCGCAACGAGATCCAGCAGGGCAAGCAGGTGCTGTATGCTCCGGCCATCGGCGCAGACGGCAGCAAGACGGAGGTCACTGCCCGTGGCGCTCTGACGGCGGCGTGCCGCCTGACCAGCGAGATGGTGGCCAAGGCCGCTACCCAGCTGAAGAAGATGAACGACCCCGCCTTCGACGGCAAGTATGTGTGCATTCTGCACCCCAGCGTGGCCTTCGATCTGCGGCAGGACGAGGCGTGGATCGCCGCACATCAGTATGCCGCCGCCACGGAGCTGTTCTCCGGCGAGATCGGTGAGCTGCACGGAGTGCGTTTTGTGGAGACCACGGAGGCAAAAATCTTCCGGGGCGAGGATCTGACACAGAACGGCCGCACCTTGCTGGTCAACGGCAAGGTGGAGAATAACGCCGTGGTGGCCTTTGACGGCGGCACCGTGGCGGCGGGCGCTCTGGCGGGCCGGTATGTGCTGCTGGGCGGTGAGCGCCGCCGTGTGGTTAGCAACACCGGTAGCAGCATGACGCTGGACAGCGCCGTGACCGCCGCCGACAACGCCGTCATCTATCCAGGCGAGGGCGGCGCCGAGGGCTGTGCCGTATACGGCTGTCTGTTCGTAGGCAAGGGCGCTTACGGCGTGGTGGATCTCGACGACGGCACGGAGGTCATCGTGAAGCCCCGCGGCTCCTCCGGCACTGCCGATCCGCTGGATCAGCGCTCCAGCGTGGGCTGGAAGGGCGTTCACGCCGCTGCGATCCTGTACGACGAGTACATCGTGCGGGTGGAGTGCGGCTCCTCCTACTCCGGGCAGGACAAGGCCAACTGACAAAGAGAAGCGGAAAACAGAGGGTGCGGGCGGTATCGCCCGCACCCGGCGGACGGAAAGGAGCAGGCAGATGCAGGAGAAAATGAAAACGGTGCTCATCCCCAGAGGACGGAAGAACGAGGAGAATTTCGTGCTGGTATCGGTGAATGGGCGGAACTTCAAGATCATGAAGGGCGTGGAGGTACAGGTGCCGGAGTTTGTGGCGCAGGTGCTGGAGAACGCCCGGATGATGGAGGACGATGCCCGCAGCTATGTAGACCGCATGGCCAACTGAGCGGAAGGGGGAGAGAGAATGGCGACGGTCAAGCAGGTGCTGGAGCAGGTGGACGCCATGCTCCCCAACGAGTACACTACGGCGGAGAAGCGGCGGTGGCTTCTGCAGGCGGAGGGCTTCGTGGTGCGGGAGGTGCATCAGCCCCACGCAGGCGGAGAGGAGACAGAGGTGCCGCCGGAGGACGCCGGGGAGGACACGGTGCTGCTGGTGCAGCCGCCCTATGACGAGCTGTACCGCCACTATGTGGAGGCACAGATCCACTATGCCAACGGGGAGATGGAGCGGTACAACAATGCCTGTGCCGCTTGGAACAACGCCCTGCTGACATACCGGGACTTCTGGTGCCGCAGCCATATGCCCCGGCAGGGGGTGAAGGCGCTGCGGCTGATGTGAGGGAGATGGAATGTTTTTTCAGAAAATGAGCGTGCCGGTGCAGAGCACGGTGACGGTCAGCAGCTTTTTAGGGCTGGATCGGCGGGCAAGAGGAGAGTTGGGCTCCTTCCGGGAGATGGAGAACCTCACCTCCGACGGCTATCCCACCCTGACGGTGCGGCCCCGGCGTGGTCTTGCGGGGCAGACGGAGTCCCCCGGCAGTATAGCCGCCAAGGATGCGCTGATCTGGGTGGACGGTCACACCCTGTACGTCGGCGGCGTGGCCACAGAGCTGGTGCTGACGGAGGGAAGTAAGCAGCTCATTGGCATGGGCAACTGGCTCATCGTGTGGCCGGACAAGAAGTACATCAACACCGGCGACCTCAGCCGGTACGGCAGTTTGGAGAATCGGGTGCAGACACAGGGACAGGTGACGCTGTCTCTCTGCGGGGCCAAGGGGGCGGCACTGGGGGATTATCTGGCCTCGGAGGAACCGCCGACGGACCCGGCGGGAGGGTGCCTGTGGCTGGACACCGCCGGAGAACTGCCGGTGCTGCGGCAGTACGGTGAGAGTGGCTGGAGCATCCGGGAGGATACCTATATAAAAATAGCGGCAGGCGGCATCGGCGTGGGCTTCGCCGCCGGGGACGGCGTGGTTATCGAGGGGTGCCGGGAGGAGAGTCTCAACGGCAGCCATGTGCTGGAGGCGGCGGAGGACGGCGCTCTGGTGGTACCGGGGATGATCGCCAGTCAGACGACCCAGACGGAGGAACTGACGGTGCGGCGCAGCGTGCCGGAGATGGACTTCGTTATCGAGAGCGGCAACCGGCTGTGGGGGTGCAGATACGGTGTGACAGACGGAAAGGCCGTCAATGAGATCTATGCCAGTAAGCTGGGGGATTTCAAGAACTGGAACTGCTATGCCGGGCGCAGCACCGACAGCTATGCCGCTACCCGTGGCTCCGACGGCCCCTTCACCGGGGCGGCGGACTATCTGGGCAGTCCCCTGTTTTTCAAGGAGGACTGCGTCGAGCGGGTGTATCCCAGTGCGGCGGGAGCGCACCAGATCGTGACGGTGCGGTGTCCCGGCGTCAGGAAGGGCAGCGGACGGAGCCTTCAGACGGTGGAGGGCGTGCTGTACTACCACGGCTGCGGCGGCGTATATGCCTTTGACGGCAGTATGCCCCAGCGGGTATCCCAAGCGCTGGGGGAGGATGAGTATCACGGCGCCGTGGCCGGAGGCGCAGACGGGAAGTACTATCTCTCGGTGCTGGACGCCGAAAATCAGCCGCAGCTGCTGGTATATGATGTGCGGCAGGGGCTGTGGCACCGGGAGGACGCCCTGCGGGCGGTGGGTTTCGCCGTCAGCGGCGGCGTGCTGTACGCCATGACCGGGGCGGGGGACATTCTCGCCTTAAAGGGCGGCGGCACGGTGCAGGAGGAGCCTGTTGCATGGCGGGCGGAGACCGGCGATCTGGGACTGGACTCCGGCGAGGGAAAGTACCTGGTGCGTCTGTCTCTGCGGCTGCGGCCGGAGGAGGGCGGCGCTGTCCGGGTAGCGGTGAGCTATGACGAGGGGGAGACGTGGCAGGAGCAGGGCGGCGTCACCGGCAGCGGGCGGCTGCGGGACTGCGTGCTCCATGTGCGGCCCCGGAGATGCCGGAGACTGAGGCTGCGGCTCTATGGCGTGGGCGGCTGCCGGGTATACAGCCTGACGGCGGTGTATGAGAAGGGAAGTGACGGCCCGTGAGTACACTGATGATGCCGCCCAGCCCCCGAGGGTCGGTGCAGGAGCAGCTGGTACGGCAGTATTCGTATCTGTTCCAGATGGCCCAGCAGCTGAATGTGGCGCGGGGACAGCTGGAGAGCGGCGGGACTGCCGCACCCTCCGGCGGCACTGCGGCCCCGGCGGCGGAGCGGGAGCAGCAGTATCAGACCCTGAAGAGTATGATCGTCAAGACGGCGGACACGGTGCAGCGGCGTATGGATCAGCTTTCGGCCAAGTTGACGGGGGAGTATGTGGCGGCGTCGGAGTTCGGCACCTATGTGGAGCGGCTCAATGCGTATCTGGAGGCGAATCCGGAGGCGCTGACCCAGTATTACAGCTTCTTTGCAGATCTGCAGGCCAGCACGGAGACGGTGTCCGCCGCCTTTGAACAGTACCGGTTGGAGACGGAGGGCTACATCCGGACGGGCATCGTGTGCTACGATGGGGCGGTGCCGCAGTACGGCGTGGCGGTGGGGCAGAACCTCATCTGCCGGGAAGTGGACGGGGAGACGGTGGTGGAGCAGAACGACTTCCGGGCCACCTTCACTGCCAGCAAGCTGTCCTTCTGGCAGGATGCCAGCGAGGTGGCGTATGTGTCCAACAACCGGCTGTATATCACCAACATCACGGTGCTGGAGGGCATGAGCATCGGGGAGTGGGAGATCTCGTCGGAGAACGGACTGGTGATCCGGTGGATGGGAGGTTGAGGAAATGGCCAGTATTTACGGAGGGGCCTCCGGCAACGGCTGGAAGCTGAGACTTGACTATACGGTGACGCAGGATCGGGCGGCCAACACATCCAGCCTGCGGCTGCGGCTGTATCTGTACGCCAACACCACGGGGTCATACAATCTGGAGAAGGACTCGGCGTACTACGTTTTGCAGGGACAGAAGGTCTATCAGACGTATCAGTACACGGCGCCGGGATGGTATCTGCTGGGAGAGCGGACGGTGACGGTGCGCCATGGGGCGGACGGAAACGGCTCGGTGCAGCTGGGCGGTCAGTGGGTGTCGGATGTGGAATCCAGCTGGACCCCGGCCAGCCTGTCGGTGTCGGCGGCGGTAGCGCTGCCCCGTATCCTGCGGCCCTCGGTGCTGCGGGCGGCGGAACTGACGCTGGGGCAGGCGTGTGTGCTGACCATTCGTGCAGAGGAGGAGCGGTACACCCACCGGGTGACGTATGCGCTGGGCGGCGTCAGCGGCACGGTGGTGCAGGAGACGGCGCAGCGGGAGCTGACGTGGACGCCGCCGCTGGAGCTGGCCCGGCAGCTGCCCCAGTCTGTGGCGGGGACCATGCGTCTGACGGTGACCACCTACGACGGGGGCGCCACCATGGGAAGCAGTGTCACGGAGTGCAGGGTCTATGTGCCGGATACGGTGCGGCCCACGGCGGCGCTGACGGTGATGCCGGTGAACGACAATGCCGTGCTGGAGCAGTGGGGCGTATTTGTTAAGGGGATGACCCGGCTGAGGTGGCAGGTGACGGCGCAGGGGGCCTATGGGTCCTCCATCGACGGGTGCAGCGTCAGCTGCGGCGGTGTAGGCGGCAGTGGTCTGAACGGTGTGTCTGCCGGGGCGGTGTCGGTGAGCGGCGAGGTGACGGCTGCGGCCGTGGTGAAGGACAGCCGGGGGCGCAGTGTCTCTGTGGAGGCGGGGTCGGTGACGGTATATGAGTACAGCGGCCCCACCATGACCCGGCCGGCGGTATGCCGGTGCGATGCCGACGGCACGGCGTGCAGCGACGGCAGCTATGTGAAGGTGAAGTGTGGGACGCAGTGCTCCGACGTGGGCGGACGGAATCAGGTGAGCCTGCGGGTGCGCTCCCGGCGTCCCGGCGGGGAGTTCGGCGGCTATACGGCACTGGAGAGCGGTGTGGAGAAGGTGCTGCCGGGATTTTCTCCGCTGCTGTCGTATGAGCTGGAGCTCTCGGCGGAGGATCTGCCGGGGAGTCGGAGAACGGTGGTGTGCGCCATTCCCACGGCGGCGGCTGCGGTGCATCTGGCCTCCGGCGGCACGGCGGTAGGCGTGGGGAAGTATGCCGAGCACGACCGGGCGGTGGAGGTGAACCCGGAGTGGGAGGTCTATGTGAAGGGCAAGCCCCTGTGGGAACTGATCTATCCTGTGGGGAGCCTGTATCTGTCGGCGTTGGACACCGATCCTGGGGTGCTGTTCGGCGGGACATGGGAGCGCATCCGGGACAGGTTCCTGCTGGCGGCAGGCACTGCGTATAGTGCAGGGACCACCGGCGGTGAGGCGGTCCACACGCTGGCGGAGAGCGAACTGCCCATCCATGCTCACGATCCGGCCAATCAGGCGGGGTACTACGGCTTTATCACCAACAGCCAGAAGGCGTTCACCGTGGGGGATATGGGCGTTCAGAGCGGCAGCGGTCGGTACTATCCCTATGCCCCGGCGGCCTTTGATATCAGCCGCAATACCAAAACGGGCAGCGTGGGCGGCGGGAAGGCCCACAACAATATGCCGCCGTATCTGGCGGTGTACGTCTGGCAACGGACGGCATGAAAAGGAGGAAGAAAGATGGCATCCAATTATCCTACCGTCTACTACGGCTCCTACGGAGAGACGGTAAAGCAGCTGCAGCAGGCACTGAATCAGGTGGGCTATTCGCTGGACGTGGACGGCGGCTTTGGGGAAAAGACCCGTGCGGCGGTGCTGGACTATCAGCGCAAGAATGGTCTGCGGGTGGACGGCGTGGCGGGCAGCGAGACCATGGGGAGTCTGTTGGCCCGGCTGACCCCGGCTACCTCAGGCCCCAGCACCAGCGGTCAGGTGCTCTCCGGCGTGTCGGATGAGACTATGAGTCGGATGCGGCAGCTGGAGAAGGGATATACCCCATCCGACGAGGTGGCGGCGGCCCGCGCTCTGTGGGAGAGCCTGCAGGGGCAGAAGCCGGGGGAGTATGAGTCCCGGTTCCAGCAGCAGCTGGCGGCGCTGTATGACCAAATCAGCTCCCGCAAGCCCTATGCCTACGACCCGGAGCAGGACGCCGACTATCAGCGCTATGCACGGCTCTATCAGAGGCAGGGACAGGCGGCCATGGAGGATACCATGGGGCAGGCGGCGGCACTGTCCGGTGGGTACGGCTCCAGCTATGCCCAGCAGACGGGGCAGCAGGCGTACAGCCAGTATCTGTCGGAGCTGTCGGCCCTGATCCCGGAGCTGGAGAAGCAGGCTCGCAGCCGCTATGAGCAGCAGGGACAGGCCCTGATGGACCGGTACGGCCTGCTGCAGCAGGCTGAGCAGGTGGATTACAGCCGCTGGCAGGATCAGCTGAAGGTGTGGCAGTCCGACAGCGACCGGGCGTATGAGTACTATAACAGCGTGGGGAAGGAGGACCGGGATCTGTACAGCACCATGCTGAAGTACTATGCCGATAAGGCGGCGGACGAACAGAAGGCCGCCGGAGGCGTGCGGTATGGCAGCGGTCGGACGGTGGAGGGGGAGAAACCCCAGTCCCTCAGCTCCACTGCCAGCGACAGTCTGGAGCGGGCCATGGGTAACTATCTCAAGGCCGGGGATACCCGCAGCGCACAGGACCTTATTACCCTGTACAAGGAGCGGATGACGCCCACCCAGAAGAAGCGCTTTTCGGCGCTGTTTGACAAGTACGGCGCAGCCATCGGCTGGTAAGGACTTGCCAAAGGGCGGCGGGGCGGGTACAATAGAGCCTGACTTGTAAGGGGAGGGCGCTGAGGAATGGCGGGATACTACTACGGACAACTGAGCAAGGAGAAAAAGGCGGTCTATGATATGCTGGCGGCGGGGTGCGATGCGCTGGCGGCGGTGATCCGGGTGCCGGATCTGGGGACGGAGGTGCTGTCGGACATCTATCTGCGGATGAAGCTGGATCTGCCGCTGCTGTTTTTCGTGACGGGATTTCACTATCGAAAGATGCCGGGGGCGGATCATGTGGAGGTGCTGCCGGACTATCTGTTTGACCGGGGAAAGGTGAAGATGCACCGGCAGGCGGTGACGGCCCGGCTGGAGCGGCTGGCCCGGCCCCTGAAGGGGAAGAGTGACCGGGAGAAGGAACTGGCCATCCACGATTTCATTCTGGAGAACGTCACCTATGACAAGCTGAAAAAGTCCTATTCCCACGAAATCATCGGGCCGCTGACCCAAGGGGTGGGGGTGTGTGAGGGCATCGCCAAGACGGTGAAGGCCCTGTGCGACGCTGTGGGGCTTCCCTGTATCGTGGCGCTCAGCGAGGCGGCACCGGAGATCGGTGTGCGATACCGGCACACATGGAACGTGGTGACGGTGGAGGGGCAGCGGTATCATGTGGACGCCACCTTTGATAACTCCCTCCAGCGGGGGATGAAGCGGTACGACTACTTCAATCTGGACGACCGGCATATCTTCCGGGACCACCAGAGACTGGTGCTGCCGCTGCCGGAGTGCAGCGGAGACAAGGGGTACTTCTACCGGTCGCTGTCCTTCACCAAGACGGAGGATGTGGAGAAGCGGGTGCGGCAGGCCCTGCGGAAGAAGCAGGAGCACTTTGTGTTCCACTGGCGTGGCGGCGGGCTGAATCAGGAGATCCTGGGGCAGCTGCTGGAGAAGTGCGCCGGTGCGGCGGCGGAGCGGGGCAAGACCGTGGGCTGCTCCCTGAACCGGGCGCAGGCGGTGATCCAGCTGGATTTCTCCGACGCCCCGGCGGGAGAGGTGCTGGTGGAGGAGCCGGACGAGGGACAGAAGCTGTGAATGTGTAAGGATTTCAGGCTCTTGAAGGTGCGAGAGGCGCAAAACCGGTGGTTTTGCGCCTCTTTTTGTTGCACTCAACCGTTGGTTGAATTATAATATCCGTAATTCAACTACGCCGTTATTGCCTTTTCAGGCGGGTTTTTATATGCTGAGAGCACACCATCGATGGACGAGGGCAAGCGTGTTTGCCCTTGTTCATCGAGGGTAAAATGAAAGGAGCGAACACACGATGAGTGAGAATTTGTTGGCAGGCCGCATTGCACAGCTGCGGAAAGAGGCGGGCATGACACAGGAACAGCTGGGCAATGCCCTGGGACTGACGTATCAGTCGGTGAGCAAGTGGGAGAATGGGCTGTCCTGCCCGGATGTGCAGCTGCTGCCGCAGTTGGCGGATCTGTTCCATGTGACACTGGACGATCTGTTTAGTCGGGAGGCTCCGCAGCCCCGGTGGACGGCGGAGCAGGAGGAGGCGGAGCGCACCCTGCCGTGGCCGGACGACGATACCCTGTATGCGGTGATGTACCACGGGCATCAGCTGCTGACGGAGGACCCGGCGGTGCTGAAGGGCCATCGGGAGGAGCTGCGGTTCGTGTACGACGGTCCGGCGGTGAATGTCAGCAGCTGGTTCGACGTGGTGTGTGAGAGCGGCCCGGTGGAGGGCAGCGTCACCGCCGGAGGAGACGTGAAGTGCGGCGAGGTAGGCGGCAGTGTCACGGCTGACGGAGATGTGGCGTGTGACGCCGTAGGCAGCGGCGTGCAGGCCGGCGGTGATGTGCATTGCGCCGGTGTGGAGGGCAATGTCACCGCAGGCGGCGATGTGGCCTGCGGCGGGGTGACGGGTGACGTCCGGAGCGGCGGCGATGTGGCCTGCGGGAGTGTAGGCGGCAGCGTCCGGGCCGGGGGAGACGTGGTGTGCCGCAAGGGCGGCGACGGCTTCGTATTCACTACCGGTGAAAGGAACGTGGAGGTTTCCGACGTGGCGGAGACGGTGGAGGATATCCGCCAGACGGCCAAGGGGTTGAAGGACAGCCTGCGGGAGATGTTCCGCAGGAAGCCTTCCGAGGAGGAGTAAGCTGTAACAGTTTTGTATCAAATTGTAACGGATTTGCATATATTAGATGAAAAATGAAAGAAAAACGGAAGGAATATAGACGCTTTTGCGAAAAACTATTAACGGGCGCAGACGGGTATGGTAAGGTCTTTTACAGAGGAGCACCGTAAAAAGAACTTTGAAGTGAAGGAGGATCATATTATGAAACGTTTCCTGACGATGGTGCTGATGCTGTGTGTGGGACTGTGCGCTGGCTGCGCCCAGAATCAGCAGCCCGATCCTCAGAAGCCGGAAAACGGTACGCTGACGGCTGAGGAACTGGAGGAGTTTCAGACGATGTTCACGCCGGGCAGCTGGTACAGTCAGGCCACCACCAGCAGCTATACCTCCCCGAAGGATATCGACCTGCACCACCTGTTTTACGACGGCATCGGGTTCTCCGGGCTTCCCTATGGCCACACCTGTCTCACCGACAGGGAGGGGGCGTATCTGACGTCGCTGGATCCGGAGTCGGTCATGCAGTACTTTCGGGCGCCCCGGCAGGTGATGGACGCCGTGCTGAAGGAGTATTTCGGCGTGTCTCTGGCGGAAACCAATCAGGTGGGGCTGTCCAAATTCATCTATTGGGCGGAGACAGATAGCTATTACGTCGCCCACACGGATACCCGTATGACCTCCGTGACCCTCACCGGCGGCGAGCGGGCGGAGGACGGCACGGTGACGCTGCGGTATGACGGTGGCGTGATCGTCCTGATCCACCACGACGGCCACGACACCGCAGAGTATACGGTCCATTCCCACCAGTGCGGATGACAGAGCGATATGAAACCACACATCCCCCGGAGTTTTACTCCGGGGGATGCTCTTTTCCCGGAAACAAATGGTTGTAACCGGTGGAAGGGTGTGATATAATGTGACGGAAAAAAACAGCGGGGAGCCGCCTATCTGAAAAGCAGGAGGAACGAACATGAACGAGGTATGGGATCTGAGTATCCTTTACAAAGATTTTGACGACCCGGCGTTTACCGGGGATATGAAGGCACTGGACGAGGCCATTGCGGCGGTGAACACGCTGGCCGGTGAGGCGGCGGGCATGGAGCACAGCCAGCTGGTGCATCGCTTCCTGCAGGTGCAGGAGCGGGTGGAGGAGCTGGCCAACAAGCTCTTCATCTTCTGCAGCCTTCGGTGCAGCGCCAACACCGCCGATACCAAGGCCAACAGTCTGGGCGACCAGCTCAGCGCCAAGCTCAGCGGCTGCGCCGCCGCCAACGCATCCCTGCGCCGGACGGTGGCGGAGCTGGAGGATCTGGACGCCATCATGGACGCCGACCCGGCGCTGGAGCCCTATCGCTTCCTGCTGGAGTCCATCCGCCGGGACAGCAAGTACCTGCTCACCGACCGGGAGGAGGAGCTGTTCGCCCGGATGAACATCTCCGGTGCTTCGGCGTGGGAGAGCCTGCGGGATAACCTCACCAGCAGCGTGAAGGTGGAGTACGACGGCGGCATCACCAACCTGTCCGCCATCCGCAATCTGGCCTACGATCCCGATCCCGCCGTCCGCAAGAGCGCCTATGAGGCGGAGCTGGCGTGCTATGACAAGATCAAGGACTCCGTGGCCTATGCCCTCAACAGCATCAAGCTGCAGGTCATCAACGAGTGCCAGGTCCGGGGCTATGCCTCCCCGCTGGATAAGGCCCTGTATCAAAGCCGCATGAAGCGGGAGACGCTGGATGCCCTGCTGGGGGCCATGGATGAGTATCTGCCCAAGTTCTGGCAGTATCTGCGGGCCAAGGGCAAGGCGCTGGGCCATGAGAACGGCCTGCCTTGGTACGAGCTGTTCGCCCCCATGGGCAAGAGCGACAAGAAGTACACCACACAGGATGCCAAGGACTATCTGCTGAGCATCTTCAGTGGCTTCGACAGCCAGCTTCACGACATGGTGGAGCGTGCCTTCGACGAGGCGTGGATCGACTTCTATCCCCGCAACGGCAAGGTGGGCGGTGCCTTTGACTGCGGTGTCCCCAGCGCCAGGCAGAGCCGGGTGCTCACCAACTTCGACGGCGCCTTCGGTGATATTGTGACGCTGGCCCATGAGCTGGGCCATGCCTTCCACGATCAGCAGGTGTTCTCCCACCCGCTGGTGTGCCAGGAGTACACCATGCCCGTGGCAGAGACGGCCTCTACCTTCAACGAGGTGCTCACCGTCAGCGCCGCCATCGATGCCGCCGAGAGCAACGACGAGAAGCTGGCTCTGATCGAGAGCCAGCTGTCCGACGCCTGCCAGATCATCTGCGACATCTACTCCCGGTATCTGTTCGAGTCCGCCGTGTTTGCCGCCCGGCCGGAGGAGTTCCTGGATCCCGACCGCCTGTGCCAGATGATGCTGGAGGCCCAGAAGAAGGCCTACGGCGACGGGCTGGATCAGACCTGCCTGCACCCGTATATGTGGCTGTGCAAGGGCCATTATTACAGCGGCGGCCTGAGCTTCTACAACTTCCCCTATGCCTTCGGCGGCCTGTTTGCCCGTGGCCTGTATGCCAAGTATCAGCAGGAGGGCAAGGACTTCGTGCCGCTGTATAAGAAGATGCTCCATGCCACCTCCGTCACCTGCGTGGAGGATACCGCCAAGATCGCAGGCATCGACCTGACGGATAAGGCCTTCTGGCGGCAGGGACTCCAGTCTCTGGCCGATGAAATTGACCTGTTCTGCCAGCTGGTGAAGTAAACCGTATTCCCTGAGCATACCCCCCTGTCCGCCGCAAGGCGGTCAGGGGGGGTCGTCTTTTGGAAGGAGATGGCACCACCATCGCCGCTTTGATGGGCTTTTCCCGGTTCGTCAGCGGATTTTGCTTGAAACAGGGGGGATAGCCTGCTATAATAAATTAGTTATTATATGCAAACATGAAAGAGGTGAGCGACTCGTGTACCTTCGGGCTTTGGAAATCCAGGGCTTCAAGAGCTTCCCTGATAAGACGGTGCTGAACTTCGGTGAGGACATCACAGCCATCGTGGGGCCAAACGGCTCCGGCAAGTCCAATATCTCCGACGCCATCCGCTGGGTCATGGGCGAGCAGAACAGCCGCCAGCTGCGGGGAGCCAAGATGGAGGACGTGATCTTCGGCGGCACGGAGAAGCGCAGCCAGATGGGCTTTGCACAGGTGACGCTGGTCATCGACAACACGGAGCACATCTTCCCCGGCCGGGACGAGGCGGAGGTGGCCGTCACTCGCCGCTACTACCGCAGCGGGGAGTCGGAATATTACATCAACCGCCAGTCCGTGCGTCTCAAGGATGTCAACGAGCTGTTTATGGATACCGGCATGGGCAGGGAGGGCTACTCCATCATCGGACAGGGCAAGATCGACGAGATCCTGTCCGTCAAAAGCGGTGAGCGCCGTGAGGTGTTCGAGGAGGCGGCGGGCATCAGCAAGTACCGCCACCGCAAGGAGGAGTCGGAACGCAAGCTCCAGCGGACGGAAGAGAATCTGGTCCGCATCAACGACAAGATCGCTGAGCTGGAGCTGCAGGTGGAGCCCCTGCGGAAGCAGGCGGAGACGGCGAAGAAGTATCTGGTGCTGCGGGACGAGCTGCGGGTGCTGGAGATCAGCGTGTGGCTGGAAAATCTTCAGGCCCTGAAGGTCAAGGCCCGGAAGCTGGAGGCGGATCACCAGTCCGCCTGCCAGGATAAGCAGCGGGCGCAGGCGGCGCTGGATGAGGTGTATGCCGCCGCAGAGACCTCCGTGGAGCAGGTGCAGCAGAACGATATGCAGGCCGAGGCCCTCCGGGGCCGGATGTCCGGACTGGAGACGGCTGCCGGGGAGGAGGACGCCGCCATCGCCGTGCTGCAGACGGGGGTGGATCATAATCAGGAGTCCATGACCCGGCTGGAGCGGGAGATGGCCGACAGCAGCAGCCGCACGGAGGATCTGCAGGGGCAGATGGATGCTCTCACCCGGCGCACGGAGGAGATCGACCGCCGGACGCAGGAGCTGACCGGCGAGCTGGAGGACTGGATGCAGCAGCTACAGTCCATGACTCAGCGTGCCGGCAGCGCCGTCCGCGAGGCGGAGGCCCTGCGGGCCAGAGAGGCGCTGGCCACGGCGGCTGCCGCCGATGGAAGGGTGCAGCTGTCAGGGCTGGAGGCCCAGTCTCAGGCGGCCCGCACCCGACTGGAGGAGGTGGGCCGTGAGCTGGAGCAGCTGCAGGAGCGCCGCCAAACCGAGGAGAGCGCAGCGGCGGAGAACCGTAAGGCGCTGGAGGAGGCCCGTGAGGAGGCCGCAGCGGCGGAGAACGTCATTCAGGGCCACGGCCTGAAAATGGGCGGGCGACAGCGCCGGGCGCAGGAAAGCGCCCAGCAGCGGGAGCAGCTGAGCCGTCAGGCGGCGGCCATGGAGGATCGCATCCGCCTGCTGACGGAGATGGAGAAGGAGTACGAGGGCTTTTCCCGTGCGGTGAAGCTGGTGATGCAGGCGGCGGACAAGGGCGGCCTGCGGGGCGTACACGGCCCGGTGGCCAGCCTCATGACCACGCAGGAGCAATACACCGTGGCCATCGAGATCGCCTTGGGCGGCGCCCTGCAAAATATCGTGGTGGACACGCAGAACGATGCTAAGTCCGCCATCGGCTACCTGAAGCAGCGGGACGGCGGACGAGCCACCTTCCTGCCTCTGGACGCTGTCCGGGGGGAGAAGCTGCGGGAGAGCCGCATCGAGGAGGAGTACGGCTTCGTGGGCGTTGCCTCGGAGCTGGTGCAGTATGAAAAGCGCTACGACGGCGTGTTCCAGAACCTGCTGGGGCGCACGGTGGTGGTGGAGGATCTGGACTGCGGCGTCACCATGGCCCGGCGGTACCAGAACCGCTTCCGCATCGTGACGCTGGACGGGCAGGTCATCAACCGGGGCGGCTCCATGACCGGCGGCAGCGTCAGCCGCAGCGCCGGTGTACTGTCCCGTGCCAACGAGCTGCAGCGGCTGGCAGGTCAGCTGGAGCAGCTGCGTGGGCAGCTGGCGGATGCCGACCGCCGGGCGCAGGAGACGGGCCGTGAGCTGCAAAAGGCCCAGTATGAGCTGGATGTGGCCAAGGAGCAGCAGCGGGCGGCAGCCCAACAGGTGCTGACACTGGAGGGCCGGCAGGAGCACCATGAGATCCTGCTGGAGAATTTGCGCCTGTCTCAGGACGGCCTGCAGCAGGAGCGGGAGACTTTGACCCGGCGCCTACAGGAGCAGGAGACGCAGATGCAGGCGGTGCGTCAGGAGATCGCCGCCCACGAGGGCGAGGCGGAGCGCCTGTCCCGTCAGGCGGAGGAGAGCCGGGCCGGGCAGAGCGACCTACAGACCCGGACAGATGAGATCTCCGGCCAGATCACCGAGCATAAAACGGCGCTGGCGGCGCTGGCGGCGGAGCGGGAGACCTCACTCCACAGCCGTCAGGAGTTGGAGCGTCTGCAGGTCCAGATGCATACCGACCGGGTCGGACGGGAGGCGCTGCTGGAGCGGTTCCGTCGGTCCAATGAGGAAGCCGGCCGGGAGATGGATGTCCATCGGCAGAAGGCGGAAGAGCTGCGGACCCAGTGCGGCCAGCTGAAGGAGCAGCTGGCATCGCTGGCGGCGGAGAAGCTGGAGCTGGAGCGCCGCCGCACCCAGCAGAATCAGGAGATGCAGCGCTGCAATGAGGAGGTCCTCCACACGGAGCGTGAGGTGGCCCGGCTGGAGCAGCAGAAAAACGCCGCCGCCATGGAGGAGAAGAACATTCTGGATAAGCTGTGGGAGCGGTATGAGCTGAGCCATTCCGAAGCCCAGAGCCAACGCATGGAGCTGGAGAGTATCCCCAAGGCCACCCGCCGCATCGGGGAGCTGAACCGGGAGATCAAGAGCCTTGGCACTCCCAACATCGGGGCCATCGAGGAGTTTGAGCGGGTGAATACCCGCTATACCTACCTCTCCGAGCAGCGGACGGACGTGGAGAAGGCCAAGGAGGAGCTGACGGGGGTCATTGACGAGATCACCCGCCAGATGACGGAGATCTTCGCCCAGCAGTTCCGGCTGCTCAACGAGAGCTTTCAGGAGACATTTCTGGAGCTGTTCGGCGGCGGCAAGGCCCGGCTGGAGCTGGAGGACGAGAATGACATTCTGGGCTGCGGCATCGAGATCAAGGTGCAGCCCCCCGGCAAGCAGCTGAAAACCATCACACTGCTGTCCGGCGGCGAAAAGGCCTTCGTGGCCATTGCCCTGTACTTCGCCATCATGAAGGTACATCCCACGCCCTTCTGTGTCATGGACGAGATCGAGGCGGCACTGGACGAGGCCAACGTGGTGCGCTACGCCCGGTATATGCGCCGCATCGCCGGTAAGACGCAGTTCATCGTCATCACACACCGCCGTGGCACTATGGAGGAGGCCGACGTGCTGTACGGCGTCACCATGCAGGAGCGTGGCGTCAGCCGCATCCTCACCATCAACCTCAATGATATGGCCAAGGAGCTGAAGATCAAATAACCGGGCGGCAGCCCGATGCAAGGAGGAAGCAGCCATGGGACTGTTTGCAAAATTCAAGGAGGCGTGGCTCAAGCCCATGTCCTTCGACTCCCTCAACGAGGGATTCTACGACGATCTGGAGGAGGCTCTCATCCTGGCGGACGTGGGCATGGATACGGCGGTGGACGCCGTGGCCCAGCTGAAAAAGCGGGCCTATGCCAAGCTGCTGACCCACGAGGAGGACGTGAAAAACGCCCTGCGGGACATTCTGGCGGAAAAGCTGTCGGTGGGCGATCCCGCGCTGGACCTCTCTACCCGGCCCAGCGTGGCCCTCATCATCGGAGTCAACGGCGTGGGTAAGACCACGTCCATCGGCAAGCTGGCCCACCGGCTGAAGAATGAGGGCAAGAAGGTGCTGCTGTGCGCCGGAGATACCTTCCGTGCCGCCGCCGCCGATCAGCTGGAGATCTGGGCGGAGCGGGCCGGTGTGGACATCGTGCGCCAGAACGAGGGAGCCGACCCCGGTGCCGTGCTGTTTGACTCGCTGGCGGCGGCTAAGGCCCGGAATGCGGACGTGGTGCTGTGCGACACGGCAGGCCGCCTGCACAACAAGGATAACCTGATGAAGGAGCTGGCCAAACTCCGCAAGATCATCGACCGGGAGGCCCCCAACGCCGCCAAGGAGACGCTGCTGGTGTTGGACGCCACCACCGGCCAGAATGGCCTCATTCAGGCCCGGCAGTTCAAGGAGACGGCGGGTCTGACGGGCATCATCCTCACCAAGCTGGACGGCACCGCCAAGGGTGGCATCGTCATTGCCATCGCACAGGAGTTGCAGGTGCCGGTGAAGTTCGTGGGCCTTGGCGAGGGCATCGATGACCTGCGCCCCTTTGACGCAAGGGAATTCGTCAACGATCTTATCTGAGGAGGAAGGCATATGACCCGTGCAGATGGACGAAAATATAATGAGCTGCGCCCGGTGGAGATCACCACGGGCTTCATCAAATTCGCTGAGGGCAGTGTGCTGATCCGCTGTGGCGACACGGTGGTGCTGTGCAACGCCAGCGTGGAGGAGCGGGTGCCGCCCCATGTGGCCCCCGGCTGCGGCTGGGTGACGGCGGAGTACTCCATGCTGCCCCGTGCCAATCGCCAGCGCTCCCGCCGGGACATCGACAAGCTGAAGCTCTCCGGCCGCAGCGCCGAGATCCAGCGCCTTATCGGCCGCAGCCTCCGCGCGGCGGTAGACCGCCGCCTGCTGGGCGAGCGCACCATCACCGTGGACTGCGATGTGCTGCAGGGCGACGGCGGCACCCGTATCGCCTCCGTTACCGGCGGCTTCATCGCTCTGGCACTGGCCTGCCGCAAGCTGGTGGAGGAGGGGGTGCTGCCCCGGACGCCGGTGAAGCACTTCGTGGCGGGCATCTCCGCCGGTATCATCGACGATGTGCCCGTGCTGGATCTGCCGTACGGCGAGGACAGCCGGGCCATGGTGGACCTGAACTGCGTCATGAACGAGCTGGGGGAGATCATCGAACTGCAGGGCACCGGCGAGGGCCGGGCCTTCACCGCCAGAGAGCAGCAGGAGCTGGTGGAGCTGTGCGCCAAGGGTTGCCGGGAGCTGATCCGTAAGGAGAAGGATATTCTGGGGGAGGTACTGTGATGAAATTCGTATTGGCTTCTCATAATCAGGGCAAGCTGGCGGAGATGCAGCGCATTTTGGGCCAGCTGGGGGTGGAGGTAGTGCTCCAGTCCGAATTGGGGCTGGCGCTGGAGCCGGAGGAAACCGGCACCACCTTCACGGAAAACGCCCGCATCAAGGCCGAGGCCGTCATGCAGGCCAGCGGCCTGCCCGCCATTGCCGACGACTCCGGCCTGTGCGTGGACGCCCTCAACGGCGCCCCCGGTGTGTACTCCGCCCGCTATGGCGGATTGGACGACGATGTGGCCCGCTATCGGCTGCTGCTGGAAAACCTCCGGGGAGCCGGGACCCGTGCCGCCCACTTCCACACGTCGGTGGTTTGCTGCTTCCCCAACGGAAACGTGCTGGAGGCCGAGGGCGACTGCCACGGCACCATCGCCTATGCCCCGCAGGGGGAGAACGGCTTCGGCTACGACCCGGTGTTCTTCGTGCCGGAGCTGCGAAAGACCTTCGCCCAGCTGACGCCGGAGGAGAAGAATGCCATCAGTCATCGGGGCGTGGCCCTGCGGGCCTTTGGTGAAAAACTGAAAGAATATATGGAGAATCATTGATATGGAACTGACAAGCAAGCAGCGAGCCCAGCTGCGTGGGATGGCGTCCACGCTGGATACCATCGTCCATGTGGGCAAGGACGGCATCGGGGAGAACCTCATCAAGCAGGTCAACGACGCCCTGGAGGCACGGGAGCTCATTAAGGGCCGGGTGCTGGAGAACTCTATGCTCACCGCCCGTGAGGCGGCGGAGGAGCTGAAGGTAGCCGCCCGGTGCGAGGTGGTGCAGGTCATCGGCAGCAAATTCGTCCTCTATCGGATGCAGCATGACAAGGCCAAGCGGAAGATCGAGCTGGTCAAGGACCGGAAGAAGAGCGTGTGATATGAAGATCGGCATTTACGGCGGGACCTTTGACCCCATTCACCGGGGCCATATCACGGCGGCACAGGCGGCGGCGCAGCAGTTGGGGCTGGACCTTCTGCTGCTGATCCCCGCCAGCATCCCGCCTCATAAGGCGCTGCCGGAGGGTGGCGCCGATGCCGCCCAGCGTCTGGAGATGGCCACGCTGGCCACGGCGGAGCTGTCCTGCCCTGCACAGGTGCTGGACGTGGAGGTGAAGCGGCGGGGGAAGAGCTACACGGCGGATACCCTCCGCACCCTGCGCCGGCAGTACCCGGAGGATGAGCTGTGGCTGCTGATGGGAACGGATATGTTCCTGTCCTTGCAGGACTGGCGTGAGCCGCAGGAGATCCTGCGCCTTGCCCGTGTGGCGGCCTTCAGCCGCACCGGGGATGCGGAGCAGCAGCGCTTTGCACGGCAGAGGGCATATCTGGAGGAGACCTTCGGGGCGCAGGTGACGGTGGTGGAGAACCCCCATGTGGTGGATATCTCCTCCACCCGTCTGCGGCAGCTGCTGCCGGAGGGCAGGGAGTACCTGCCGGAGGCGGTGTACGGCTACATCCTGCGCCAGCGGCTCTACGGCACCCATGCGGAGCTGAAGCACCTGACGCCGGAGGAGCTGCGGCCCATCGCCCTGAGCTTCTTAAAGCCCAAGCGGATGCCCCATGTGCTGGGGACGGAGCAGGAGGCCATCCGGCTGGCCCGGCGCTACGGGGCCGACGAGACGGATGCCCGCATCGCCGCCCTCCTCCACGACTGCACCAAGAAGCTGGATATGGAGCAGCAGCTGGCCCTGTGCCGCAGGTACGATATCCGGCTGGACGAGCTGGAGCAGCACGCCCTGAAGCTGCTGCACGCCAAGACCGGTGCCGCCGTGGCCCGTGACATCTTCGGCGTGAAGGACGCCGTTTACGAGGCCATCCGCTGGCACACGACCGGCAAGCCGGATATGACCCTGCTGGAAAAGGTCATCTATCTGGCGGACTACATCGAGCCAAATCGGGACTTTCCGGGGGTGGACGAGCTGCGCCGTGCGGTATACGACGATCTGGACAAGGGCCTCCTGATGGGCCTGTCCGACACCATCGACGAGATGGAGCGCATGGGCAATCCCGTGCATCATGATACGCTGGAAGCGAGAGATTTTCTGTTAAGAGGTGAAGCAAAATGAAAAATGCCAAGGAGCTGGCGCTGTTGGCAGCCCGTGCGCTGTCGGATAAAAAGGGAAAGGAAATTCAGGTGCTGGAGATTGGGGAGCTGACCACGCTGGCGGACTACTTTGTCATCGCCACCGGCTCCTCCAATACCCAGATCAACGCACTGGTGGACAACGTGGAGAAGGTCCTGCTGGAGGAGGCGGAGGAGAATCCCCTGCACCGGGAGGGCTACCGTGGCGGCACGTGGGTGCTGCTGGACTACGGCTGCATCGCCGTCCATGTCTTTAACGCCGAGGCCCGTGAGTTCTACGGGCTGGAGCGCCTGTGGCGTGACGGTACACCGGTGGATCTGACGGGCGTGGTGGATGCCAAGGAATAAAACAACTCCCGGCTAAACGCTTGACAAATCCATCGAAGGATATTATCATAGAACTGTATTGTCAAAAGCGATGAAGGGAAAAAGGCAAGGCAGACCTGCCCCAAGAGAGCCGGCGTGTGGTGCGAACCGGCGGAGGTGCCTTGCTGTACTGGCCCCGGAGCCTCCCGCCTGAACAGGGCGGGACGTATGGCCTGCGTTAAAGCCGCCTGAGCGTGAGGGGAGAAGTCCCATCACGGAAGCAGGGTGGTACAGCGAGTTGCTTCGCCCCTGACCGCAGCAGCGGCCGGGGGCGTTTTTTTACCGCTCAGTTATACATTATCATAATAAGGAGAGAAAGCAGCATGAAGTATGATTTTGCCGCCATTGAAAAGAAGTGGCAGAAGCGGTGGGAGGAGACCAAGCCCTACGCCGCCGTCACCGGGGACAAGCGCCCCAAGTTCTACGGCCTCATCGAGTTCCCCTACCCCTCCGGTCAGGGCCTCCATGTGGGCCACCCCCGGCCCTTCACGGCCATGGACATCGTCACCCGTAAAAAGCGCATGGAGGGCTACAACGTCCTGTACCCCATCGGTTTTGATGCCTTCGGCCTGCCCACGGAGAACTACGCCATCAAGAACCATATCCACCCCGCCATCGTCACCAAGCAGAACATCGCCAACTTCACCAGCCAGCTGAAAATGCTGGGCTACGGTTTCGATTGGGACCGCTGCATCGACACCACCGACCCCAGCTACTACAAGTGGACCCAGTGGATCTTCCAGCAGATGTTCAAGCGTGGCCTTGCCTATAAGGCCACCATGCCCGTCAACTGGTGTACCAGCTGCAAGTGCGTGCTGGCCAACGAGGAGGTGGTCAACGGCGTCTGCGAGCGCTGCGGCAGCGAGGTCATCCGTAAGGAGAAGAGCCAGTGGATGCTGAAGATCACCGAGTATGCCCAGCGTCTCATCGACGACCTGGACGATCTGGACTTTATCGAGCGCGTCAAGATCCAGCAGAAGAACTGGATCGGCCGTTCCACCGGCGCCGAGGTTACTTTCAAGGCTACTACCGGCGACGACATCGTGGTCTACACCACCCGTCCTGACACCCTGTTCGGCGCCACCTATATGGTCCTGTCTCCCGAGCACAAGTTCCTGGACAAGTGGATGCCTCTGCTGAAGAACGCCGACGAGGTGAAGGCCTACCAGAAGCTGGCCGCCTCCAAGTCCGACCTGGAGCGTACTGAGCTCAACAAGGAGAAGACCGGCGTGTGCCTGGACGGCGTGAAGGGCATCAACCCCGTCAACGGCAAGGAGATCCCCATCTTCATCTCCGACTACGTCCTGGCTACCTACGGCACCGGCGCCATCATGGCCGTGCCTGCCCACGACGACCGTGACTGGGAGTTTGCCAAGAAGTTCGGCTGTGAGATCATCGAGGTGGTCTCCGGCGGCGAGGATGTGCAGAAGGCCGCCTTTACCGCCAAGGACGAGACCGGTATCCTGGTCAACTCCGACTTCCTCAACGGCCTGACCGTCAAGGACGCCATCCCCGTCATTACCAAGTGGCTGGAGGAGAAGGGCATCGGCCGTCCCTCCACCTACGCCCCCACCATCTCCACCATCCTCAACCGAGAGTATGTGGTGAAGGAGGGCCGTGCCCTCCGTCCTACCCCCCTGGGCGAGGTGGTCACCGGCCTGATGAAGGACAAGTTCCAGGACATCGTGGACCCCACCTTCACCGCCCAGATGGAGGAAGAGCTGGACAAGGTGGAAGAGGGCAGCGTGGACTGGAAGAAGGTGCTCTCTGCATTCTATGATGACTTTGAGGCGGAGCTTCACAAAGCCGAGCAGGAGCTGGACGGCGAGCGTATCAAGGTGCCTGACGAGGTTTCTGAGGAGATCTGTCCCCAGTGCGGCCGGAATCTGGTCATCAAGTCTGGGCGGTTTGGACGTTTCCTGGCCTGCCCCGGCTGGCCCGAGTGTGACTTCACCATGCCTCTGGTGGTGGAGATGCCCGGCAAGTGTCCCAAGTGCGGCGGCCGCCTGCTCAAGCGTACCGGCAAGAGCAAGAAGACGGGCAAGCAGTACACCTACTACTGCTGTGAGCATTTGAACAGCAAGGACGAGAGCCGCCGCTGTGATTTTATGACCTGGGACGTGCCGGTAAAGGACAATTGTCCTGTCTGCGGCTGGACCATGTTCAAGAAGTCGGGCCGTGGATTCAAAAAGCCCTTCTGTATTAATGAACAGTGTTCTAACTTTACACCTGAGGAAAAGCGCGGCGGCTGGAAAAAGAAGACCGAGGAGGCCGACGCTCCCGCTCAGGAAGGGGAGGAGAGCGCCAAGAAGCCGGCGGCAAAGAAGAGCACTGCCACCAAGAAAACGACTAAAAAGGCGGATTCTGCGAAGAAATCTGCAAAAACTACCACAAAGAAGACGACCACCAAGAAAACTACCAAAACCACGGCCAAGAAGGCTAAGGCGGAGGAAACAGAAGTGTAAGGTGAAAACACCTTACGAAATAAGACGGACACACAAGACTCTCAGGAGGTACCATGGAACCTGTTATTGTCATTGGAGCCGGCCTTGCGGGAAGCGAGGCGGCCTGGCAGCTGGCCAACCGGGGCATCCCGGTGCGCCTGCATGAGATGAAACCTAACAAAATGACTCCTGCCCACCACAGCACCGATTTTGGAGAGCTGGTGTGCTCCAACTCCCTGCGCTCCGATCAGCTGGAGAACGCGGTGGGACTGTTGAAGGAGGAACTGCGCCGCTGCAACTCCCTCATCATGGCCTGTGCCGATGAGCACCGGGTGGAGGCGGGAGGCGCCCTTGCGGTGGACCGCCACGCCTTCTCCGCCGCCATTACCGAGAAAATCAAGAACCACCCCAACATCACTGTGGTGGAGGAGGAGGTACTGGACATCCCCGAGGAGGGACAGGTCATTGTGGCTTCCGGTCCCTTGACGGCCGAGCCGCTGGCCGAGGCCATTGGCCGCCGCTATCCCCAGAACGGCTACCTCCACTTCTTTGACGCCGCCGCTCCCCTGGTGACCTTTGAGAGCGTGGACATGGAAAGCGCCTGGTTTGCCTCCCGGTATGACCGGGGTACCCCGGACTATATCAACTGTCCCATGACCGAGGAGGAGTACGACGCCTTCTGGAAGGAGCTCACCACCGCCCAGGAGGCGGAGGTCCACGGCTTTGAGGACGCGGGGGTATTTGAGGGCTGTATGCCGGTGGAGGTGATGGCCCGCCGTGGCCGGGATACCCTGTGCTATGGTCCCCTCAAGCCGGTGGGGCTCCGGGATCCCAAGACGGGCAAGGAACCCTTTGCCGTGGTGCAGCTGCGCAAGGATAATGCCCAGGGCAGTATCTATAACATCGTAGGCTTCCAGACTCACCTGAAATGGCCGGAGCAGAAGCGTGTGTTCTCCATGATCCCCGCCCTGAAAAATGCGGAGTTTGTCCGCTACGGCGTGATGCACCGCAACACTTTCCTGGACTCGCCCCGGCTGCTGGACCGCTACTACCGGGTGCGCACCGAGCCCCGGGTCCGCTTTGCCGGGCAGATCACTGGCGTGGAGGGATATGTGGAGTCTACCGCCTCGGGCTGTCTGGCCGCCATGGAACTGGCCCGGGAGCTGGAGGGCAAGGAGCCCATCAACTTCCCCCGGGAGACCGCCATGGGCGCGCTGGCTCTTTACATCAGCGACGAATCTGTGGTACACTTTCAACCGATGAATATCAACTTCGGCCTCATTCCCGCCCTGGGCTACCGGGTGAAGGGAAAGAGAAATAAAAATGCCGAGCTGTCCAAACGGGCTTTGGAGGCTCTGGATGGGCTGAATCTCACATAACTGTATCCTCGGCGGTCTGGGTGACTGTCGAGAAGGACGAGCCCAGGGCTCTCTAAGAAAGAAGGATATTTATGAAAATCATCGTTGACGCCATGGGAGGGGACAACGCCCCTCAGGCTCCTGTAATGGGAGCCATCCAAGCCAACAAGGAGTACGGTGTAGACATCGTGCTGGTAGGCCGGGGGGAGGAGATCCTTAAGGTGCTGGAGAGCAACGGCATCCAGGAGCTGCCCGCCGGGGTGGAGATCGCCCACGCCTCTGAGGTGGTGGAGATCTGCGACAATCCCGCCAATGCCTTCCGGGAGAAGAAGGACTCCTCTCTGACGGTGGGGCTGAACCTGCTCAAATCTGGGGCCGGCGACGCCTTTGTCTCCGCCGGTTCTACAGGAGCTCTGCTCTCTGCGGCCACCCTGCTGGTCAAGCGCATCAAGGGTATCCGCCGGGCCGCTCTGGCTCCTGTGGTGCCTACGGGCAACGGGGGCGCGGTGCTCATCGACTGCGGCGCCAACGCCGAGTGTCCCCCGGAGTATCTGCTGCAGTTTGCCTACATGGGCTCCTACTACGCCGAGCACGTGCTGGGCCGTCCCGAGCCTAAGGTGGGTCTGCTGAACATCGGCGTGGAGCCCTCCAAGGGCACCACCCTCCAGACTACCGTCTACCCTATGCTTCAGGAGGCCGCCAAGGCTGGCCGCATCAACTTTGTGGGCAACGTGGAGGCGCGGGAAGCGGTTGAGGGCTCGGTGGACGTGATCGTCAGTGACGGCTACTCGGGCAACATCTTCCTGAAAACCATGGAGGGCACCGGACTGTTCCTGGCCCGGGAGATCAAGAAGATGTTTATGAAGAGCCTGCTGACCAAGCTGGCCGCTGTGATGGTCTCCGGCGGACTCAAGCAGTTCAAGAAGATGATGGACTCCAGCGAGGTGGGCGGCACCGCGCTGCTGGGCATCTCCAAGCCGGTGATCAAGGCCCACGGTTCCTCCGATGCCTACGCCATCAAGAACGCCGTGCGGCAGGCCAAACAGTTTGCCTCCTCCGGCATTATCGAGAGTATTACCGACAATGTGGACGTGATGCGTCTGGAGGTCACTCAGCTGTAAGGGAGACATGCTCGCTTGGGCACTTTTGCCCACCTGCATAAAAATTGCCAATTCCCTATTGACAGGCAGAGGGAATGTGCATATAGTAAGGAAAGAAAAACGTGCCTGGGGCACAGCAAAAGGAGCAGGCTACTATGATTTTTGAAAAGGTATGCGCACTGATCGCGGAGCAGTTCAATGTGGATGCGGATTCCATCACCATGGAAACCTCCTTTGAAGATGATCTGAACGCGGACTCTGTGGATATTGTGGACTTGTCTATGGCGCTGGAAGAGGAATTTGATATCGACGAGATGTCCGAGGAAGAAGCTTCTGCCATCAAGACCGTGGGCGATCTGGTCCGCTTCCTGCAGAATAAGATCGACTAATTTCCCAGACATTATAAGCAGAAACTCCGCCTTGGGGCGGAGTTTTGCTTATCTTACCTTGAAAAAAGTGAGGAACGACCAATGACCACCTTAGAAGAAAAGCTGGGCTACCAGTTTCAAAACCGGGAGCTGCTGGAAAACGCTCTGACCCACAGCTCCTGCGCCAATGAGAGCCGGGGCAAGCTGCAGAGCAATGAGCGGCTGGAATTTTTGGGAGACTCCATCCTGGGCATGGTGGTGGCCGACCACCTGTACCGGGGCCATCCTGATCTGCCCGAGGGAGAGCTGACCCGGGTGCGTGCCGCCCTGGTGTGTGAAGAGAGCCTGGTAGAGGTGGCGCAGGCCCTGGATCTGGGTTCCTACCTGCTGCTGGGCAAGGGAGAGGAGGCCGGCGGCGGACGCCAGCGCAC
>OGEZ01000286.1_pt1 | contig 51905 bp, 48 predicted proteins | sample 1570831 | NCBI WGS metagenome assembly OGEZ01 (sample SAMEA2582059, study PRJEB24529) | metagenome | biome: Human gut stool | place: China | collected 2011
GTACCAGTAGGGGGCGCCCTCATGGATATTGTCCTCCTCCAGCACATAGATCAGCTTGGGGAAGGCGGGGGTGATCCACACGCCCTTTTCGTTCTTCACGCCCTGGATCCGCTGGCGCAGCGTCTCCTCAATGATCATGGCCAGGTCGGCCTTTTCCTGGGCATTCTTGGCCTCGCCCAGGTACATAAACACGGTTACAAAGGGAGCTTGGCCGTTGGTGGTCAGCAGGGTGACCACCTGGTACTGAATGGTCTGCACACCACGACGGATTTCGTCCCGCAGGCGCTCCTCGGCGATCTTGTTGATCTGTTCTTGATCGGCAGTGGCGCCGAAGGCCTCAGCCTCTTTTTGTACAGAAGCGCGGATCTTTTCCCGACTGATCTGCACAAAGGGCGCCAGGTGGGCCAGACTGATGGACTGGCCGCCGTACTGGGAGGAGGCTACCTGGGCTATAATCTGGGTGGCGATGTTGCAGGCGGTGGAGAAGCTGTGGGGCTTCTCAATCATGGTGCCGCTGATCACGGTACCGTTTTGCAGCATATCCTCCAGGTTCACCAGGTCGCAGTTGTGCATATGCTGGGCAAAGTAGTCGCTGTCATGGAAGTGAATAATGCCCGCCTCGTGAGCCTCCACAATATCCTGGGGCAACAAAATGCGCTTGGTGATGTCCTTAGACACCTCGCCGGCCATATAGTCCCGCTGCACGCTGTTAACGGTGGGGTTCTTGTTGGAGTTTTCCTGCTTGACCTCCTCGTTGTTGCACTCAATGAGGGAGAGGATCTGGTTGTCCGTGGTGTTGGCCTTGCGGATCAGGGAGCGGGTGTAGCGGTAGCGCACATAGCGCCGGGCCACCTCAAAGGCACCCTGTGCCATGATCTGGTCCTCCACAATGTCCTGAATTTCCTCTACGGACAAGGCCCGGTTGGCCTTTACTGTCTTGAATTCCACATATTCGGCGATCTCCTGAATTTGCGATGCGGTCAGCTCCTGCTTCTCACAGGCGGCATTGGCTTTGGTGACGGCTACTACGATTTTGTTCAGGTCAAAATCCACTTCGCTGCCGTTTCTCTTGATGATCTTCATACCATATCCCCTTTTCTCAAACTTATTACAAAAAGATTACAAATCTCGTTCGCAAGCGTGGTTCTATTGTAGCACGCACAGGTGCGCTTGTCAATATGCAAAACCACAATATATTGGGTTTTATTTTGGCAATATGGCACAAAATACGGATATATAGATATTGGACGATTGGCGCAAAATGGGTCCAAAAACGGCGAAAACGCCCGCCGTTATGCGAAAAAAGGTTACAAACCGGTACCTGTGGGCATAAAAAATGCCCCAAGATCTTGGGGCGGGAGGGTAATAATCCCTCAGTCAGCTGCGCTGACAGCTCCCTTTACAAGGGAGCCAAATCGGTTGTAAAATTTTAGCCCCCTTGCAAAGGGTGACTCCCCGCAGTGCAGGGAGATCTCGCGCAGCGACAGAGGGGACGGGCGCCCGTTAGGCAAAAGCGGCGTAGCCGCAGGGGGGATTGCACCGGAGGTGAACCTAATTGTAATGTGGGTGGATAAAAATAAAAGGCGGGCGGATGCTATCCGCCCCTACGGTATTGTGGGGTCCCAAAAAGGTTTATCGTAGGGGCGGCAATCTGCCGCCCGCGGTGTTTTGTTATGAAAAATGTACGGTATTTGGCTTATCCCACCCGGGCGCTTTGCAGCAGGGCGGCGTCGGCGGGGGAAAGGGCGGCCTGTTTTTCAGTTTTATACAGGGTCAGCAGCAATAGGTTGTCCCCGGCGGGCAGGGCGTAGCAATAGGCATACCAGCTGCCGGTCTCCGTGGGCAGGTCGCTCATAATATAGGTATAGCGGGTACCGTTTGGCAGCGTGCCGGTGCCTTTTTCTTTATATTCCACGCCGTTGTAGTCTTTGTTCAGCTCCAGGTTGTCAAAGGCGGTCTGGTCTTTGGCGGGCACGATTACGCCGACCAGCTCCGCATATTTGCTGCCGTCTTGGTACAAGATGGTGTCTTGGGCGGTCAGGTCCGCCGTTAGATTCAGGGTCACCGACAGGTGTTCTTTGTTTTGGTATTCGGTGGGGGCGTAGGCGTCCCAGTCCTGGGTCTGCATCACCGGTGCTTGCAGGGTGACCGGCGTGGTGGGCGCAGCGGTGGACGCTGCCGTGGCAGCCTCTGTGGTGGGGTTTGTGGGTGTTTCGTTCTTGTCGGCACAGCCGGTAAAACCGATAAGCAGGGCGGCCGTCAGCAGCAAGGGCAGAATGAATTTTGCGGATTTTTGCATAGATGCACACCTCATTTCCTCTTTGCCCTCATTGTAGCGGATTTTGCCGGGAATTGCAAGCAAAAAGGACGGCCGCCGGTGCGCGGTCGTCCTTTTCTGTGTTACATATAGGTTTTGTTATTTCGCAAGGGCGGCTTTCATCTCCGCCACATAGGCGCCCACTTTTGCCGGGGCGTCCTTGCCGTACTTGGCCACCAGCTCCACAATGCCGGAGCCGACGATCACCCCGTCGGCAAATTGGACCATTTGGGCGGCCTGCTCCGGGGTGTGAATGCCAAAGCCCACGGCCACCGGTACATCGCTTACCCGGTGGGCCAGCTCCGTTACGGCGGCCACATCGGTCTCAATCTTGCTGCGGGTGCCGGTTACCCCCATGGAGGACACCTGGTACAGGAAACCCTCTGCCTCCTTGGCGATCATCATCACCCGCTCGTGGCTGGTGGGCGCCACCAAAGAGATCACAGCAATGCCGTACTTTTTGGCAACATCGGATAGCTCATGCTTTTCTTCATAGGGCAGATCCGGCACAATCACGCCGGAGATCCCGCTGTCTGCTGCCCGCCGGCAAAACCGATCGTAGCCATACCGGAACAGCACATTCAGGTAGGTCATAAACACCAAGGGAATGTCAATTTGGGCAGATACCTCTGCCACCAGGTCAAACACCTTGTCCGTGGTGACCCCCTGTGCCAGGGCGCGAATGTTGGCCTCCTGAATCACCGGCCCCTCGGCAATGGGATCGGAGAAGGGAATGCCCACCTCAATCAGATCGCAGCCGTTCTTTGCCATTTCTAAGAGAATTTGGCGGCTGGTGTCCAGGTCCGGGTCACCGGCGGTGACAAAGCCGATAAATGCCTTTTTGTTTTCAAATGCAGACGCAATATTCTTATTCATGTAAATCGATCCCCCTGTATCTTGCAATGGCGGCCACATCCTTATCGCCGCGGCCGGACAAATTCACGATCATAATCTGGTCCTTATCCATCTTAGGCGCCAGCTCCATGGCGTAGGCCACCGCGTGGGCGGACTCAATGGCGCAGATAATGCCCTCGGTGCGGGCAATGTACTCAAAGGCATCTACCGCTTGGTCGTCGGTGACAGGTACATATTGGGCACGGCCAATGTCGTGCAGGTAGGCGTGCTCCGGCCCAACACCCGGGTAGTCCAGCCCGGCGCTGATGGAGTACACCGGCGCAATCTGGCCAAACTCGTTTTGGCAGAAGTAGGACTTCATACCGTGGAACACACCCTCACTGCCGCAGGTCATGGTGGCGGCGTTCATGGCAGTGTCCACCCCCTTACCGGCAGCCTCGCAGCCGATCAGCTGCACACCCTCGTCCGGGATGAACTCGTGGAAGATACCCATGGCGTTGGAGCCGCCGCCTACGCAGGCCAGCACCGCGTCCGGCAGACGCCCCTCTTTTTCCAAAATTTGCTGGCGTGCTTCTCTGCCGATGACGCTTTGGAAGTCACGAACGATCATGGGATAGGGGTGGGGACCCATCACGGAGCCCAGCACATACAGCGTATCGTCTACCCGGCTGACCCACTCCCGCATGGCCTCGTTTACTGCGTCCTTTAAGGTGCGGGTGCCGCTCTTTACCGGGTGTACCTTAGCCCCCAGCAGCTCCATACGGTAGCAGTTCAGCGCCTGACGAATCGTGTCCTCCTCGCCCATAAAGACCTCGCACTCCAGTCCCATCAGCGCAGCGGCGGTGGCGGTGGCTACGCCGTGCTGCCCGGCGCCGGTCTCGGCGATCACCCGGGTTTTGCCCAAGCGCTTGGCCAGCAGGCACTGACCCAGTACATTGTTGATTTTGTGGGATCCAGTGTGGTTCAGGTCCTCGCGTTTTAAGTAGATCTTGGCACCGCCCAGGTCCTTTGTCATTTTCTCTGCATAGTACAGCAGGCTGGGACGACCGGCGTATTCCCGGTTTAGGGTGTCCAGCTCGGCGCAAAAGTCCGGGTCGTTTTTGTAATGCTCGTATGCTTTTTCCAAATTTTCGATCTCGTGCATCAGGGTCTCGGGAATGTATTGCCCGCCGTGAATGCCGTATCTGCCTTTACTCATGGTGTACGCTCCTTACCAGTTTTTGCATTTTGTTTTTATCCTTCACGCCGTTTGTCTCTGCGGCGGAGCTAAGATCTACGCCGTAGGGAGAAAAGGCGGCAATGGTTTCTGCCATATTTTCTATGTTTAGCCCCCCGGCCAGGAAAAACGGTCGGTCACAAGGGGGGATCTGTCGGTCTTTGGGGGCAATGCCATCGCCCCGCCCGCTGTCAAACAGCAGGTAGTCCACCGGATAGCTGCCCGGTGGCGCCGGTTGGTCCTCGCCGGTAACAAAGACCTTGATTTTTTTCGCCCCGTGGATGGCGGCGCAGTCTGCCGGACTTTCCTGGCCGTGAAACTGGACTGCATCGATGGCCCCGCAGTCTACGCAGGCTTGAATGTATGCCGGCGCTGCGTTGACAAACACCCCCACCGGCACAATGCCCGGGTCCAGCTGCTCCCGCAGGGCCAGTGCCTGTTCTTTGGTTATGCTGCGGCGATAGCCGGGAGAGAGGATAAAGCCGATATAGTCCGGACGGCTCTCGTTGGCGGCGGCAATGTCTGCCGGGGTGCGCAGGCCGCAAATTTTGATCCTGGTCATCTCAGCAGGGCCTCCACCGCTGCCCGTCGGTTCGGGGCGCGCATCAGCGCCTCGCCGATCAGGGCGGCGTCCGTGCCGTTTTGGCGCAGCACTTCTATATCCGCCGGGGTGGTAATGCCGCTTTCGGACACAAAGCGAATCCCCGCCGGCACCAGTGCACGGTAGCGGCTGCTGTTGTGCACATCTACGGTAAAGTCCTTTAAGTTCCGATTGTTGACCCCGATCACCCGGGCGCCGGCAGCCAGCGCACTGGCGATTTCTCGGTGGTCGTGGGCCTCCACCAGGGCGGACAGCCCCAGGGTGTCGCAAATTTCAATATAGCGGCGCAGGGTTTCCGTGTCCAGCAGGGCACAGATCAGCAGCACCGCCCCGGCGCCCAGCACCTTGGCCTCGTAGATCTGGTAATCATAAAGGGTAAAGTCCTTACGCAGCACGGGAATGGGCACGGCCGCTGCAATCTCTTGCAGGTAGCGGTCGTCTCCCAGAAAGTAGTCCGGCTCCGTCAGGCAACTGATGGCAGCAGCTCCGGCGGCTGCGTAGTCCCGGGCAATGTCCAGGTAGGGGAAGTCCGGGCTGATGAGGCCTTTGGAGGGGCTGGCCTTTTTCACTTCACAGATCAGGCTGACCCCCGGTGCCTCCAGCGCCCGCTCAAAGGCAAAGTTCCCTTTGGGCAGCGCCAGGGCACGGCTTTTTACAATGTCTAACGGCGTATCGGCCATCCGCCGGGCATAGCGTGCCCGGGTGGCGTCTGCCAGTCGGTCTAAGATCATTGGTCGTCCTCTTCATTGGTTATGCGGATAAAGGCTTGCAGCTTTTTGTAAGCACTGCCGTCGTCGATCACATCCTGTGCCTTTTGCATAGCGTCTTTCAGGCTCAGGCCGTCAATGGCCACATAGATGGCCGCACCGGCGTTTAGCACGGCGGCGGTGCGCTGGGCAGGGGTGGACTTGCCCAGCAAAATATTCTTGGTGATTTCTGCGTTCTCCAGTGCGGTGCCGCCTACCAGGTCGGCCTTGGTGCAGCGGGTCAGGCCAAAGTCCTCCGGCTTTACGGTGTAGCGCTCCACTTTGCCGTGGCGCAGCTCCGCCACCTCGGTCTCGCCGCAGGCGGAGATCTCATCCAGTCCGTCCTCGCCAAAGACCACCAGGGCGTCGGTGACCCCCAGCTGGTTCAGTGCGGCGGCGATTTTGTCTACATAATCGGCGTTGAACACGCCCAGCACCATGCGGGTGGCGTGGGCCGGGTTGGTCAGCGGACCCAGCACATTAAAAATGGTGCGAATGCCCAGTTCCCGGCGTACCGGCGCCACATATTTCATGGCGCTGTGGTACTTTTGGGCGAACATGAAGCAGATGTTCTCCTCCCGCAGGGCACGCTCCATCGTCTCTTTGCTGGCGTTGATGTTGACGCCCAGCGCCTCCAGACAGTCGGCAGCGCCGCTCCTCGAGGAGGCGGCCCGGTTGCCGTGCTTAGCAATGCGCACCCCGGCGGCTGCGGCAATAATGCCGGCGGTGGTGGAGATGTTGAAGCTGCCGGATTTGTCGCCGCCGGTGCCTACAATGTCTAGAATGTCACCGTCGCTGTCCAGGGGCAGCGCCTTGGAGCGCATAGACTCGGCGGCGCCGGCGATTTCTTCGTCCGTTTCACCCTTGATGGACAGGGCGGTGAGGAAGGAGGCGATCAGCGCCGGGCTGGCCTGACCGGTCATAATTTCGTCTACGCTTTCTTTTACCTGGTCGTAGGTTAGGTTTTCTGCCTGCATCAGCTTTTCAATGGCTTCTTTGATCATGTTTATCCCTCCAAAAAATTGCGGATCAGTTGCAGGCCGTCCGGGGTCATCACCGACTCCGGGTGGAATTGCACACCGTAAATTTCATATTCTCTATGCTGCACCGCCATAATTTCGCCGTCCGGCGCCGTAGCGGTCACTTCCAGGCAGTCCGGCAGGTCCGTGGCTGCCAGGCTGTGGTAGCGGGCCACGGTCATGGGACTGCTGAGTCCGGCAAACAGGCCGCCGGGGCAGGTGATCGTCATGTTGCATTCCCGGCCGTGCATCAGTTCCTTGGCGTAGGTAATGCGCCCACCAAAGGCCTCGCAAATGGCCTGGTGCCCCAGGCATACCCCCAGCATTTTGCACTTGCCTGCCAGGGCCGGGATCAATGCCTCGCACACCCCGGCGTCTGCCGGTCGGCCCGGTCCGGGGGAGAGGATCACCGCTGTGGGGTGCAGTGCCTCAATTTCCGCTACCGATAAGTCGTCGTTGCGGATCACCTGCACCTGCGGGTCCAGGCTGCCTACATATTGATACAGATTGTAGGCAAAGGAGTCGTAATTATCAATCAGTAGGGTCATTGGGTGTCACCTGCGCTTTCTCGTACCGCCTGTACCACAGCCATGGCCTTGTTGATACACTCGGCGTGTTCTTTCTCCGGCACGGAGTCGGCCACGATTCCGGCACCGGAGCGAATGTACACGGTCCCGTTCTTCTTATAGGCAATGCGAATGGAGATACAGGTGTCCATATTACCGGTCAGGTCAATGTAGCCGATGGCGCCGCCGTAAATGCCCCGCTTGCTGCCCTCCAGCTCATCAATAATCTGCATGGCGCGGAACTTGGGCGCCCCGCTAAGGGTTCCGGCAGGGAGCACCGCCTCAATGGCGTCCAGCGCGGCCTTGTCCGGCGCCAGCTGCCCCTCCACCTCAGAGCCGATGTGCATCACATGGCTGAATTTCAGTATTCTGTGGTAAGCGCTGACTTTGACGGAGCCAAAGGCGCTGACCCTGCCCAGGTCGTTGCGCCCCAGGTCCACCAGCATATTGTGCTCACTCAGCTCCTTTTTGTCTTGCAGCAGCCCGGCCTCCAGCGCCGCGTCCTCTGCGGGGGTCTTGCCCCGGGGACGGGTGCCGGCCAGTGGGTAGGTAAACAGCTTGCCGTCGGTGAGCTTGACCAGTGTTTCCGGCGAGGCACCGGCGATCTCAATATCGTCGGACGAAAAGTAGAACATATAGGGAGAGGGATTTTGCCGCCGCAGAATTTGGTAGGCGTCAAACAGGCTGCCCTCCATTTTGGCGCTCAGGCTGTTCGACAGCACCACCTGGAAAATATCGCCCTCCCGGATATAGCCCTTGGCTTTCTCTACCATCGCGGTGTAAGCGGCCTGGTCAAACTGGGGGGCAAAGTCCGCTTGCAGCCGTGCTTTCGGCGGGCAGGGGGCTGACGGACTGTCTGTGACCAGGCGGCACATGATCTCCAGCTCCTTTTGCCCTCTGCGATACCCGGCCTCCGGATTGCGGGTATTCATATTGAAAATGAGAATGATTTCCTCTTTCACATGGTCAAAGGCAATGACCTTGTCAAAGAGCATCAGGTCCACATCGTTAAAGTTGCCGTCCTCTGCGGCGGTCAGCTCCAGCCGCGGCTCGCTGTATTTGGCGTAGTCGTAGGCAAAGTAGCCTACCAGCCCGCCGGTAAAGGTGGGCATCTCCCGCAGTCGGGGGCTTTTGTGCCGCTCCAGCAGGGCGGCAATATGGGGCTTTGGACTGCCGGTAAAGGTGCGCGAGCCGTTCTCGTCCATTACGGTGCCTTTGCCGTCCTTGCAGTGGATCTCCGCCTGGGGATCAAAGCCCAGGAAGGTGTACCGCCCGGAGCTTTCCTTGTCTTCGCAGGACTCCAGCATATAGCAGTGGCGGCTGACGGTCTTTAGCTTTTGCAGCACCTGGGTGGGGGTCACCGTGGCCGGCAGGGTGGTGCTCAAGGGCACGGTGTTGTACTTCTCGGCCAACCACAAAATCTGCGCTTTCGTGGGTTTCAGTTCCATTCTACTGCTCCTTTCGGTGTTCACAGAGCCGGCAGAAAATAAAAAAACCTTGGCAGTCAAAAAGACTGCCAAGGACGAATAACTTGATTCGCGGTGCCACCTTGGTTTACGGTGCAAAAGCACGCATACGCTCTGCGAGATACCATCATATCTCCGACCACTGACGCAGGCCATCTCGTCACGGAATACTGGGCAAATTGCCGTTCACCGTGCCCTCAGCGGTCCATTTAATGCGCTGCATTTCCACCCCATTCCCAGCAACAGGGGCTCTCTGTGGGCGCACGGTGCATTTTTATCTCCGCCTCATCGGTTTTCATTCACTTGTAGAGTCATTGTATCAAAGTCCTGCCCGTTTGTCAATAACAATTTTGCAAAGGCGCTCTCCGGGGTGGTGCTTGTCCAGATACCCGGCAGGTGCGCGGCGGTTACATAGGCGGCAGCGGGCTTTGGGGTCACAAAGAGACAGGGTACGCCGGCTTCCTTGCAGCGATGGGCAAATGCGGTGCCGGCTCCGGTACGGTGGCACTGTGGTACATGCGGTGGAGCACCGCATCCACGCCGGTCAGATTAAAGGCACCGTAGTCTATGCCCGGGTGGGGCGAGATTTGCAAAATGCGGCGCCGGTGGAACGCCGGGGCTTGGACCGGCACAAAGGGCACCAATGCGTGGTGGAACCGATCGTTGCAGTCCGCCTCGGTGGTGGCCCAGGCCGGATGCAGTCCGTCGTAGGCAATTTGCACACCGTCTTTGGCACCGCTTAGTAAATATTGCACCGCCAGGTCCAGGTTGGGCAGGGCGTTGCTGCCCGGTGCCTCCGGCGGGGTGCCCGCAGCCACCAGCACCAGCGGCTTGTCCGGCAGCAGGTGGGCCAGCAGCGCGGCTGTGTAGGTGAGGGTGTCGCTGCCGTGGAGCAGCACCACGCCCCGGTAAGCGCTGTAATCGATCCCCTGCATATAGGTGCAAAGCTGCTCCAGGTACGCCAGGTCGGCATGCTCGGAAAAGCGGTCAAAGGCCGCTCGGCCGATCAGATCTACCCCCGCCGGGGGCGTATATAGGTTTAGAATCTTCAGCGGTGCGTCCGCCGTAATGGTGGAACCGGCCTTGGCACCGATGGTGCCGCCGGTGCCGATCACCAGAATTTTTTGTTTCGTCATAGGATCACCGCTTTTATTATGGCACAAATATCGCCCGGTTACAAGCGGGCTTTACAAATGACCGGGCGGGGAGTACAATAGATATAGAATTTGTTCGAGGTGAGCGTTATGAATAAGCGAAAAGTTGTGATCATCGGCGCCGGGCATGTAGGTTCCCACTGCGCCATGGCTTTGGCCTTTGGCGGCGTGTGCGAGGAGATCGTGCTGCTGGATACGGATTTGGAGAAAGCCCGCGCCAACGCCATGGATGTGGCAGACGCCTGCCTGTTCACGCCCGGCAGTTGCACCGTGCGTGTGGGGAATTATGATGACTGCAAAACGGCGGATATTATTGTTATTTCCGTGGGTCAGCCCCGCAAGCCCGGCCAAACGCGGCTGGACATGCTGGACGACTCGGTGCGTATGCTCCGGGATGTGTGCAGCCACTTAAAGCCGCTGGATTATCAGGGCATTGTGATTACCATTACGAACCCGGCGGATATCATTGCGGATTTTACCCGCAAATCCCTGGGGCTGCCCCGGGAGCGGTGCTTCTCTACCGGCACGCTTTTGGATACCGCCCGGCTGAAGCGCACCATCAGCGAGCTGGCCGGTGTGGATCGCCGCAGCCTGACTACCTGCTCCTTGGGCGAGCACGGCAATTCCTCACTGATTCCCTTCTCCTCCACCACCATCGGCGGTCGGGATTATACCGCCCTGCGCCGGCAGGATCCGGTGCGCTACGGCAAGCTGGATGAGGATCTGATTTTGGAGCGCACCCGCCAGATCGGCAACGAGATCATTGAGGGCAAAGGCTCCACGGAGTTCGGCATCGGCGCAGCGCTGGCGGATATGGTCAAGTGCATTCTTCGGGACGAGCACCGGGTGCTGCCCGCTTCCGTGCTGTTGCAAGGGGAGTACGGTCAGCAAGATCTGCACGCCGGTGTGCCCTGCGTCATCGGCAGGGACGGCATTGAGGATATTATCGAGCTTCCCTTGAACGCTGCGGAACAGCAGGCGTTTGAGGAGACCTGCACCGTAATTCGCACCCACATTGCCCGCGCCGCCAAGGTGGCTGCCGAGGCGTGATGTTTGCGGCAGGGAATGGCTCTCCACCCTACGATTCACCGAGTTTGCGGCGGGAGCAAGCCCCCGCCCTACGGTCAACTGAGGGAGCGCCCTCATAATATAACGCAAAAAGAAACCCCCACACGCCGGGCGTGCGGGGGTGATTTTATGCCGTTTTTGGCTTATTTGGTGGCTTCTTCCACAGCTACTGCGCAAGCCACGGTAGCGCCGACCATGGGGTTGTTACCCATACCGATCAGGCCCATCATCTCAACGTGAGCGGGAACGGAGGAGGAGCCGGCGAACTGTGCGTCGCCGTGCATACGACCCATAGAGTCAGTCAGACCGTAGGAAGCGGGACCGGCAGCCATATTGTCCGGGTGCAGGGTACGGCCGGTGCCGCCGCCGGAAGCCACGGAGAAGTACTTTTTGCCGTTCTCCAGGCACCACTTCTTGTAAGTGCCGGCAACCAGGTGCTGGAAGCGGGTGGGGTTGGTAGAGTTACCGGTGATGGAAACATCTACGCCCTCGTGCTTCATAATGGCAACGCCCTCAAGCACATCGTTGGCGCCGTAGCACTTTACGGCAGCGCGCTCGCCGTCGGAGAATGCCTTTTCTTCCTCAATCTTCAGCTCGCCGGTGTAAAAATCGTAATCGGTCTTTACATAGGTGAAGCCGTTGACGCGGGAGATGATATAAGCAGCGTCCTTGCCCAGGCCGTTCAGGATGACCTTCAGGGGCTCTTTGCGCACCTTGTTGGCGGTACGGGCAATGCCGATTGCGCCCTCAGCGGCAGCAAAGCTCTCGTGGCCGGCCAGGAAAGCGAAGCACTTGGTGTCCTCGTGCAGCAGGCGGGCGCCCAGGTTACCGTGGCCCAGACCTACATTACGCTGCTCGGCAACGGAACCGGGAATGCAGAATGCCTGCAGGCCGATACCGATGGCTGCGGCAGCCTCGGAAGCGGTGGTCACACCTTTTTTCAGTGCAACGGCCACACCCAGGGTGTATGCCCAGCTGGCGTTATCAAAAGCGATGGGCTGCACGCCCTTTACGATACCGTCTACATCAATGCCCTTGGACAGGCAAAGATCTCTTGCCTCCTCCAGGCTGGAGAGACCGTACTCGGCAAGGCACTTTTCGATCTTGGCAAGTCTTCTTTCCTTGCCTTCAAACTTTACATCATTTGCCATGGTATTGTCCTCCTTCTCTTATTCTTCTCTGGGGTCAATGTACTTTGCAGCGTTAGCAAAGCGACCGTAGTTGCCAATGTTTGCCTCGTAAGCCTCGTTGGGGCTCTTGCCGTGACGAATATCCTCCAGCATTTTGCCCAGCTTTACGAACTCATAGCCGATGACCTCGCCCTCTTCATCCAGAGCCATACGGGTCACATAACCCTCAGCCATCTCCATGTAGCGCACGCCCTTCAGCTTGGTGGAGAACATGGTGCCCACCTGGCTGCGCAGGCCCTTGCCCAGGTCCTCCAGAGCAGCGCCGACAACCAGACCGTCCTCAGAGAATGCGGACTGAGAACGACCGTAAGCCAACTGCTTGAAGATCTCGCGCATAGCCACATTGATAGCGTCGCACACCAGGTCGGTGTTCAGGCACTCCAGCAAGGTCTTGCCGGGCAGGATCTCTGCGGCCATAGCGGCGGAATGGGTCATACCGGAGCAGCCCACAGTCTCCACCAGGGCCTCCTCTACGATACCGTTCTTCACATTCAGGCTCAGCTTGCAGGCGCCCTGTTGGGGTGCGCACCAGCCGATACCGTGAGAGAAACCGGAGATGTCGCTGATCTGGTAGCTCTTGACCCACTTACCTTCTTCAGGAATGGGAGCCGGACCGTGATGCGGACCCTTTTTAACGGTACACATCTGCTCAACTTCATTTGAATAAGTCATGATGATTTACTCCTTCCAACAATACTTAATAATTTATCAAAATTACCAAGGTTATTATAACCATTTTTTTGCTGCGCTTCAAGACTAAAACTATAAAAAAATGTCGCTATTTGTAAGAATGTTTTAAGCAAGTTGTTGAAAGTTTTGCCCCAATACAGTATAGTATAGGTAAAAGAATGACTTTGAGGTGACTTTTTATGCAGATCAAACCGGGCTTTGCCATGCGCAAGATCGCCGGCAGCAACATAGTGGTGCCTGTGGGCGCTGCCGCGTCGGATTTTAACGGTATGATTACCCTGAACGATACCGGGGCTTTTCTTTGGAACTGCTTTTTGCAGCCCACCACCGAAGCGCAGGTAGTTGAGGCGCTGATGCATGAGTATGAAGTGGAACGGCAGCGTGCTGCCGCGGATGTGGCGCATTTTGCCGCGCTGCTGCGGGAGAATGATTTGCTGGCGGAATGAGAAATTGCGGGCGGCAGGTTGCCACGCCTAAGATAATCCTTTTTGTTTTCAAAGGGATGTGGGTTTGCCACAGGCAAACGCGCAGGGATTATGCGGTGAGGGCTTGCCCCCGCCGCTATATTTTTAACACTACACCTTCCCACCGGGAAGGTGCTTTTTTCTGCAAAAAAATGTCAAAAACGGGAAAAAAGGGGCGATTTATTGACATTGATTCCGTTTTCGTGTACTGTTATAAGTACAGGTGTTAGTTATTTAGCACTGTATTGTAACAAACACGCTCGTTTTGTGGGCACGTGAAAAGGGGTATCGTATGTCCAAGCGGAATTCCGGGAATAATCCGGAGGAAAAAACAGACCTGCGTATTCGGCGCACCAAAAAGTCCATTCGGGACGCCTTTTTTGAATTGATTGACGAAAACGGATTTGATTCCGTTACGGTCAAGGATATTACCGACCGGGCACTGATCAGCCGGAATACATTTTATTTGCATTATGAGGACAAGTTTGATCTGCTCAATAAAATCAGCAATGAGCTGATGCGCAAGGTTTACTGGCGGGTGAGCAAAGATCTGATAAAGATCAAGGATCTGGACTTTACCATTGATTGCACCGCCACGCTGCTGATCAGTATTCAACGGGTGATCGACGAGGATCGGGATTTGTATCGGTTGCTGTTGACGGATCCGGGCACCGTGGTGTTCTCTGAAAAGATCGAGAAAACCATTCGCACGGCGTTGGATTTGATCAAAGGGGACATTGAGGGGATCAGTGACCTGAGCATTGAATATATTATTACCGGTATGAAAGGGGTTATTCGTTACTGGGTGACCCATGATGATATGGATGTACAAACCGAGGCGTACAATTTTGCCCGGATTCATCTGGGCTCCATTTTGGAGATAATTCGTCACAGCAAGGATGTAAAGCACGGACGGATTCCCCGGGAGAGCTATTGATATGTCCGGCAAAAAGCCAAAGCGTTCTTCCAAGAACTTAAAGATCAACACCCGCATTGTGCTCACCACCGTGCTGGCCATCGCCATACCGCTGGTGCTGGTGGCGCTGGTGTGCCTGGGGCTGTTGCACAGCACCTCCCACACCTTTCAGTTGGCGGCGGAGACGGCGGACAGGTACAGTTTGGTCAACCAGATCGGTTGGAATCAGACGGTGAGCAACCTGTCTGATGTGTTGCTGCGCACCAAAGATACGGACGCAGAAAAGCTGGCGGATATTGCCGCCTACGCCGCACCGCTGGAGAAGCGGGGCGTGGCGCTGGAAATTCGACGGGGTGACGAGGTATTTTATCGAAGCGCCGGGTGCAAGGATGTGGTGGGGCGTGCCCGGCAGATCGTGGCCTTTGATTCGGAAAAAAATGTGTACTACTTCGGTCAGGATGGGCTGGTGATCGTCAGTCATGTGCAGGCCGGGGGTCAGCGCTGCCGCCTGGTGCTCACCGGCACCGGCTATACGGTGGCGGATCAAACGGAGCCGGCGGCGCGGGGCACGCTGTCGCGTCTGTTGATGGGGCGTACCGGATTGGTGGTGCTGGCCATTGTGCTGATTTTTGCCGCTGCGGTGGCGGCGTTCTCTTTCTTTACCAGCCGCACCATTGTGCGCCCCATTCAGAAGATTGCCCGGGGAGCGGACGCGATTGCCGGGGGCAATCTGGATTATCAGATCGACTATGACTCTACCAATGAGTTGGGCCAAACGGTGGAGAGCTTTAACGCCATGCGCCTGCGGCTGAAAGAGACCATTGAGAGCCGCGAGAAAAGCGAGCAACTGCGGCGGGAGATGACCGCCGGCTTTGCCCATGATCTGCGCACCCCGCTCACCAGCATTAAGGGCTACGCCGAGGGGCTGCGGGACGGCATTGCCAACACGCCGGAGAAGCAGCAGCGGTATTTGCAGACCATTTACGACTCCGCTGTGCAGACAGAGAAAATTCTCGATGATCTGCTGGCGCTGTCCAAGCTGGAGCTGGGCAGCACAGGCAACGATCGCTCCATTGTGCAGCTGCAAGCGGTGCTGGATGATGCTGCGCCGGAGCTGACGGCTTTTATGGAGGATCGCGGCTGTACCTTTGCGCTGGAAAATCACTGCCCGGCTGATACGCAGATTGAGATCGACACGGACGCTTTTCGCCGGGTGTTTTTGAACATTCTGGGCAATGCGGTTAAGTACGCTCGCCCGGGTGTGCCCGGTCGGTTGGCATTGACGGCCACCGCCTATGATCGGGTGGTAATCCTGGAATTTGCAGACAACGGCATCGGCGTGGATAAAGACCAGCTGCGCAAGATTTTTGACGCCATGTACCGCACGGATCCGGCCCGCAGCCAGGTGAGCCAGGGCAGCGGACTGGGGCTGGCGGTGTGCAAGCAAATTGTAGAGCAGAACGGCGGCTCCATTTGGGCCCGCAGTCATACGGACGCGGGGCTGTCGATTTTTATTTCGTTACCCAAAAGGGAGCATGTTGCAGATGAAGCAGATATTGATTATTGAGGACGACCCACGCATTGCCGGGCTGGAGCGGGATTATCTGGAGGCGGCAGGCTTACAGGCATCGGTGGCAGCGGACGGCCCCTCCGGACTGCGCACGGCGTTGGATGGTCGGTTTGACCTGATTTTGCTGGATATTATGTTGCCGGGAATGGATGGACTGGAGGTTTGCCGCTCCATTCGCCGGGAGCAGAATGTACCGATTATCTTAGTCAGTGCCAAGAAAGAGGATTTGGACAAGATCAAGGGCCTGGGCGTTGGTGCGGATGACTATGTGGTTAAGCCCTTTTCCCCCAGTGAGTTGGTGGCCCGGGTGCTGGCGCATATCAGCCGGTATGAACGGCTCACCGGCGACGGCACTGCGCACCCGCCGACCAAGGACACAGTGCTGGAGAGCGGTGCCCTGCGTTTGGATCCTGCCACCCGCCGTGCTTGGTTTCGGGAGCAGGAGGTGGCGTTGACCAATAAGGAGTTTGAGCTGCTGTATTTTTTGGCCTGCCACCCGGACGAAGTCTTTAGCAAGGAACAGCTGTTTGATCGGATTTGGCAGTACAACAGCTTGGGCGAGACCTCTACCGTCACCGTTCATGTGAACCGGATCCGAGACAAATTCAAGGAGCTGGACCCTAACTTAGATCTGATCCATACAGTGTGGGGTCGTGGCTATCGCTTTGTCCCCGCCACGGTGTGAATACCTCTGAGAGCGAAAAAAAGAATGACCGCACCATTCCCGGTGCGGTCATTTTTGTATTTTTTGTTTTTGTTACACAAACACAAAGTGGATCAGGAGCATATAGCCGATGGTGCCCACGGCGATGCTCAGGAGGGTGTTTTTGCGCCACAGATGCATCCCGGCAGTGAGCGCAACGGCGATCAGCTGGGGCACAATGTAGTTCACATTGCCCTGCTCAAAATCCTTAAGACAATAGACGATGAGAATGCCCAGGATCGCTACCGGCAGCACATTGCCCAGGTACTGCACGAACTTGGGCACCTGCTTTTTGCCCCCAAACAGGGCAAAGGGAAACAGGCGGGTGGCAAAGGTACAGGCGCCAGCCACCAGCACCATGATCAGCAAATGGGTGTTGGTCATTTGGCAGCCCTCCGTTCCGGGTCAAAGAAGGGGCGCCCGGCGGACAGCACCGCCACGGTCAGCACCAGGGAAGGAAGCAGGAACTTGTCTGCCCCGAAGATCAGCAGGCACAGAATGCCGGCGCACAGCCCCAGAGCGCCGATCAGCCCGGCGCGACCCTTTTGGTTGCGGATCAGGTCAATAAAAATCACCACAAACAGGGCGGTCATAGAAAAATCAATGCCGGTAAAGTCCATGGGCAGGGCAGCGCTGAGCAGCGAGCCCAGCACGGAGCCGATGATCCAGTACACATGGTCAAACTCGCCGATGAGAAAGCGCGCCCGGGGCTCGTCTACCCCATCCGGCACAGACAGGATGGAGGCGTTTACCGAGTAGGTTTCGTCCGTTAAAGTAAAGATCATAAAAGGATAGCGCCAGCCGCCGGCCTTGAACTTATCAATATAAGACAGGCCATAGAACATGTGGCGGGTGTTGATAAACAGCGTCATCAGTGCGGTGGTGGCCAGCCCGGCGCCGGAGGAGATCAGCGACACCAGCAGAAACTGGCCGGACCCGGCATACACCAGCAGTGAGATCAGCGCCGCCCACATCCAGTTGTAGCCGGCCTTAAACAGCATAATACCAAACGCTGCACCTAAAAACAGGTAGCCGAACAGCACCGGCAGTGATTGCTTGAACGCAAAGCGCAAAGTCGCGCTTCTGTTATATTTCATAATTCCCTCTCCGCATACAAAAAATGTGCACAACGATTATACCACCTTTTGCGGAAGAATCAAGGGTGAAGTGCGGTGGCGTGGAATGTGTGGGCTTTCAGGAGAAAGCGGAAATGATTTTTTGTAGGGCGATGGCGGGATTAAGCGGGCGGATACGATCCGCCAAAGCGGCTTTTTTTGGTGTGCGAAGATAGAAAAACTGCCCCTTGATTTTCAAGGGGCGATGTTATTATACATTCACTTTTCCGTGCCCAGTAGGGCGGTGTATTCCCGTGGGGTCATACCGAATCGGCGCTTAAACAGGGCGATAAAATGGGATTGGGAGGAGAAGCCCAGGCTGTAACACACCTGCTCGGCGGCGCAGCCCTCCCACAGCAGGGTTTTGGCCAGCTCCAGCTTTTGGGCGGTCATATAGGTGCTCAGGTTTACGCCCAATTCGCATTTGAACAGATGGGAGAGATAGTCCGGCGACAGGCCGCAGTGGGCGGCCACGGCAGCCACCGTCAGCTTGCGGTCCGGGTTTTTGTTGATATAGGCAATGCAGCGGCGCACATGGGGCGAGTAGGTCAGGTCCTTTTGCGCCCGGCTGACCATATTGGTCAGTTCAATGGCGCCGTCCACAATGGCGGCGTGCACGGTGCGCTTGGCTGTTGCGGCGTCAATACGGCGAATAAAATCGTCCGAATACGCATAGGCGTTGCTTTCGCCCAGACCCCCTTGAATGGCGTAGCGAGTGGCCAGGGTGATAAAGCTGACAGCCATATATTTTTGCTGCTGCAAGTCGTTCTCCGACATTTGGCCTACGGTAATATTTTGTATGCCGATCTGCCCCAATTCGTAGATCAGCTTTTTCAGATCACCCCGTTGCAGGCAGGAGAACAGGCGCACCTCGTCCCGGTATGGGGTATGGTGCAGTCGCTCCAGCGCGTGGTGTCCGGTTTCTTCCTTGACGCTTTTCGGGATCACCCGAATACTCATTAAAGACGCACTATCCATTTGAATTCCCCCTAAGTGCAGTATAGCCGACCGGAGACTGTCCGTCAACCGGGGCGAGGCAAGTCAATGGGGATTTGTTGTATTTTCTCGGCTTTTTGGTAGACAAATTGGGGAGGTATGCTATGATAGCGTTGGAAAGGAGTGACCGAAGTATGAAAAGTAAGACCAAGACCCTGCCTACCGATGCGGTGCTGCGGGATATGCTGGAGCAAGCCGGCATAGACAGCGCGGGGGTGCAATTTCGGCTGCTGGGGGACGGTATGTTCAACGCCGTTTTTGCAGCGGAGACAAATCCGCCGGTGGTGCTGAAGATTGCACCTCGTCCCCAGGTGCCGGTGATGACCTATGAGCGGGATATGCTGGCCACCGAGCTGTACTGGTACGATCAGATCCGGCAGCACACGGAGATTACTGTACCGGATATTTTGTATAGTGACCCGGCGGGCAACCTGTGCGGCGCGCCCTGGGTGGTGATGGAGCGACTGCCCGGGGTGCACCGAGACAAGTGCCCGTTGCCAAGTGCGGAGAAACACCGGCGCACGGCGGAGATGGTGGCGCAGATCCATAATGTGTTCGGCACCGGCTACGGTTATGTGCAAAATGGGCTGTATGAGAACTGGGCGGACGCTTACATTTCCATGATCGAGAACCTGCTGGCAGATGCCCGGCGTATGGGCAAGACCAGCCGCCGCGGGCAGCGCCTGCTGGCGTATGCCCGGCAGTATCGGGCGGTGCTGGCGACGGCGCCTTGCGTGATGGTGAATTTTGATCTGTGGAGCAGCAATATCCTGTGCCATACGGTGGACGGACAAACCCGGTTTGCCTGGATCGACCCGGAGCGCAGCCTGTGGGGCGACCCGGTGCTGGACTTTTTGCCGCTGGAGTCCTTTACCGCGCCGCTGGACAAAAAGATTTTGTCCTTGGCAACCCACAACGCCCTTTGCCGGGTGCCGGTGCAAGTCAACCGAGAGACCCGGCTGCGCTACGCCTTTGCCCAGGGGCTGCTGGCGTTGATCCAGGAAGTGGAAAAATACTATCGCTTTACGCCCTTGAGTCAGGGCTGGGCGGTGGATGTGACTGGGGCGGCTGCCGGCTACGCTGCGGCCTTTGCCACTTTGCGCCGTGGGTAAGGGCGGGCGCCAAAAGGCGCAGGACAAGGCGCAGGCGCTGACCACTGCGCCGGTGACCGGCCGCCTGCTGCGGCACCTGCCGTACACGCTGGCTGCGCTGCTCTTTAGTGCCTTTTATAATGTGGCAGACACGTTGTTTGTCAGCCACGGGGTAGGCGACCTGGCGGCTGCGGGTATCAGCGTGGTCTTTCCCCTGACGGTTTTGCAGGGCGCTATTGCCCAAATGGTTGGCGCCGGTGCCGGGGCGCTGGTGTCGCCCTGTTTGGGGCAAAAGGACTACCGGGCGGCGGGCCGGGTTACAAAAAGCGCCATGGCGTTCTTTTACACCACAGCGCTGGGGATTACCTGCATTTGCTTGTTGTTTCGCACGCCGCTGCTGCGGCTGTTCGGTGCCACGGCAGAGATCTTGCCTTATGCCCGCACCTATTTTACCATTTTGGCAGCGGGCAATGTGTTCTCCACCGGGTTTTCGTCTATTATACGGGCGGAGGGGCGTATGGATTACAGCCTTTGGATCTGGCTGCTGCCTACCGGGGTGAACTTGCTGCTGGATTGGTTGCTGATCTATCGGCTGCACCTGGGTATTGCCGGTGCGGCTTGGGCCACGGTGATCGCCCAAGCGGCGAGCTTTTGTATGAGCGTATTGTTTTTTACCCGGTTTTCCTGCCAGCAATTCCGTGGCGTGCGGGCGGATCGCGCCACCGTGGGGCGGATCTTGACTCTGGGGCTGCCCACCTTGGTGCAAATGGGCAGTCTGTCTGTTGTGCTGGTGGTGATGAACGGTTTGTTGGCGCCTCGGGCAGGTACGGTGGGTGTGGCGGCCTTTGGCTATGTGAGTCGGTTGGCGGAATTTGCCTTGGCGCCGTTCTCCGCCCTTTGCTTGGCAGCAGCGCCTATCATCGGTAGCAGCTACGGCGCCGGACTGCACCGCCGGGTACGCCAAACGGTGGTGCGCACGGTGCAGTTGGGACTGGTGTATGCGGTGGTTGCTGAGGCAGTGTGTTATGCTTTGAGCGGAGCGCTGCTGGGCATTTTTACCCGCGATCCGGCGATCGTGCAATTTGGCACCCACTGCTTGCGGCGGTTGGCACCGGCTCTTTTATTCTTGCCGCCGGTACTGACGGTGAGTGCCTATTTCCAGTCGGTAAACCGAGCCAAATCGGCGCTGGTTACCGCCGGTGCGCTGCCGTTGTGCCTGTGCGTGGGTGCGTGCCTGGCGGCACCCCTGGGCACCGGGGCTGTTTGGTGGGCCGTGCCCATTGCTGCCGCCGTTTGCGCCGTATTTTGCGGGGCGCTTTATATTCGGCAGGCAGGGAAAAGGAAGCGTCGGGCTTTGTAGGTGGTGTGATGTTGTTTGTAATTTTCGGTAAGGGTGGCAGATTGCCGCCCTTACCTATTTATTGGAACAAGCCAAACAAAAAAAGCGCGCCCCTTGCAACAAGGGGCGCCAAAGGGTTTGAATTATTCTTTTTCTTTCTGTTCTTCCCGGGGCAAAATGTCCTCTCGGGCAGGGGTGAAGAATTCCAGCCAGCGGGTATCCTGATAGACCCGGCAAAAGGCGTGGGGCACATTGCCGGGCACCTGGACGATGTCGCCGGCGTGCATACGGCGCACTTCGTCACCCACCTGCATATCAATCTCGCCCTCCAGTAGGTAATCCACCTGGGTGTGGGGATGGCTGTGGGGCGGCTGGGCTGTGCCGGCCTTGCACTCCATTAAGACGAACATATAGTCTTTGTCGCTGCACAGCAGCTTCCGCCGGGCGGTGGGCATCAGCTGCTCCCAGGGCAGATCTCGGTACGGGTTCAGTTGCATAGGAATATCCCCTTTTCGTTAGGATAACTTCACTATACACCCGGGCAGGAATTTATGCAAGAAAAAAGGTGTTGACTTTAACGCTTTTATGTGCTAAACTAAAATCATCATAAATTTACCGAGAAAAGGGGTTATTACAATGAATAAGGTTGTGAAGAAGATCGCTGCCGTGGCGCTGTCCGGGCTGCTGGTGGCTTCTGTATTTGCCGGTTGTTCCGGCGGCAGTGCCAAGGGCACTTATACCGTAGGTATCTGCCAGGCCATGCAGCACCCGGCACTGGACAAGGCTACCGAGGGCTTTAAGAAGGCGCTGACGGACAAGCTGGGCGACAAGGTGACTTTCAAAGAGCAGAACGCCTGCGGCGATTCCACCCTGTGCTCCACCATTGTGAACCAGTATGTGTCTCAAAATGTGGACCTGATCATGGCCAACGCTACGGACGCACTGGTGGCTGCCCGCACGGCAACCAACACCATTCCGATTGTGGGCACCTCCGTTACCAGCTACGGTGTGGCTCTGGGTCTGAAGGACGAGACTGCCACCAAGACCGGGATCAATGTGACCGGTACCGCCGACCTGGCACCGCTGGATAAGCAGGCCGCCATGGTTAAAGAGTGGGTGCCGGATGCCAAGAAAGTGGGCATTCTGTACTGCTCTGCGGAGAAAAACTCCAAGTACCAGGCCACCGTTGTGGGCGCAAAGCTGAAGGAAATGGGTCTGGAAGTGAAGGAATACACCGCTGCGGACTCTAACGAGATCGCATCCGTAACTAAGCTGGCTTGCCAGAACAGCGATGTGCTGTATGTTCCCACAGACAACACTATGGCCTCCAGCGCTAAGACCATTGACAACATTGCACAGCCTGCCGGCGTACCCATTATTGCCGGTGAGGAGGGCATTTGCTCCGGCTGCGGTATAGCCACTCTGTCCATCAGCTATTACGACATCGGCTACAAGGCCGGCGAAATGGCTTATGATATTTTGGTTAACGGCAAAGACCCGGCAACCATGGACATTGAGTTTGTGCCGGAAGACAAGTTGACCAAGGAATATGACGCCGCCCGCTGCAAGGCACTGGGTCTGAAGGTGGTAGACGGCTACAAGGCAATCGAAAGTTAAACATTGCCACGATGCCGGGCAGCAGAAATGCTGCCCGGTTTTTTCTGTGGTTGATTAGGCGTGTGGTTCGGTGGTGGAGAGATTGGTGTCCTCTACTTGATTTTTTACGGCGGATTTGGTAAGATAGGATTACGCTTTGCGAATTTAGCACTTTAAATTGAAGGAGATTGTGCAATGAGCGGATTTTTAGCTTCTTTGCCCGGTGCTTGTGCCCAGGGTATCATCTGGGGTATCATGGCAGTGGGCGTGTATTTGACCTTTAAGGTTCTTGATTTGGCCGACTTGACGGTGGACGGCAGCTTTGGCACCGGCGGCGCCGTGCTGGTGGTGTGTACCATTGCAGGGATGAACATTTGGCTGGCCATGCTGCTGGCGTTCTTGGCCGGGTGTATTGCCGGACTGGTTACCGGTATTTTGCATACCAAGTTTGGCATACCGGCGATCTTGGCAGGTATTTTGACCCAGCTGGCGCTGTATTCCGTAAACCTGCGGATTATGAGCGGTCGTGCCAATGTGGCGCTGAATATTGATGAATACGGGATCTTGGTATCCCTGCGGTATATTCCCAAATCCATTCTCGTCGGCGGTGCTTTTGCGCTGGTGATCATTGGGTTGCTGTACTGGTTCTTCGGCACGGAGCTGGGCGCCGGCGTGCGCGCCACCGGGTGCAATGAGGCCATGGCCCGCGCCAACGGCATCAACACCGGGTTCAACAAGGTGCTGGGACTGGTGCTCTCCAACGGCATTGTGGCAATGTCCGGCGGTCTGCTGGCCCAGTATCAGGGCTTTGCGGACATCAATATGGGCCGCGGCGCTATCGTTATCGGCCTGGCGGCGGTGATCATCGGCGATGTGATCTTTGGCAAGCTGTTCAAGAACTTTGCTCTGCGCCTGCTGGCAGCGGTGCTGGGCGGCGTGATCTACTATATTGTCATTCAGTTGGTGTTGCAAATGGGGCTCAACGCCAACGATCTGAAGCTGTTCTCCGCTTTGGTGGTGGCGCTGTTCCTGGGCGTGCCGTACTGGAAAGGGCAGTTGGGCGCCAAGCATGTAAAGACGAATAAGGGGGGCAAGGACAATGCTTAAAATCACAGGTGTACAAAAGACATTTAACCCCGGCACCATCAATGAGAAAAAGGCCCTTTGCGGCATTGATCTGACCCTGAACGAGGGGGATTTTGTAACGGTGATCGGCGGCAACGGCGCCGGTAAATCCACGATGCTGAATATGATCGCCGGTGTGTATCCGGTGGACTGCGGTTCCATTGTGATCGACGACAAGGATGTGACCAAGCTGCCGGAATACAAGCGCGCCAAGTTCATCGGCCGTGTGTTCCAGGACCCCATGACCGGCACTGCTGCGGATATGCAGATCGCCGAGAATTTGGCCATCGCCGCTCGCCGTGGCAAGGGGCGAACCCTGCGTTCCGGCGTTAGTAAAAAAGAAAAGGTTCAGTATGCAGAGATGCTCAAGGAACTGGATCTGGGGCTGGATACCCGCCTGACCTCCAAGGTGGGCCTGCTCAGCGGTGGTCAGCGCCAGGCAGTGACCCTGTTGATGGCCACTTTGAAGAAGCCGAAGGTGCTGCTGCTGGATGAGCACACGGCAGCGCTGGACCCAAAAACCGCCAAGAAGGTGCTGGATCTGACGGAGAAGATCGTGGCCCGGGATCACCTGACTACCATTATGATCACCCACAATATGAAGGACGCCATTGCCATCGGCAACCGGCTGATTATGATGAACGAGGGTAAGATCATCTATGATGTAAGCGGTGAGGAGAAGAAGAAACTGACCACCAAGGATCTGCTGGATAAGTTTAAGATTACCTCCGGTGAGGAGTTTGACAACGACCGGGTGCTGCTCTCTACCGAGGCGGGGGAGTAAGTCCATCAAGCAAAACAAAAGACGGAACCATGTAGAGTGGTTCCGTCTTTTTTGCGCTTTTTACAGGGTCACGCCGTCTTTGAAAATGGCGATCTCCCGGTAGCCGTGGCGTTCGTTTTGGGTTTCCTGCCCATTTGCGGTGCGCAGAATCAGATTGAACAGATCGTCCGTGGTGGCCGTTTGGGCGTCCAGATCGATCCAGCCGGGCTTTTTCTTTGCCAGGGCGGTGTTGGTGGCAATTTTGATGGTGGGCACCGGCGCGCCCAGCGGCGTGCCCCGCCCGGTGGTAAACAGGATCAGGTGGCACCCGGCGGCGCACAGGTTGGTGACCGCCACCATATCATTGCCCGGGCCGCCCAGCAGGCTCAGTCCCGGTTCTGTTACTCGATCGCCGTAGTCCAGCACGGCGGTAATGGGGGCGGTGCCGCCCTTTTGCACGCAGCCCAGGGACTTCTCCTCCAGGGAGGTAATGCCGCCGGCCTTATTGCCGGGAGAGGGGTTTTCACTCACCGGCTGGTGGTGATCCAAAAAGTAATTTTTGTAGTTGTTGATCAGTCGCACCGCTCGGTCAAATACTTCTTGGCTGGTGCAGCGGTTCATCAGCAGCTGCTCGGCTCCGAACATCTCCGGCACCTCGGTGAGTACCGCGCTGCCGCCCATGGCCGCCAGTCGGTCGGTGACCCGACCGCACAGGGGGTTGGCGGTGATGCCGGACAGGCCGTCGCTGCCGCCGCATTTCAGCCCGATTTTCAGTTTGCTGACAGGCAGGGCACAGCGTCGGTCCTTGGCTGCCAGGGCTTGCAGTTCCCGAATGATGGTAACGCCTTTTTCCAGTTCATCGGTACAGTCCTGGCAGTTGAGAAAGCGCACCCGCCGGGAGTCGTAGTCTCCCAAGACTTTTTTGAATTCCTGGATATTGTTGTTCTCGCATCCCAGTCCCAGTACCAGCACGCCGCCGGCATTGGGGTGGTGCACCAGCCCGGCCAGCACCCTTTGGGTCACCGCCAGATCGTCTCCCAGCTGGCTGCACCCATAGGGGTGGGTTAGGGCAATGGCATCGGTGCGGTCCGCCAGTGCCCGGGCAATGCTGTTTACGCACCCAACAGTGGGCACGATCCAAATGTCGTTGCGTATGCCCACTTGGCCGCCGGGGCGGGCAAAGCCGTCTATGGTGGCCTGGCTCAAGGGCGCCGGGTATTGGAATTTTGGCGTATAGGAGTAATCTCTGGCGCCGCCCAGGGCGGTGCGCAGGTTGTGGCAGTGTACCCGCTCACCGGGGGCAATATCTGCTGTGGCAATGCCGATGGGAAAGCCGTATTTGATCACCGGCTGTCCCTTGCGAATGGCGCGGCGGGCGTATTTGTGCCCGTCTTGCAGGCACACTTTGACCGTATCGTTCGGATGTATGGTCACATACTCCATTGCATTGCCTCCCGTACACCGCTTTGGTGCAGCTTTTCCGTACATGTTGTTACCGTGTCCGTTAAGAAAGACAGGTCCGTTCCCCACAGCTCGGCGTTTGCCAAAATGGCCGGAATGGGGTTCTCTCTAATAAACGCAGTCTGCTTCGGATCGTCCGTTACCGGGCGGGTTTTATAATACTCGATCAGGCAGGTCAGGGAGAACGCCAGCGGGCGGGGCACCGGCGCGCCGCCTGCTACGGTGTCCAGCAGAGTGGGCAGCACCCGGGCAGTGTATTTGCTGATGGAATTCAGGGCAATGGATTGCCACCGGTGGTGGATATAGGGGTTGGCAAAGCGCTCCAGCACCGCCTTTGCAAAGGCCTCTGCCTCCGCCCGGTTATCCAGCGTGGGCAGAATGTAGCGGCGCAGGCAGCAGTCTAAAAAGGCCGCCAAATCTTTGTCTTTCAGGCTCTCGCCCACCGTCTCCACCCTGCACAGCAGGGAGGGGAACACCAGGGCGGTGTGGGCACCGTTGAGTATGCGTACTTTCATTTTTTTATAGGGCGCTACTTGGTCGGTCCAGACCACATTGAGCCCTGCTGCCTGTAAGGGCAGTTCCTGTTCAAAATTCCCTTCGATCACCCACAGGTGGGAAGGCTCGGCGGTGTCCAGCAAGGGGTCGTCCGTGCCGATCTTGGCGCAGATCTCCGCCGCTTCCTCCCGGGGATAGCCGGTGACGATTCGGTCCACCAGGGTGTTGCAAAAGGTGTTTTTCGCTTCCAGCCAGCGGGCAAAGTCCGCTCCCAGTTGCCACTGCTCGGCGTAGCGGCGCACGCAGTTTTCCAGCTCCCGGCCATTGTTGTCGATCAGCTCGCAGGCCAGAATCACCAGCCCGGGCAAATGGGCCTGATACCGGGCGTACAGCAGCTGGGTCAGCTTGGCCGGGAACGAGGCAGCGGGTCGGTCCGTCAGGCTGCAGTGGGGGTTAAATTGAATGCCCGCTTCGGTGGTGTTGGAGATCACAAAGCGCAGCGCCGGCTGCCGTGCCAGCGCCAAATAGGCGTCAAAGTCCCGGTACGGATTGACGGCGCGGGAAATGCAGCGGATCTCGCGCAGATCGCGCACCGGCTGACCCTCTGCCAGCCCCCGCAGCAGCAGGTGGTAGCGACCGTTCTTGGCATTGATCTTCTCTACCGTAGCGGAGTCCGTGGGGGATACCACCACCACTTGACCCGCATACAGCCCCTTGTTGTTTAATTGCTGCATAAAGTCATCGGCAAATCCCCGCAGGAAGTTGCCGGTGCCGAATTGTAAAATAGTCTCTTGCATTTTTTGCTCCGATATCCGACCGCGCCGCTGCAAAAATGCAGACGGTTTGGCTGCTTTTTTCTGTTTGTGTGACCGTGGGGGGCCAATACTGAAATGTTGCAAACGGCCGCTTGGATCTCTTGCTTGCTCTTTGCTTTTTCTGTTCTGCTTATCTCTCTCATTTTGTAAAAAACAGCGGCTTCACTATACCATAATCGGCGGCGATTGTCTATATCCGGTTCTTGTTGCCCGGCACACAGTCTTACTATACCACGCGCACACCGGCCGGACTTCAGAAAAGTCGCCGGGTTTATAGAAATATTGCGATTTTCGTCCCACCGCCGGTAAAATAAAAAGCAGCCCGGCGGACTGCTTTTTATTTATGGAATTTTGGTAATCGGTTCCTAAAGCAATGGGTCCAGGCGGGCAAATAGCCGCTTTTGACGGCCACTTTTTGAGAGCTTATATTGGCAATATCCGTGGTGTAATAGGGCACCACACCTCGAGCCAAAGTCTCTATGGTCAGCATATTCACCAGCTTTACCCCGATGCCGTTGCCGCGATAGGCAGGGCGCACATCCACGCCAATCTGCCACATTGTCTGGCTATCTGCACTGACACAAGCAATGCCGACGATTTGCTCTTGGTCATAGGCTACGGCGGCCAGCACTTCTGGTCGCGCGCTGTCGCGGTCATACTGCAATGCGTTTGAAAAGCCCTTGTTTTTATACAAACCGTGCAGGTCTTTATCCAGCAGAACAAAGGAACAGGCGGCATTTTCCATAGGCTTTATGTGCTCTATATCCGGAAGATAGTAGGGATTTGCGCCGTAGACCAGCTTGTCGGTGAGAATTTCGTAGCTGCTTTTGTTCCTGAATTTTTGCTTTACATAGGGCATAACACTTTTAGATGCGTTGACCACGGTGCTTTTGCCCATGGTGATCACCTCCAGACGCGGGGTGACAAATGGCATTTCCCGCCGGCCTCGCTGCATTTTTGCTTCTGTAAAAAGAATGCCGCTTCTTGTAAAATCCTCCGGTTGGCAATTATAGTCCAGCGCCAGTTGGCGATACACGGTGGATATCATTTCCTGTTTTGTCATTTCAAAATATCCGTCCATCCATCCGTCCTTTTGCGCTGGATGTATTCCTGTATGTCCTCGTTGGTGAAAACATCCAGCATTTTGTCAAAGCTGGGCGCCAGGCGCATGGAGCGCAGCGCGTCTAATTCGGCCCAAAACACTTTGCCTTCGTTAGAATCATGCAGCGTGCCGGTGTAGCGGTCGGTTTTGAACAGCAGGATAATGTAGCGACGGCCGTGACCTGCTTCCCACCATTTGATCCCGCACAGTTTGGGGGACTGAATATCCAGCCCGGTCTCTTCTTTCACTTCTCGAATAACGGAATCCACAAAGGACTCGTCTTTCTCCACATGCCCACCGGGAAAGGTGATCCCGCCCCAGCTTTTGCCGACCTTGTCCTGCACTACCACACGCCCGGCATCGTCATAGATCATGCACATGTTGGTCAGTTCCGCTTTTTCGTATTTGCTCATAAATTTGCTCCCTGGATTGTATCTGATATGGTAAGTATTGCGATTTGTTTTTCTAATTCGTTTATTAACTGTTCATCTGTTGCTTGCTCGAAAGGAATAGATGGTTGACTTGTGCATTCTATCCATTGCGCCACAGCAACTTGTTCATTTGTAGCACGCAATTCAATGATTTTATTTATGGTGTTGGCTCGGTCTATTTTGCCGTATGTGCGGTAATCGTAGATGATCTGCTGTCGCTCCGCAATATCTTTCGCATTAGAGAATTTGTTTACGGTATCTTTTATATTCGCCATTTTGTCCAATTCTTTCTTTGATTATTTACAGGTGTTTATGTCGACTACATTATACTGTATCGCATACAGATTGTCTATAACGATTTATCAGTGGCGGCAAAAACGATGCAGGGGAAAAGTTGCTTGTCAACAGATATTTCCTATGATACAATATAATTGAGGAAATTTAATTAAGAATTAAGTGGTGATGATGTATGAAAAAGAGGACTCTCAAGCAAGAAATAAGGATCTTATGCTTTATATTGGCTTTTGTTGCCTTGACTTTTTTATATTCCCAAATTCCATGTATGCACATAGTTTGGATCGACAGTATCGTTTTTTCATCAAACAGCCCGGATTTATTGCTTGACTTGTTTACGGTGCAAGCGACCGTTGCTGCTTTAAGCATATCCATCATTGCGATCATCACAGGATTTCAAACAGAGACATATTACGGAGTGGGCCTAACCAACTATATTACTACACTAAAGCCGATCCTCTTTAAACATAAGAATTTAATGATTGCTGATCTGATTATGATATTAGCTAATTATATTGCAGTGTCACTTCAATGCTATTACTTATCGGTGGATATATTTGCTGTCAGCATTTTGATTTCGATTATAATGGTTAAGGATACGGCATTTGTTTTTAAAAAAGGCACGGACATTAAGCAGGAGATACGAGAGTATGTTCTTCACAATTATTCTGTGAGCTATATAACGGATTTGATAGATAATATAAGTAAACAAATGTATGCAGACAATCTTCTGCCACTTGAAGATGGTTTCAAACTATTGAAAGAAATATATAAAGATGCTGTGCAAAATCAAAACGAAGAGGTCATTGACCTGATCTGTAAATCTCTATCGGTATTGTTTAGTGAAAAATATGGAAATACTGCAAAGGAAAAAGTGTTTTTATTGTTATGGACAATTAATGAAGTTTACGCGATTTCAAACGAACCGCAGACAATACGGCATATCGAAATATGGGATCGTATTTATGTTGATTTTTGCGATTTCCTGCATACAATCACACCGACACAGATGCGCAGAAATAGAAAGTTTGACTATTATGCATTTGGTATAAATTTAATGAAAAATAAGAGCTACCGGTATTCGGATGGCAGGTACATTTCCCAAAATAGTATACTTGCAGAATTCTACTATGTTTATATTTACACTATCGTGGTTGCGCCCAATCAGGTGAGTGAGGAAGGCCAATCGGCGGAGGAGATGATCAGGAGTATTTACTTTTGGTATTCATCTTACATTAGCGCGGATACAGATGAACAAAAGGAAGATGCGATAAAAGGATATGGCTTTTTCTTAAAGCAGCTGGTGGATAATCAGGATGAGCGAAATATTCGTAAACTGTACCTAAATCACGCTATTATGCATTTTCACAATAATAAGGAAGGGACAGTATTTGTTGCGCTTTTTGTATATGCATATTATTTGGCGTTCTGTGAAGTGCTTGTGGAGGGCCAAAGTATTCAAAGGTTTGCACAGGACTTGATAAAGTCCATGCAAGGATTAGTCCATAAAGCGATTTATGCTTTGAACATCAAGGATATTCTGAAAGAAAACGGTAAGATTCTGCGCAATCTGTTGAACACATGGGAAAAATTCAACACGGATGAAATAAAAGAAATAGTTATGGAGCGGGTGCTTGCAGATGTTTTGCTATACATTTCAGTGGAAAAGTATTTTAGTGAGGACGATCTATACGATTGTCTAAAATACATAACTTCTGGGGATATGGAATATACCAGTTTAAAGTATTTTGCAAATGGGGACGATGACTTTGTTGCTAACTTTATGGCGTTTCAACAACGAGCATTAGGGTTCACAGAACAGAGCGATATGCAGCGGAAGGTAGACACGCTTCGATCTGCGTTGCAAAAAGGGGTAAAGGCTAAGCAGGTAGAAGTGGCAGAGCATTATCCTTTGACGCAAAAAGTGACAAAAGAATTCGTGGAACGAATTAAAACTCGATTAAACGAAGCGATGAACGAAATTATTCCCTTTTCGTTTAATGAGAATTGTCAAGCTAACAAAAGTGAAAAAATAGCATTGGATTATTGTCAGGTGGATCAGGATTGCGTGGGGAGTAATTATTTGCTTGATGATGTATGCCGTTTGGCTTCTTGTAGACTGTTTGATAGACTCGAGACATGTCTTGGAGAACATGTTGAGATCCTTAAATTAAAAAACACAGATAGAACGAAGCAAGAACAGTTTATTGAAAAGTCGACGCCGTATATTCCAAATGTGTTTATTGGCAACAAGCATACATTTTGGGAAGAAAATGACCAATTTATGCTGCAAAACTATATTGATGCTATGGAACAAGTGGATTTTTCATGTGGATGTAAACGTTTGTATCTCATTAACAGCAATTTGGTTTCTTTTCGTGTAAGTCAAATACACATAGAGTGTTTTGATTATACTGAGAGCGATTTTGATGCATTGAATATTGAAAAATCCGGAAACGACTACTTCTATTCTCGGAGCAATGGGGGAATTAAAGCCAAGTATGAAAAAAAAGAACTGCTGGATTTATTACATAAGACCTTAAAGAAAATTCACATTGAGGTTGAATATGAGTATGGCTTTCAATCAGATTTTGTGGGCTGTTCGTTGGAAATTGAGTACATGTAAGTTGTGATCGTCAGTGTGAGCTGAAAAACTCCAAAGGGATAGTGTTAAGAATCATCATACTGACAAAATCAGATTTTATTGTGAAAACAAAAAGAATGGCATAGCGGATGGAGAGAAACACTTCGCAGGGGCCATAGAGTGGACAATGCAAAATCGTTCTCCTGATGCCTCTACAATGAATAAAGAAAGGCACACTGCACAGTTAAGTGCAGTGTGCCTTTCTTTACTACATTATATATTATAGGTCATTAGGGTTTGGATGAAGTGGGTATCCAGGAAATTACGCTGGTAGCCGGTGGAGAAGCCCTGGTTCTCCAGCGCGTCCACCAAGCGGCGGGAGAAGGTGTCATACACCAGGACAAACTGCTTTTCGTCCGCCAAGTCCTGGGCTTCGGACACCAGTTGCAAAAGCTCCTGCTTTTGGGCGGCGGCGTTGCCAAAGAGAGTAAGCACCTGCACCGGCTTTTCCCTGGGGATCATCACGCCCACGATATTGCGGGTTACATTCCGGTGAGATTGGATCCGCCGGGAACGGTCGCCGGAGAGCATGGACAGGGCGCCCTTGGACGGAGAGCGGTACTCCGGTGCGTCCTTGGACAGCAGCACGCCTACTGCGTGAGCCGGATCGCTGACCAGCACGGTGCCGGTTTGGATCCAGCGGGGCAGGTTGTGCTCCATATAGCGGGTGATGAATTTTTCCCGCTTGTCCCGATCCGGACAATAATACATCATCAGCGGGTGCGACAGCAGCGACGCCCCTAAGAACTCCACCAGCGGTGCTTGTTCTTTTTTATTCCAATGGGACAGCTCCATTTTTCCTTACCCTTTCTTATGCTTCCGTCTTTTGGCTATGCTGCCGGCGCAGTTTGCGCACCACCAGCAGGAACATCACCACGCTCATGACGGTGCACACCAGGTCGGCCACGGCCTGGGACCAGATAATGCCATCCAGACCAACCGTCTTATTCATTATAATCAACAGCGGGAAATAAATCAATCCCTGTCGGCTGAGGGACAAGATCATACTTTGGGTGCCCTTGCCCATGCCCTGGAACGAGAAGTTCAGCACAAACATACAGCCGATCACCGGGCCGGAGATCATCAAGGCACGCAGCATTTTGACCCCATAGTCGATTACAGCCGGGTCGTCGATAAACACGCTGACCACCTGGCGGGTAAAGATAAAGTACACCACGGTGATCACTGTGCCCAGCACAATGTTGCAAACGCAGGAAAAGCGAATGCTGCGGCGCATACGGTCCAGTTTGTTTGCCCCGTAGCAGTAGCCCACCAGCGGCTGCACGCCCTGCGCCAGTCCCAGTTGCAGCATTACCACCAGCATATTGGCTTTCATGGCAATGCCCATGGCTGCCACCGCGTTGTCGCCATAGCCTTGCAAAAACACATTGATCAGCATGTTGGAAATGCTCATCAGCAAATTGTTAATGGCGGCAGGCAGTCCAACGGTAATGACCCCGCGGGCAATGCCGCCCCGCACCCGGTAACGGCCGGGGCTGATGGATAAAATGGACTTGCCCCGCAAAAAGTAAATCAGGAAGAATACTACGCTGACCACATTGCCGATGACGGTGGCAATGGCAGCGCCGGCTACGCCCTGACCGGTGCCAAAGGGCATGGTCAGACCAAAGAGCTTGTCGCCTTTATTCAGAATAAAGATTGGGTCCAGCACAATATTGACCACCTGACCGATAATGCTGCCGATCATAGATACCCTCGCGGCGCCCTCGCCCCGCACCAGGTTGCCCAGCATCACGGAGGACACAATAAAGGGAGAACCGATGGCCACATACTTCAGATAATCGGCGGCGTAGGCAAAGGTGGCGTCCGACGCACCCACTGCGTACAGTACCGGCTTGCGGAACACCAAAAACAGCACGGTCATCACCAGCCCAACGCCAATGGCACTGTAAACGCAAAAGCTGCTGATGGTCTTGACCCTCTCTGTCTTGCCCTCGCCCAGAGAGCGGCTCACAAAGGCGCAGCCGCCTACACCGAACAGGTTGCCGCAGGCGATAAACAGCAAAAACAGCGGCATGGTCACCGACACGGCGGCCACCATATTGGCGTTGCCGGTCTGACCCACAAAGAATGTGTCAGCCAGGTTATAAACGATATTCACCAGCATGCCCATCATGCTGGGCAGCGCCAAAGTGCGCACGGCCCGGGGTACGCTGTAACTTTCAAAAACTTGGGTATTGTCTTTCATTGATCTTTTATGCCTTCTTCTCATAGAGCGCGTTAGCCAGGGCTGCCATTTGAGACATGGTCAGCTGTTCGGCCCGCGCGGTGGCGCTCAGTCCTAAAGATTGGAACAGCGCCGTCAGTTCTGCCTTGGGCACGCCCAGGGCGGCGTTCAAACTGTTGGCCAGGGTCTTGCGCCGCTGCAAAAAGGCGCCCTTGACCACACGGAAAAAGTAGCCCTCGTCCGTCACCTGCACCGGGGGCTGCTGCCGCCGGGTCAAGGCGATCACCGCAGAGTCTACATTGGGGCTGGGGTAAAAGCTCTCTCGCCCCACTTCAAACAAGATCTCCGCCTGCGTATAGTATTCCACCGCTGCGGACACGGCACCGCAGTCCCGGGTGCCCAGGGGCGCGCACAGGCGCTTGGCCGCCTCCAGTTGCACCATCACCACCAGCCGTTCAATAGGCAGTTCGCTTTCCAGCAGGCGCATCAGCACCGGGGTGGTAATGTAGTAGGGCAGGTTGGCGCACACCTGCAAGCGGTCACAGCCGGCAAACCGGTCGGCAAACAGCGCCTGCAAGTCCATTTGCAGCACATCGCCGGGCACAACCTGCACATTGGGGCAGTTTGCCAGGGTCTCGGCCAGCACATCCGGCAGACGACGGTCCAGCTCCACGGCGGCTACTTGACCGCACACGGCGGACAGCTCTTTGGTGAGCACGCCGATGCCCGGCCCGATCTCCAGCACGCCGGTACGGTCGTCCGCTTCCAGTGCTGCTGCCATACGGGGACACACGGAGGGGTCGATCAAAAAGTTCTGCCCCAGCGCTTTGGAAAAAGTGAAGCCGTGACGGGTTAATATTCTCTTTATTGTATTATAATCATATAAATCCATACAACCGCTCCTCTAACGGTTGCCTATTCTACCACACTTTGGCAGAATTTACAATCATATGCTTGACTTTTTGTGCAAGTGTGCTAAAATACATCATAAGCCGCCTAACGATAGGCGGCTAAATGAATAAAAAGGAAGTGCCTGTATGGAGCTGAAACCCTGTCATCGCCGTCCGTTGCGACCGGATGAGATCGGTCCTCGGGTGATGGAACTCTCTAAATATTTGCGCAAGAATTTTAATGCCGCCGTAGCGGAGCAGGGCCTGTTTTCCGGCCAGCAGGATATATTGCTGCTGCTGATTCACCAGCCGGGTATGACCCTGGGCCAGCTGAGCCGTGCCCTGGGGGTGGCCAGCGCTACCGCCTCCGTGTCTGTCAAGCGCATGGAAAAGGCCGGATTTATTGAAAAGCGGGTGGACGAAAAGGACGCCCGGATTGTGCGGCTGTATCCCACTCCGGTGGCGGAGGACGCGCCGAAAAAGATTCACCAAAAAATGAACGCCATGGAGCAGGTGCTCACCGCCGGTATGAGCCAGGAGCAGGTGCTGACTTTGGCCGGCCTGTTGGAGCGTGCGCTGCAAAATGTGGGCAAAGAAAACCCGTAAGTGTGAAAGATAGAGAAGAAAACAGAAAGGAGAACCGAATGTTAAAGAAGTTATCCAAATATATGAAAGGGCTGTGGGGACTGGCAGCCATCAGCGCCGCCGGTATGATCGTAGAGGCCATCTGCGAGCTGGCACTGCCGTCCCTTGCCAACAGCATTTATCAAAAGGTGGACACCGCCGCCTCGCCGGAGAGTGTGCGTACTGCGGTGATACTCAGCGGCTTGGGCATGCTGGCGCTGGCACTGTTAGGCCTTTTTGGCGGCGTGGTGACCATGAAAACCTCCGCCAATGTAAGCCAGCGGTTTGCCTACCGGCTGCGAGGGGATATGTACCGTAAGATCAGCCATTTTTCCTTTAAGAACATTGACCAGTTCTCTACTGCGTCACTGACTACCCGTATGACCAACGATGTGACTACTTTGCAGAATGTGGTGATGATGTGCCTGCGTATTTTAGTGCGTGTGCCCGCGCTGGTGGTGGTGGCCGCCTGCTTTGCGGTGTCCATCAATCCCAAAATGAGCGCTATGCTGCTGATCTTGCTGCCGATTTTGATTGTGGTGGTGGCCTGCATTTTGAAGTTCGGCTTTCCTATGTTCCAAAAAATGCAGAAGAAGATCGACAACGTAAACCGGGTGGTGCAGGAAAACCTAATCGGTATGCGTGTGGTCAAGGCCTATGTGCGGGAGGACCGGGAGAAAGACAAATTCCATGACGCCTCCGATGATTTAGCCGCCCAGGGCGCCAAGGCAGCGGGCCTGATTGTGACGGTGATGCCGGTGATGATGCTGATGCTCAACGCCGTAGTGGTCTTTGTGTATTATAAAGGCGCTTTAGAGGCCAACGCCGGCGTGATGGAAGTGGGCCAAATCTCCGTCTTTGCCTCTTATGTGATTCAAATTTTGATGAATTTGATGATGATCTCCATGATGCTGTTGCAGCTGGCTCGTGGTAAAGCCTGCGGCGACCGTGTGGTGGAGGTGCTGGATACAGAAATTGACATTACCAATCCGGAGAACCCCTATTTGCCGGAGAACCCCAAGGGGGGCGTAGAGTTCCGGGATGTGAGCTTTAAGTATAATACCGAGGGTCACGGGGACGATATTTTGGAGCATATCAGCTTTACCGCCAAACCCGGCCAGATCATCGGTATTGTAGGCGGCACCGGCTGCGGCAAGAGCAGTTTGGTGAACCTGATCCCCCGGCTGTATGACGCCACCCAAGGGCAGGTGCTCATTGACGGGGTGGATGTGCGTAAGTACGACCTGACCGCTTTGCGGGAGATGATTGGCGTGGTGCTGCAAAAGAACGTGCTTTTTAGTGGTACCATTAAGGAGAATATCCGCTGGGGTAAGAAAGACGCCACGGACGAGGAGATTGTGGCGGCTTGTCAGGCGGCGCAGGCCCATGACTTTGTGCTGGCCCAGCCCAAGGGGTACGATACGGATTTGAGCCAGGGTGGGCTGAATCTGAGCGGCGGTCAAAAGCAGCGGCTTTGCATTGCCCGAGCCATGATCAAGCACCCGAAAATTTTGATCCTGGATGACTCCACCTCCGCCGTAGATACGGCAACGGAGGCCAAAATTCGGGAGAGCTTCTATAAAGATTTTAAGGACACCACCGTGTTCATTATTGCCCAACGGGTCAGCTCCGTGCAGGCTGCGGACCAGATCCTGGTATTGGACGACGGCCAAATCAAGGGGATCGGTACCCATGAGCAACTGCTGGCCGACAACGAGATCTACAAGGAGATCGTAACCACACAGGCGAAAGGAGTGAGCGAATAATGCCGGGTCCCAGAAGGACGGATTTTAAGAAACCCAAGAATGCCAAAAAGACCTTTGGCCGCATTTTGCAGTATGCGGGCAAGAGTAAATTTATGTTGCTGGCGGTATTCGTGATGCTCATTGCCAGCACGGTATGCTCCGTAGGCGCCTCCTACTGGCTGAAGCCTATTTTGAACGACATTGATGCCTCCATCCGGGCAGGTAGTTTTGCCACCGTGGGTGAGGAAAGCCTAATGCGTAACCTGGCCATTGTGTCGGCGCTGTACATTGGCGCATCCCTTTGTATGTACATTCAAAGCAAGGTGATGGTCAAGATCGCCTACAAGACCACCAACCTGATCCGCAAGGAACTGTTTGACCACATGCAGACCCTGCCTCTGCGGTTCTTTGACACCCAGACCCACGGCGAGATCATGAGCCGCTACACCAATGATGTGGATAATATTCAGATGATGCTGGAGCAGTCTATGGTGCAGCTGGTGTCCTCCGCCTTTACCTTTGTGGGCATTGTGGTGATGATGATTGCCCTGAGTCCGCCGCTGTTTTGTATTTCGCTGGTGTTTATGATTATTATGCTGATGACGGTATCTAAGATCGGCAAAAAGAGCAAGCATTACTTTCAGGCGCAGCAGGCCAATTTGGGCCAAATGAACGGCAACATTGAGGAGTCCGTTGAGGGTATGCGGGTCATCAAGGTATTTAACCATGAGGACCAGGCCATTGCGGGCTTTGAGCAGTACAACGAGGCGTTTCGCTCTGCGGCCACCAATGCCAACTTTTATGCGGGGTTGATGGGCCCGGTGTCCAACGGAATCAACAACGCCGGTTATGCCCTGATCGCTTTGTTCGGCGGGCTGCTGGCCCTGACCGGGCGGCTGGACATCGGCACATTCTTTACTTTCCTCAGCTATGCCAAGCAATTTACGCAACCCATTAACCAGATCGCCAATCAGATGAACACCATCTTTTCCGCTCTGGCCGGTGCGGAGCGGGTGTTTGAGATGATGGACACTGCCTCCGAAGAGGACCAGGGCACCGTGACTTTGACGGTAACCGGTGCCGGGGAGGAGAAACGGTGGTACTGGCAGGACGGCAACCGCCGGGTGCCGGTGCATGGGGCTGTGGAGTTCCACCATGTGACCTTTGCCTATGTGCCGGAGAAGGTGGTGCTCCATGATATTAGCCTGTACGCCAAAGAGGGGCAGAAGATCGCATTTGTAGGCTCCACCGGCGCAGGCAAGACCACCATTACCAATCTGATCAATCGGTTTTACGATATTCAGGAGGGCACCATCACCTATGATGGTATTGACATTCGCCGGATCAAAAAGGACGATTTGCGCCGTAGCTTGGCGATGGTGCTGCAAGACACCCACCTGTTTACCGGTACGGTGATGGAGAATATCCGTTACGGTCGGCTGGATGCCACCGACGAGGAATGCATTGCCGCAGCCAAGCTGGCCTCTGCCCATTCCTTTATCCGGCGGTTGCCGGAGGGCTACCAGACCATGCTCACCGGCGACGGCGGCAACCTGAGCCAGGGTCAGCGCCAGCTGCTGGCGATTGCCCGAGCGGCAGTGGCAGACCCGCCGGTGATGGTGCTGGACGAGGCCACCTCCTCCATTGATACCCGCACAGAGAAGCACATTGAGCACGGTATGGATCGGCTGATGGCCGGCAAGACCACCTTTGTGATTGCCCACCGGCTCTCCACGGTGCGGGAGTCTAACGCGATTATGGTGCTGGAGGACGGCCGCATTATCGAGCGGGGCGACCACAACGCCTTGATGGCCCAGCAGGGTCGCTATTACCAGCTGTGCACCGGCAAGGCCAAGCTTAGCTAAGACCTGCAAAAAATGATACAGAAGCGGAGAGCGTGCCTCTCCGCTTTTTGCTTTTTTGACATTTGTCAAAAATTGTTATGTTTTCAGACAAAGGGGCAGGTTCGGCCATTGTAAAGACAGCAGTCGGTGCTACAATGAGGGCAGAAAGGAAGTGGCACTATGAACAAAGTGCTGGACAAATTCTTTACCAAAGCGGACAACGGCACCGTGCGGCTGTATGATTACGATGTGACCCATTTGTGGCTGGCGGGGCTGGTGTATGCCCATATCGGCTACTGGGTGGAGAACCTGTTTCGCCTGGCGTCTAAGGGCGTTTTGGACTCCCGCAACCAGCTGCTGCCCTTCCTGTTTTGCTACACCATCGCCATGTGGGCCATGTACCTGGCCCTGGGCACCACCAATCACCCGCGCTTCTTCAGCCACCGGGTACTGGAGGGCAACACCCGCCGGGATAAAATACTGGCACGGATCTACTATTTTACTGTGGTGTTCCTGTTTGTCTTTTTCGGCGAGATCGTGGTGGGCAGCATTTTTGAGCAGGTGTCCGGCATCTCCCTGTGGGATTACAGCGGGATCCCCCTACATGTGACCAAGTACACCAGCATTCCTACCTGCACCGCCATGAGCCTGGGCGTGGCTGTCATTATGGGCAATTTCTTTGAGGGGCTGATGAAGAAAATTCAGCGTATTCCCTACCGCACCACGGTGCAGCTGGACTATGTGCTGGGGACGCTGATTCTGGCGGACTGGCTCATTATGATGGTGAGCATCAATGTGTTTAAGAAAGCGCCGGCCTACTGGTCCGTGCAGCTGTTGAGCTTCAAAGATCTGTTGGCGCTCTTTATAAAATAACAATAAACAACCCCCTGTGTGCTTTGCTTTTTGCCACCGATTATGGTATAGTGAGTGGACAGGGGGTTTGTTATGTCGAATTTTACCAAGATAGCCATTCAGCAGTCCTTTCTGCGGCTTCTCAGCCAAAGGCCCATTACCAAGATCACTGTTAAGGATATTGTGGAGGACTGCGGCATCAACCGCAATTCGTTCTACTACCATTTTCAGGACCTGCCCCAACTGCTGGAAACGGTGATCATAGAAAGCGCGGACGAGATCATCTCTCGCATACCGGAGAGCTTCTCTCTGGAAGAGGGGCTGACGACGGTGCTGGAGCGGCTGGTGGAGAACAAGCGTGCCATTCGCAACATTTGGGCGTCGCCGGATCGAGCGCTTTACGAGCAGAATTTAATGCGGGTGTGCAATTATGTGGTCAGCCGCTACATTGCCTGCCGCTCGGTGGACCTGCTGCACACCCTGCCGGAGGAGGAGCTGGCGCTTCTTGTGGATTTTTGCCAGTGCGAGCTGTTCGGCCAGGTGACCAACTGGCTCAATCAAAATATGGTCTATGATATTGTGGCCCATGTGCAGGCTCTGTGCCGGTTGTTCGAGGGCAGTATTGCCCAAGCGCTGGAGGCAGCGCCTATGGAGGCGTAAGAATTTTTTTGTTCACAAATGCGGCTATATTTTGTGCCCGGTGGCAGCCCGGTGCGCCTACAGCCCCAAGGGATAGCAACTATGGCGCGTGGCACAGTTTTGTGGGTCAAAGAATTTTGAAAAAAGGCTTTACAAGCGGTTACCAAGATGATATAATCAGTAATGAAGTTAGAATATCTATGGCATAACTATATTCTCAAAGAGGTGTATGAAAATGAAAAAGATTCTTTCCATCCTGCTGGCTGCTATGCTGGCGTTCTCTGCACTGGGTGCCACTTCCATGATGGCTTTCGCTGCGTCTAACACCGTGGCCAGCCCGGAGCACACCACCAGAGACAATGACAAGATCGGCCAGGTAAACGGTAAGGTCAGCGACGATGTGGACTATCAGGTGGATCCTACCGATCCCACCAAGATCAGCTTTACCTACACCGGCAACGGCGACTTCCAGAATTGGCAGTTCCCGGGCATGACCGAGGGCAAGGACTACAAGGTGATCTCCGTAGACGGCAACACCATCACCATTCAACTGATCAACGGCTATGAGGGCGATGTAATTGGTAACGCCATCGTAAACTTCCAGGGTGAGACCACCACCAAGAAAGCGCCCAGAAAGGACAAAAAGAGCCGTTCTCCCAAAACCGGCGCGACCATGGCTACCGGCCTTGCACTTGCCGGCGCAGGTGCAGCAGTTCTGGCTGCCATGAAGAAAAAACAGGACGCTGAATAAGACGAACTGCAAAAGCCTGTTTGCCATACGGTAAACAGGCTTTTTTTAATGAAATACGGCGACAATGCCAAGGAGCGACACCCAAGCAATGGATAATCAAAAAGAACCGAAAAAAGAGGAGAAGCGCAACACCGGGCGGGTCATACTGCTGATCATTGCCTTGGTGTGCCTGATCGCCGGACTGGCGTATATCGGTGTGGATCTGTACCAGCAGTACACCGCCCGCCAGGAGGATCGGCGCAGCCAGAGTATGGTAACGGAAGCGCCCAGTACCACCGGCGAGAGCAAAAAGCCCACCAATCCGGTAAATTTCAAAAAGCTGCAAAGCCAAAATGACGAAATTTACGCTTGGATCCAGGTGGACGGTACCGAGGTGAACTATCCCATTGTGCAAAGCACGGTGGACGATGAGTTTTACCTGACCCACAGTGCTTATGATAAAAGCTGGCTGGCCAGTGGTGCCGTGTTCACCCAGTCGCAGAACACAACCACCTTTAACGACTCGGTGACCCTGGTGTACGGCCATAACGGCTTTAGCGAGAGTATGTTTACCTCACTGCATAAGTTTGAGGACAAGTCTTTCTTTGACAGCCACCCGTATTTTTACATTTATATGCCCGGCCACAAGCTGACCTACCAGATCATCTCTGCCTTTAAGTACGATGATCGGCATATTATGAACAGCTTTTCTTTCCAAGATGTGACGGTGCGCAGCGACTTCTTTGCCATGCTGCAAAATCCGGATTCTGCCTTGAAGAATGTGCGCACGGACCTAAAGACCACTGTGGATAAGGACAGCCATGTGGTGATCCTGTCCACCTGCTTTACCGGCACCAGCCAGCGGAGCAGCAGACACCTTGTAAGCGGAGTGTTACTGAAGAATGAAAAAACCGATTGATCCCAATTTGGAACGCTTTGAAGACAGCGTGTTCTCCCTAACCGGTGGCGATGATACCCCCGGCGTAAGTTACCGCGCGCCTCAATTTGAAATGAAAGAGACTTCGGCTGCCGCAACCCCCGGCGAGTACCACGCCTCGGAGAACCACCGCCAGCGGGCGGAGGCCACAGGCGCACCGGTGGAACCGGCGCCCGGCGGTGAGGAACACAGCCATCATCATCACCATCATCACCATAGCGACAGCCATAGCCACAGCCGTCACGGCAAGCACCGTCGGCACCGGCACCACCATCATCACCATCATCACCGGCATCATCGGCTGCCCAAGGGCGCCCGGGTGGTGATCGGCATTTTGGTGGCACTGCTGATTATCGTTGCCCTTGTGGTGGGTGCGTTCCTGATCCTGAACTACGACGGCGAGAAGAAGATGACCGATACCACTGCCGCCACCGACTACCAGGAGACCATTGAGTATAAGGGTCACACCTATGTGTATAACGAGAATGTGGTGACCATGGCGTTCCTGGGCGTAGACAAGCGAGAGCTGGGCAAGGCGGAGAACCATACTTCCACAAACGGTATGGCGGATACGGATATTGTGGTTGCCATTGACAAGGTCAGCGGCAAAACCTCTATGATCGCCGTGCCCCGCGACACCATGGTGGATGTGGATGTGTTTGACAAGGACGGCAATTTCAAAAAGACCAAGGAAATGGAGCTTTGTATTGCCTATGCTTACGGCGACGGCTTCGGCACCTCCTGCAAGAATGTGACCAAGTCTATCAGCCGTATTCTCTACAATGTGCCGATTGATAAGTATTTTGCCTTGGATCTGAACGGGATTCAGCCTATCAATGATTCCATTGGCGGGGTGAAGGTGCAGTCCCTCTACGACCTACCGGACTACGGGGTCAAGAAGGGCGACACCGTGCACCTGACCGGTGATCTCACCGAGGCTTATGTGCGTACCCGTGATATGGATAACCTGAACGCTTCCTTAAATCGTACCCAGCGCCAGGTGCAGTACCTGAACGCCTTTGCGGACAAAGTGCGAGGCAGCGTCACCTCTGATTTTAGCGTCATTACCAATTTGTACAATACCGCTTCTGATTATTGCACCACGGATCTAACTGTGTCCAATGTGACTTACCTTGGCTCTTTGCTGCTGCAAAAGGGCGTTACCGACTTCCAGTCCTATACCTTGGAGGGGAAGATGAAAGCGGTGGAGAATAAGGAATTCAAAGATTATGTGTACGCCGGTTTTTACCCGGATAAAGACAGTTTAATGCAGACGGTGCTGGATGTGTTTTACACCCGGATCCGTTAAGGTCGAAAAAGTGGGGGCTCTGTGGAACAGGGTCCCTTTTTGGCACTTATAAATTTAGAAAAACTATTGAACAGCCGCCGTTTAAGTGTTAAAATACAGATGAAATCTTTTTGAAGGAGTTATCATTATGGACCAAGCAACCAAAAAGGCGCTCCAGATCTACGCCGCCAAGATCCGTCTGGGCATTGTAGACAGCACCAACAGCGCCAAATCCGGGCACCCCGGCGGCAGTTTGTCCTCCGCGGATGTGTTCGCATATTTGTATGGCAAAGAAATGCGTGTGGATCCCAAGAACCCCAAGTGGGCGGATCGTGATCGCTTTGTTTTGTCTAAGGGTCATTGCGCCCCCGGTCTGTACAGCGCCCTGGCATACAAGGGCTTTTTCCCGCCGGAGGACCTGACCACCCTGCGCCATATTGGCTCTTATTTACAGGGTCACCCCAATATGAACACGGTGCCCGGCGTTGATATGAGCACCGGCTCTCTGGGTCAGGGCATCAGCGCCGCCTGCGGTATGGCCAAGGGCGCCAAGTTCCTGGGCAAGGATGATATTCGGGTGTACACCCTTTTGGGCGACGGTGAGATCGAGGAGGGTCAGGTTTGGGAGGCCATGATGTTTGCCAACCAGTACCACCTGGATAACCTGTGCGTGATCATTGACTGGAACGGCTTGCAGATCGACGGTCTGTGCAAAGATGTGATGTGCGCCGAGCCGATTGATGAGAAAGTAAAGGCCTTTGGCTTTGATGTGGTCACCGTTGACGGCAATGATTTTGACCAGCTGGAGAGCGCTTTTGATGCCTTCCACAAGAGCACCAAGCCTTTCTGCATTTTGATGAAGACGGTGAAGGGCAAGGGCGTGTCCTTTATGGAGAACGAGTGCGGTTGGCACGGCAAGGCCACCAACCCGGAGGAATACAAAACGGCAATGGCAGAGCTGACTGCCAAGCTGCAGGAATTGGAGGCGTAACCATGGCAGAAGTAAAGAAGATCGCAACTCGCGAGAGCTACGGCAACGCCTTAAAGGAACTGGCTGCAGGCGGCGCCGATAACCTGGTGGTGTTGGACGCAGACCTGGCCGGCGCAACCAAGACCGGCATTTTTAAGAAAGCCTATCCGGATCGCCACTTTAACTGCGGTATTGCTGAGGCGGATATGATGAGCGTGGCCGCCGGTTTGTCTACCATGGGGCTGGTACCCTTTGCGTCCAGCTTTGCCATGTTCGCTGCCGGTCGTGCCTTTGAGCAGGTGCGCAACTCCATCGGCTATGAATGTAAAGATTGGTGCTACCCACGCCGGGATCAGCGTTGGCGAGGACGGCGCGTCCCACCAGTGCTGTGAGGACTTTGCCCTGATGCGGGTGATCCCCGGCATGACCGTGATTTGTCCGGCAGACGATGTGGAAGCTCGGCAGGTGGTAAAGGCCGCCTATGAGATGGAGGGCCCGGTGTATATGCGCTTTGCCCGCCTGGCTACTGAGGTGTTCCACAACGAGGATTATCAGTTTGAGATCGGCAAGGCCGAGGTGATCCGTGCGGGCAGCGATGTGTCCATCATTGCCTGCGGTCTGATGGTGCCGGAGGCTATGGCTGCCGCAGAGCAGCTGGCTGCCAAGGGCATTTCTGCCGAGGTGATCAATATGGCTACCATTAAGCCCTTGGACGAGGCTGCCGTTTTGGCAACTGCCAAGAAGACCGGCAAGGTCATCACCGTAGAGGAGCACAGCATTATCGGCGGTTTGGGCGAGGCCGTTTGCTCCGTGCTCAGCGAGCAGCTGCCCACGCCTGTGCGCCGTATCGGCGTTAACGACGAGTTTGGCCACAGCGGCCCCGGTGCAGATCTTCTGGTGCAGTTTGGCTTGTGTGCCGACCATATTGCCCAGGTGGCTGCCGACTTTGTCAAATAAAATCAAGTCCAAAAAAACCGCTTGCGACCTCCGAGCCGCAGGCGGTTTTTTTGTTGCAAAACGGTCGGTTCTATGCTACTATGGACTTGCAGGCATATACTGTTATTGCAGTTTGGCATATAAGGAGGAATTTTTATGAAACTTGCCATCGTGATTCTTGTTGTGGTGGTACTGCTGGTGCTGTGGCTGGCAGGCACTTACAACGGCTTAGTGAAGAAGAAAAACGCTGTGGAGGAGGCGTTCTCCACCATGGATGTGTACCTGAAAAAGCGGTGGGATCTGATCCCGAATTTGGTGAATACTGTAAAGGGCTACGCCGCTCATGAGGCCCAGACTTTGCAAAATGTGGTTGCCGCGCGTGCAGGCAGCTATGCTGCCCTGTCCACGAAGGAGAAGTTGAAAGCCAATGCAGAGCTTTCCGGCGCCATTGCCGGGTTCTCTGCCGTGGTGGAGCAGTACCCGGACTTAAAGGCCAATCAGAATTTTCTGGATCTGCAAAATCAGCTGCGCCAGGTGGAGGCAGATATTGCCAACGCCCGCAAGTATTATAACGCTACGGTGAAGCAGCTGAACAACAAGATTGAGATGTTCCCGTCCAATATTGTGGCCGGTCTGTTCCATTTTGAAAAGCGCAGTATGTATCTTGTGGACGATACTGCTCAGCGGGAGAATGTGAAGGTAGAATTTTAATGAAGAAGATCATCACCCTGCTGCTGGCGCTGGTGCTGACCCTGTGCGCCCCGGTTTGCGCCCTGGCAGCCACGCCGGACGAGTCCGATTTTTTGTCCCGGTACGCCCAGGAGCCCTATGTGGTCACCGACTGCCAAATGCAAGTGGTGGTCAGTGAATACAATGTGCTGGCGGTAACGGAGACCTATCAGGTGTATTTTAATGAAGCACGCCACGGCATTTATCGCTACCTGCCCCTGCGCAACCAGTTGACCCGTACGGACGGCTCTACCGCCGTGGTCACTGCCCGGGTCAGTCATGTGGACACCGGTGCGGACGAATGCAGCCATGAGGTCAGCAACGACAAGTATGTGTTGCGCCTGGGCAGCGAGGATGAGACCATCACCGGCCCCCACACCTATACCATTCGCTACAACTACGACTTGGGGCTGGACACGGTAAAGAACGCCGACGAGCTGTATTATAATCTGGTGGGCACCGGGTGGGACACCTATATCCGCCGGGTGCAGTTCTCTGTGACTATGCCGAAGGATTTTGACCCGGCCAAGCTGGGTCTGAGCACCGGCAGCTACGGCACCGCTGGAACCCAAAATGTAACCTACACCGTGCAGGACCGTACCATCAGCGGCACGGTCACGCAGGCGCTGGCACCGGGTGAGGGGCTGACCTTGCGCCTGATCCTGCCGGATGGGTATTTTAAGTTCGATAATACCAAGTATAACCTGACCATTGCTATGATCGCCGTTTTGCCGGCGCTGGCAGCGCTGATCGTGCTGGTACTGTTTTTGAAGTTCGGCCGGGATAAGCGCTATGCGCCCACGGTGGAGTTTTATCCGCCGGAAGGGCTGAACAGCGCAGAGGTGGGTCTGTGGTACAAGGGCAAGGCCACCGACGAGATGGTGCTGTCCCTGCTGGTGTACCTGGCGCAGCGCAATCATATTGCGATTCACCCCGGCAAGCGCAAGCGGGACTTTGTGATTACTAAACTCCACGGTTATGTGGGGCAGGACACCAATTTGGCGGTATTTATAGACGGCCTGTTCCCTGACGGTTGCACCCGCACGGATAATAAACAGCTGAAAAATCATTTTTATGAAACGGTGGGCACCATACGGGCCGACCTGAACAGTACGGAGAGCCGCAGTCGCTTTTTTGACAAAACCAGTATTTATTTGAAGTTGTTGTCCTTTGTACTGCTGGCGCTGAGCGCAGCCGGCGGCGCCTATTTCAGCCACTGGGCGCTGGGCGACGCTCTGACTTTGGCGCCGAGCATTCTCTATGCTATGCTGGCGGGCACCCTGTGTTTGGCGCTGGGGCTGATCCCCGCTTGCTGTATGCTGCGGCGCACGGATGAGGGCGCCAAAACCCTGGCGCAGATCAAGGGCTTTCGCAGCTTTTTGGTAACGGCGGAAAAAGAGAAGTTAGAGGCGCTGGTGGAGCAGGATCCGGAGTATTTCTATAATATTCTGCCCTATACTTACGCCCTTGGCGTCAGCGACAAGTGGATCAAGAAGTTCGAGTCCATCGCCATGCAGCCGCCTCGGTGGTATAACGGGACCGATGTGTGGAGCTATGTGCTTTTTAATCGTATGTTGCGGGATACCCTGCGGGCAGCCAACGACAGTATGGTTTCTCAGCCCGGCGGCAAAGCCGGTTCCTTTGTGAGCGGAGGCGGTGGCTTTACCGGCGGCGGTGTTGGCGGCGGAGGCGGCGGTAGCTGGTAACACCGCTTGCTGTTGTCTGTTGTAAAGGCAGGCGCTGCCGGAGGAATGGATGTACGCGCTACGAAAGAATAAATACAAAGCAGGCGCACCCGCCGGGTGCGCCTGCTTTACTGTTGATTTTCAATATCGGATTTTCGCAAAAGTTAAAACTTAAGCTCCATAAATCCCACGGTAAAGGGGAGATGGTCAAATGTTTTTGTGCCTGTGTGGGTGAACCCCTGGGACTGATACCAGGCTTTCAGCACCGTGTTTTCTTCTACAATGCCGATTTGGATTTTTTGTGCTCCCAAGTGGTCCTTTGCATAATCGGCGGCATAAGCCACCAGTTTTTTGCCGAGCCCCAGGTGTCTGTAAGGCGGTAAAACCGCCAAATGATCCAACGTTGCGCCGTCCGCTGTGGGGTGCAAAGAAAAACAGCCTGCAAACGTGTTTTGGTATCGGCACAAAAACAGGGAACACCCGCCATCAAAGGCAGCGCGCAGCTTTTCCGGCGGCATAAATGCCGTGTGCCCCGGGCAGTTCTCCCGGGTCAAATGCAAATCCTCCGCCACAGTCTGAAAGCTCTTGTGAATGATGTCCAAACAAATCGGCAGTTGCTCTGCTTTCGTTACTTTTATGATCATCTTTTTGTGCCCCTTTTGTCTGTACTTGGCTTTACTATACCATAAGCACCTGGGATTGTCCATATCTGGCCTTTTTGGGTGGTGCGGATTGGTACACAAAAAATATAAAAAGCAGCCCGGTGGGCTGCTTTTTTGGTGGAGATGGCGGTAATCGAAACCGCGTCCGAATATACGCCTGCAACGCTTTCTACGCATATAGTTTGTCGCTGGGGGTTCCCCTCACGCTTCGCCGGCAAACAGACTGGGCGCTACGGTAGTTCCTAATTCCTGACGGGGGCCGGAACGCTCCTCCGTGCAAGTTCGCCACTAAACGACGCTCTCATCCCTGCCGTGGCCCTCAGAGCGAGAACGCTGGCTGCAATTAAGCAGCCAGAGCTACTGTTTTATGATTGTCAGTTCAATTTAAGGTGTTACTTTTTAAGCGGTGCAACTCCGCTATGCGCTTACGGTGCTTCTTTATACCCGTCGAAATCCTTTCATCCCCATTTTTATCTATATTTTGGTGCGGTTAGTCCCGCTGCCGATCCTTCAGTGCACGGTCAATGTCTCGCTGAGAGGCCTTTTTGGCAGCCACTGCCCGCTTATCATAGAGCTTTTTACCCTTGCACAGGCCGATCTCCAATTTGGCGCGGCCCTTGATAATATACAGCTGCAAGGGAATGACAGACAGCCCCTGCTGCTGGCTGTCTGCAGCCAGGCGGAGGATCTCTTTCTTATGCAGCAGCAGCCGCTTACGGCGCATAGGGTCCCGGTTGAAAATATTGCCGTGGTCGTAAGGGGAAATATGCACCCCCACGGCATACATTTGGCCCTCGTCAATGCTGCACCAGCTGTCTTTCAAATTCACTTTGCCCTGGCGAATGGATTTAATCTCCGTGCCGAAAAGCTCCAGTCCCGCCTCGTAGGTGTCCAGCACAAAATAGTCGTGGAACGCTTTTTTGTTGCGGGCAATCACTTGCTTTGCTTCTCCCAAAGCGCCCACTCCTTTCTGTTTTTGATTAAATCAGGCTGCGCCCCTCCAGGGCTCTGGACAGGGTGACCTCGTCGGCATACTCCAAATCTGCGCCCACCGGAACGCCGTAGGCTAGGCGGCTGACAGTAATGCCCATGGGCTTCAGCAGCCGGCTGATATACATAGCGGTGGCCTCGCCCTCTACGGTAGGATTGGTGGCCATAATGACCTCCTCCACCGTGCCGTCGTTCAGTCGCGCCAGCAGCTCCTTAATGCGAATCTGGTCCGGACCGATATTGTCCATAGGCGAGATGGCGCCGTGGAGTACATGGTAGGTGCCGTTATACTCGTGGGTGCGCTCAATGGCGGCCACATCCCGCGGATCCTCCACCACGCAGACCACGCTTTTGTCCCGGGCCGGGTTTTTGCAGATGGGGCAAAGCTCCTCCTCCGCCAGATTGCAGCAGATCTTGCACTGGTGGATCTTGGTATGGGCTTCGGTAATGGCGTCGGTAAAAGCCCGGGTTTCTTCGTCTGACAAACCCAGCACATAGAACGCCATGCGTTGGGCAGTCTTGTGACCGATGCCCTGCATACGCTCAAACTGGTCTACCAGATTTTGCAGTGCGGCTAAATTATATCGCATACCGCTTACCGATTAAAGACCGGGAATGTTCAGCCCGCCGGTAACGGCAGACAGCTCTTTTTCCGAGTCCTCGTCGATCTTGCGCATGGCCTCGTTAATGGCTGCCAGCAGCATATCCTCCAGCATTTCCACATCCTCCGGGTCTACCACTTCCGGGTTGATGCCGATGGCTTTGATTTCGTGCTTGCCGCTGGCGGTTACTTCCACCATGCCGCCGCCGGAAGAGACCACATATTCTTTCTCCTCCAGTTCGGCCTTTTTGGCCTCAATGTTCTCTTGCATCTTCTGGGCCTGGCGCAGCATGGACTGCATGTTCTGCGGTCCGCCGCCCATACCCTGGGGAAGTCTTGCTTTCATAGTATGCTCCTTTAATGTTCTTCGATTTGAATATGATTTTCCCGAGCTTTGCTCAGCAGGTCCTCTAACGGGTCCCGCCGGGGCGCTTGCTCGGTGGATTTCTTTTTAAACAAGCCCAGCTTGTAGTTGTGGCCGGTGAGCTCGTGGAGAGCCGCGCGAATGGCCTTGGCGTGGGTGGAGATCTTGATGAACTCCTTGATGGTGGGATTGGGACTGTCAATCAGGAAAAACTCGCCCCGGGTGTAACCCTGGGAGCCACTGAGCACGCCAAACAGGGCAATGTCTGTGCGGTGTAGAATTTCCATCAAATCCGCCCACTGCATAAACAGTTGTTGCTCGCTGTCCGCTGCGGGGGCGGGGGAAGGTGCTGCGGCTGCCGGTTCCAGAGGGACAGGCGGTTCAGGCTGTACAGGCGCAGGCTCTGCCATCGGTGTTGGTGTAGGCTCGGCAGGTGCCACAGACTCCGGCTCCGGCACGGGTGCTGCCGCTGCGGGCGTGGGCTGCGGGGTGGGTGGCACAGTCGGTTGTGCCGGTGCAGGGCGCGCCGCCGGAGCGGGGGACTGCACGGTCTTGACCGGTGCGGCAGGCACGCCGTTTTGCACCGCTCGCTCCAAAGCGGACAGGCGCTGGTTGATAGCGTCCGGGTCTGTCTCCAACTTGGGCTCGCACAGGCGAATAAAGGCCATCTCCATCTCAATCCGCGGCGTGGCGCCGCCCTTGATCTTTACCAAAGTAGACTGGAACAGGTCCAGCCCACGGAGGATTTGGGCCAGGGTAAACTGCCCGGCGCTCGCCTCAATATGCTTGTATTCGTCATCGGTGCAGATAATCAGCTCGCGGCTTTTCTTCACCGTTTTGACCATCATAAAGTTGCGGAAGTGATTGACCATCTCCACGCACAGCCGTTCCATATCGTAGCTGTTCTCATGCAGCTGAGCCAGCTCCTCCACAGCGGCGCTGCTGTCCCGGGCCAGTACGGCGTCAGACAGGCGATAGAGTGCCTCGCGTCCGGCCAAACCGGCCACTTCGCTGACCAGCTGGGCAGTGATCTGCTTGCTGCGCCCGGCGCATTGATCTAAAATGGACAGGCCGTCTCGCAGGGCACCGTCTGCAATGCGGGCGATTAGGGTGGCAGCATCCGGCGCCAGTTCCATGCCCTCCAGTCCGGCCACCTGCTGCAAGCGCACTGCCATAGTCTCCGGTTGAATACGCTTAAAGTCAAAGCGCTGGCACCGGCTGAGAATGGTGGCAGGCAGCTTGTGCACTTCTGTGGTGGCTAAAATAAAGATCACATGCGCAGGCGGCTCCTCCAACGTCTTGAGCAGGGCATTGAATGCCCCGGTGGAGAGCATGTGCACTTCGTCGATAATGTAGACCCGGTACTTGCCGCGGGTGGGGGTGTAGTTGACCTCCTCCCGCAGGTCGCGGATATTGTCTACGC
>OGEZ01000296.1_pt1 | contig 50709 bp, 48 predicted proteins | sample 1570831 | NCBI WGS metagenome assembly OGEZ01 (sample SAMEA2582059, study PRJEB24529) | metagenome | biome: Human gut stool | place: China | collected 2011
GGCCACGCCCATGCCCAGGCCGTTGAAGAAGGAGGTGGTGATGGCCATGGTGGAGCACATACCCAGCACCTGCACCAGAACGGGGTTCTGGGTCAGGAGGCCCTCCATAAACTGCTTTTTCAGATTCATAGTTTCACGTCCTCCCTTCTCAGCCCATGACGGCGGCCACAGCCAGCGCAGCGTTGACGCCGGAGGTGACGCCCTTGGTGGACACGGTGGCGCCGGAGATGGCGTCCACGTTGCTGCCCACGGTCAGAGGCATGTCGGCTGCGGTCTTGCCCTGGAACTGATCCAGAACGGGCACGCCGCTGGCCAGAGGCTCGTTGTCCATGACCTTGGAGCCGATGCCCGCGGTCTCGGAGTTATCGACGATGGAGACGCCGGTGACGGTGCCTTCGCCGTCCACGCCGACCATCATCTCGATGTTGCCCTGAGAGCCGGAGGCCACGATCTTGAGGGCGTAGCCGTCGCTCTCGCCGTTCACGGTGACGGCATAGGCCTCGGTGAGGGTGCCGCCGCCGGCGGTGGCCGCCGCGGTCATCTCCTCCGTCAGCTCCAGCTTGTCGGAGAACTCGCTGTTATCGGGGTCAGCCACCACCATCTTCATGGCGGCCTCGGTCTTTTCCTTGTTGATCTGGGCGATGGGGCCCTCGGTCACGCTGTTGACCAGGCCCAGAGCGCCGGCCACGACCACGCAGGTCACAAACAGTGTCACGGTCAGCTTGATGATGTACTTGGGGTCCATGTTGACCTTTTCCTTGCTCTTCACTTCGGTACTCATTTCGCAGCCGCCTCCTTCTTATCGGATTTTACGACGCCAAAACGAGCGGGCTTGGTATACTTGTCGATCAGAGCCACGCACAGGTTCATGACCATGATGGAGTAGCAGACGCCTTCGTTATAGGAGCCAAAGTAACGGATGAACACGGTGAACAGGCCGCAGCCGATGCCGAAGACCAGCTGGCCCTTCTTGGTGACGGGAGAGGTGGCATAGTCGGTGGCCATGAAGAACGCGCCCAGCATGAGGCCGCCGCCGAACAGGCTGTACAGCATCCACTCCAGGTTGGTTCCGGCCTTGGGGAACAGGAACGTCAGCACAGCCACGGTGCCGATGTAGCCCACGGGAGTCTGCCAGTTGATGACCTTGCGCCAGATGAGGTAAGCGCCGCCCAGGATCAGGCACAGGGCAGAGACCTCACCCAGGGAGCCGCCGATGTTGCCCAGGAACATATCGGTGACGGTGTACTTGCCGGTCAGCTCAGCAAAGCTGGTGGCCACGGCGTCGCCGGTGCCCTTCATGAAGGCCAGGGGGGTGGCGGAGGTCACGATATCGGCGGTGGAGCCGAACAGGGGAGCCTTATTGGCAGCGGGATCGATCCAGGTGGTCATGACACCGGCGTAGCTGCCCAGCAGGAACGCACGGCCGGCCAGAGCGGGGTTGACAAAGTTCTTGCCGATACCGCCGAAGAGCTGCTTGACCACCACGATGGAGAAGAAGCTGCCGATGATCAGCATCCACACCGGTGTGGTGGGGGGGCAGACAAAGGCCAGCAGGATACCGGTGACCACAGCGGACAGATCACCGATGGACTGGGGCTTCTTCAGGAGCTTGCGATAGGCCCACTCCCAAAACACGCAAGCGGCCGCGGACACCAGCACCATGGTGAGGGCCCGCACGCCGAACACATAGATGCTCATGACCAGAGCAGGCAGCAGGGCGATGATGACATCCAGCATGATGCTCCGGGTGTTATCCTTGGAGCGGATATGGGGAGAGGAGGATGCGATCAGCTTCAAATTTTTGTAATCCGTCATTGCTTACGCCTCCTTCTTCTCGGCAGCGGCCTTCTCGGCCTCCGCCTTGGCCTTGGCGGCCATTCTCGCATTATTGACCTTCTGCTTGCCCATGCGGAAGGCATGGATCAGCGGCAGACGGGCAGGACAGATGTAGGTGCAGGCGCCGCACTCGATGCAGTCCATGCCGTGGAGGGTGTTCTGCCAAGTGTCCACGTCGCCCTTCATCAGGTACTTGTACATGAACACAGGCTCCAGACGCATGGGGCAAACGCCCACGCACTTGCCGCAGCGGATGCACTGGGGATGCTCCTCGTACTGCTCCTCCTTGCCGGCAAAGGCCAGCATGGCGCCGGTGCCCTTACCCACGGTGACGTCCACATTGTACTGGGCCAGACCCATCATGGGGCCGCCCATGATCAGCTTGTAGGTATCCTCCCGCAGGCCGCCGCAGGCGTCGAACAGCTTGGAGATGGGAGTGCCGATGGGGCACTCGATGTTCTTGGGCTCGATGACGCCGGAGCCGGACACGGTGACGATCTTGTTCACCACGGGCATACCGGTATACACCGCACGGTAGATGGCGCAGGTGGTGTTCAGGTTGAAGATGCAGCAGCCTGCGTCGGCGGGCAGCTTGCCGGAGGGGACCTGACGGCCGGAGACAGCCTGACACAGCTGCTTCTCAGCGCCCTGGGGATACCGGGTGTGCAGGACCTCCACCACCACGGGAGCGTTCAGCTCAGCGATGGTCTTGTTGAGCACGTCGGCCGCATTCTGCTTGTTGGCCTCGATGCCGATGTACGCGTGCTCCACGCCGAAGCACTTGGCCAGCAGCGTAGCGCCCTTGACCACCTGCTCCGGACGCTCCAGCATGGTGCGGTGGTCGCCGGTGATGTAGGGCTCACACTCGGCGGCGTTGATGATCACATAGTCCACCTTGCCGAGACCGGAGCTGATCTTCACATGGGTGGGGAAGGTCGCACCGCCCTGGCCCACGATGCCGGCGTTCTTGACGATCTCCACCAGCTGCTCGGGAGTCAGGCTGTCGGGATCCTCCACGGGATGAATGTCCGGGCACACGGTGTTCTGAAAATCGTTCTCGATCACCACAGACATCATGGTGCCGCCCATAGAGAAGGGGCGGGGCTCCACGGCCTTTACGGTACCGGACACGCTCGCATGAATGGGAGCGGACACGAAACCGCCGGGTTCACCGATCTTCTGACCGATGGTCACCTTGTCGCCCACCGCAACGATAGGCTTGCAAGGCGCACCGATGTGCATAGACATGGGAATGACCACCTCAGCCGGGGCTTCCAGCTGTTCGATGGCCTTTTCATTGGTTGCGGCCTTCATGTCATTGGGATGAACGCCGCCAAAGAAAGCTTGTGCCATTGTCTTTCACCTCATCTTACTCCTTGGTGGCTGCGCCACCACATACTTGCACATTAGTCTACAACAAAATTGCCCCGTTGGCAAGACCTAAGCTCTCATTTTTGTCACTTTTTGAATACTGGAGACTGGGAACTCCGCCTTTCACGCACGTTTGTCCGTGTTTGTCCACGTTTTTCCGAAACATCCATTTTCTCCCACCGGCGCAGTTCGGATGCGCCTCTTGCCAAATGGGAAGGCTATATGATAAAATAAACACCTATATAGATATCCTGCGGCACAGACCGCAGGAGAGAAAGGACACAAAACACATGATGAACCGTATTGAGCTGAAGCAGGAGGCCAAGGGCGTTGTCCGCACCGCCGCCGTCTCTGCCTACTTGTTCGCTTTGCTCTATCTGGCCCTGACGGAGCTGCTGCAGGGGGCCAGCGTCTACGTCAACGGCGACGTGGTGCTCTATATGCAGACGTATTTCCCCAACGTCCCCATCCCCTCTTATCTCTACCCGGTGGCTCTGCCCACCACGGTGGTGACGCTGGTGGCGGTGGTGTGCTGGCTACTGCGGATACTGCTGCAGGGCGGCTGGGTGCTGTACCATCTGGGCGTGCGCCGGGGCGAGGAGATGCCTTACGCCACCCTCTTCGACGGCTTCGGCTTCATCGGCAAGCTGATCCTGCTGAATATCGTCATCACCCTCTATGTTTTCCTGTGGTCCATGCTGTTTATCATCCCCGGTATCATCGCCGGCTACCGCTACCGTTTTGCCATCTATAACCTGTGTGAGAACCCCGATATGGGCGTCATGGAGGCCATCAGCATGAGCAAGGCACAGACCGCCGGGTATAAGGGCGACCTGTTCCTGCTGGACCTGACCTTCATCGGCTGGAACCTCCTGTGCAGCCTGACGCTGGGCATCCTCTCCATCTGGATCGCTCCCTATATCATCCAGACCAACATCGGCTATTTTCAGGAGATCAAGCGCATCAAGGGCATCGGCTGGCAGGCCCGTCCTGAGCAGCCCGACGATACCTTCCACCCCACGGATCCCTTCGGCCCGGAGCTGTAAGGCCACCTTATTGTATTAAGCTGCCGCAAACCACCCGTAGGGGCGACCCTTGCGACCGCCTGCAGCGATCGATAAAAGAGCCGCACCCCCACGGAAGTGACCCCCAAAAGTCAGACAAAAACAAGAATAAGCGGACTAAACGGTCTGAATCCTGTACTGCACAGGACTCAGACCGTTTAGTTTTAATGTGATTCTGTGGTTATTGCAGTAACCGATATACTCAACAATGGCCTTTTCGAGTTGGTCAATGGAATCGAACTTTTCTAAATAGAACAATTCCGTTTTAAGCAGCCCAAAGAAATGTTCGGCGACAGCATGATCCAAGCAGGCCACTTTACGAGACATACCTTGTGTAGTGCCTTTTTCTTTCAGCATCCGCTGGTAAGCCTTCATCTGGTACTGCCAACCTTAACAGTATCCCATACTGCCCAACAAATGGGGGCAGTTCAGCCCAGCCTGCGCCTTCTTTATAGCATAGCTTCGCCTTTACAGCTCGATCTCGCCCCGGACCAACGTCACGGCCGGGCCGCCCACCTTGACGAAGGGCTGGCCGTCCTTCAGGATGACCTGAGCGGAGATCATGGAAGGCCGCCCCATCTTCTCGCCCTGCACCACAGTGTACACCTTGTCCAGCTCCACCAGCCCGTGCCGGTACAGATAGTAGATCAGCGCCCCGTTGGAGGTGCCGGTGGCGGCCTCCTCATCGATGTCATACAGGGGAGCGAAGTTCCGGGCATGAATCATGCCGCCGGCGGTGTTGACGGTGAAGGCGTGGACGCCCACCACGTTATACCGGCGGGAGTGCTCCGTCAGAGCCGGGAAGTCCGGTGCGATCTTCTCCAGTTCCGCCTCATCGGCCACGGGCATCATGATGTCCGTCAAACCGGTGGACACCTTCTGGGGCAGAAGCATCAGCTCCGGCTTCCCGGTCACGGCGCCCTGTCCGTCGGCGGAGAGGCCCATGATGCGGTACAGCTCCTCCAGCTCCTCCGGCGTCTCCAGCCGCTCGAAGGTCTGGGGCTTGGCCATGTCCATGAGGATGGCGTCCTTGCCCACCACCACCTCCAGCGTACCGGAGAGCGTCTCATCGATGTAGGTGCCGCCCTCGGCCACCAGTCCCATCTCCTGCAGAGCATGGAAGCTGCCGATGGTGGCGTGGCCGCACAGCTCCACCTCCGCAGCGGGGGTGAAGTAGCGGATATGGAAGCGGTTCCCGCCCAGGGGCTTGATGAAGGCCGTCTCGGAGTAGCGCAGCTCCGCCGCCGTTTTCCGCATAGTCTCATCTGCGGGGAACTCCACCCCCTCCGGCAGCAGAACGACACCTGCGGGGTTGCCGCCGAAGGTCTGCCGGGTAAACGCATCTACGATCTGGAATTTCATGTGCTGATTCTCCTTCCTGACAGGCAGGCTTCCTGCGATGCCGCAGTGCTGCCCGCATCGTGACTTTGTCTCTGACTTCTTTATATCATAGTCCCCTCCGACTGTAAAGCTGTTTCTTCACCCACAGACTGCGCCATGCCGGGAAAACGGCTGCCTACAAGGCAGCGTCAATGGTCGCCGCCATTTTTCCGGGAAGAACCGGTAGCGTGACACATCCACATCCGAGATTTCGCCCGTGCAGCGCTGCCAGCCTACCTCCCGGAAGCCAACGGCGTCGGATGGATGCAAAACCTTGTACACGATGCACAAAATTTCTCACGTTCTTTGTACGAACGACACAAAAACCGGAGGAGCGTACGCAATACAAGGACAAATGCGCGCCGTTTGGAGAAAGATACGAAACCGCCCGACTTCGGGCGGCGGATTTCATGGAATTTTGACATTGCACATTCCCGCATTTCCTCGTATCCTTATGAACATATTAAAACCGCCGAGGAAAGGGGCGAATGTCATGTTGAAAAGCATTTATTTGCAGCAGGTTTACAGCGATCTAACAGCACGGGATCCCGAACAGAAGGAGTTTCATCAGGCCGTGCGGGAGGTGCTGGAGAGTCTGGATCTGATGATCGACAGCCACCCGGAGTACCGGGAGGCCGCCCTGCTGGAGCGGTTCGTGGAGCCGGAGCGTGTGGTGGCCTTCCGTGTCCCGTGGATGGATGATACCGGCCGCATCCGGGTGAACCGGGGCTACCGGGTGCAGTTCAACTCCGCCATCGGCCCCTACAAGGGCGGCCTGCGGTTCCATCCGTCGGTGAACCTGTCCATCCTGAAATTTCTGGGCTTCGAGCAAATTTTGAAGAACAGCCTCACCGGCCTGCCCATGGGCGGCGGCAAGGGCGGCTCCGACTTCGACCCCAAGGGCAAGAGCGACCGGGAGGTCATGCGCTTCTGCCAGAGCTTTATGACAGAGCTTCAGCGGCACATCGGCCAGTTCGTGGACGTCCCCGCCGGGGACATCGGCGTGGGTGGCCGGGAGATCGGCTACCTGTTCGGCCAGTATAAGCGCATCCGTGACAGCTTCGACGGCGGCGTCCTTACCGGCAAGGGCCTGTCCTTCGGCGGCTCCCTGACCCGCAACGAGGCCACCGGCTACGGCCTGTGCTACCTGACGGAGGAGATGCTGCACTGCATGAAGCAGGAGAGCCTGCAGGGCAAGCGAGTGGCCATTTCCGGCAGCGGCAACGTGGCCATCTTTGCCTGCCAGAAGGCGCAGGAGCTGGGAGCCAAGGTCATCACCATGAGTGACTCCAACGGCTGCATCTACGACCCGGAGGGCATCCGGCTGGACGTGGTGAAGGACATTAAGCTCCGCCGCCGTGGCCGCATCCGGGAGTATGCCCAGTTGGTCCCCGGCAGCGAGTTCCGCAGCGACTTCCGGGATCTGTGGTCCGTCCCCTGCGACGTGGCCCTGCCCTGTGCCACCCAGAATGAGATCGACGCCGAGACGGCCCGGCGCATCGTCCGCGGCGGTGCCATGGCGCTGGCGGAGGGGGCCAATATGCCCAGCACCCCTGCCGCCATCGAGGTGCTGCGGGAGGGCGGCGTCCTGTTCGCCCCCGCCAAGGCCGCCAACGCCGGCGGCGTGGCCGTCAGCGGTCTGGAGATGTGCCAGAACAGTATGCGCCTGGCATGGACCTTCGACGAGGTAGACCGGCGCCTGCATCAGATCATGCTGGACATCTTCCACAACATCTATGACGCCTCCGTGGAATACGGCGTCCCCGGCAACCTGTTGGACGGTGCCAACATCGCCGGCTTCCGCAAGGTGGCGGACGCCATGCTGGCGCAGGGTGTCTGTTAACATTGCTTTCGTTTTCTTCCTTACTCTTTTTCTCCACCATTGGCAAAGAGCCGGGTGCTTGAAGCACCCGGCTCTTTGTCGTTCGTATGAAAGAAAATTTACCCCAGCAAACCGGCGCCGAAGTCCTCCAGCGCCCCATAGATGTTGCTGGTGAGGATGTCCAACAGCTGGGCCGACAGATCCTCGCTGTCGTCGGCGCTGGAGGAGATCTTCCAGCCGTCCGACGTCTGGACACAGGGGATGGTCAGCGTCGCCGTCAGGGTGGGGAAGTCGGCCCCCGTGGTCTTTTCATCAAAGACCTCCTCGAAGGCGGCAGCCAGCTTCTCATCGTCGGCACCGCTCAGAGCCAGAGACCACGCCTGGGAGATGTACTCCGTCAGGATATCCTTCATCAGGCTCCCGGCGTTGACATAGGTGAACTCCACCGGCACCGTGGCGGTATCGCCGTCCACGGTGGCCTCGCCCACCTGATACTTCAGCCGCCCGGCGCAGGACTTCATGAAGTCCATGATCTTCTGGGCCACGGCATCGTCACTGTCCACGTCCTCCAGATCCGACAGCTCCAGATCGTCGCCGTTTTCAAAGCACTGGGCAATGGCCTTCTCGTCCAGCTCCTGCAATCCCTTGCAGAACTGGCTCACCACGCCCTCCGGGCCGGAGGCCTTGCCGCCGCAGGCGGTAAGGCTCAGCGCCAGAACCAGCGCCAGCATCAGGGAAATCACTTTTTTCATAGGTTGCTTCCTTTCTCCGTCGTTGTTCTCTTTCTCATAGGGCTTCATGCCCTCCGTACACTATATCATATCTCTGATCACTTGACAAGGAATCAGACAAGACTGCCGCCGAAAGAAATGCCTACTGTTCCAGATGCAGCTCCTTCAGCCGCCGGAAGCTGGCCCGTGCCAGCAGAAAACCACCCACCGCCAGCAGGACGCAGGCCCCGCCCAGCAGGAAGGTAACGGCGTTCATCCGGGCGTTTTCGCAGAGATAGGAGAAAATGCGGTAGGCCCCCATCACCATGAGGATGCCCGCCAGCAGCAGCGCCACCAGTAGGGTATCGTTTTCACATTCCCGAAGCTTTTTCATGTCCCGGCCCTCATTCCGTCACAGTGACGTCCAGCCCGAACTCCTCCGGCAGGAACCGGGGGCAGACGTTGCTGCTGGTGCAGATGACGGAGGCCGCCAGACGGCTGCCGATGGCGCAGGACTGACCCAGCGTCTTGCCGTAGGTGAGGCCGATGGTGGCCCCGGCGAAAAAGGCGTCCCCGGCCCCGGTGGTGTCCTGCACCTCCACCCGGGTGGCGGGGCAGATGCCGCTCTCGCCGTCCATCTCGGCGTACACGGCTCCCTGCTCGCCCATGGTGACGATCATCCGGGGGATGCGGGCGCTGCGGACCTTCAGCCGCAGGAGCGCCTCCATCTCCGCCGGGGTCTTTTCGCTGTAATCGTCGGAGAACAGGATGCCCGCCTCCTGCAAATTGCACACGAAACAGCTGGTCTGCTGCAAAAAGTCCCGGCGCTCCACGGCGATGCTCATGTTGGACACCACGGCGTATACCGCCTTGCCGTACTTCCGGGCGTAGGCGAACACCCGCTTGACCAGTTCCTTGTCCATGTCGATCTCCAAAGCGATGCTGTCGGCGTCCCGGAAGATCTCGTCACCCTTCTCGTCCAGCAGTGCCGCCAGCGGTCGCAGATCCGGCCGCTTGGAGATGGAGGCGCACACGTCTCCGTGGTTGTCGAATACCGCCAGCCACGCCCCCATGCCGTCCGGGGTCCGGAGGATGTAGTCGGTGTTCACCTTGTGGTTCCGCAGCTGCCGCACGACATCCTCCCCCATGCCGGTGTCGTCCACCAGACTGACGAAGGTGGGCCGCAGCTCCACATTGGCGATGTCCTCCACCACGTTGCGGGATACGCCGCCGGGAACCTGCTCCACCCGTCCCACGTTGCGCCCGCCGGGGATATAGGTGCTCAGGGGATACCCTTTCACATCCACAAATACGGCGCCCAGAACCACAATGCCCATCTCAGCCGCTCCTTTCGCTGCGTTGTGACAAATTTCGACTTCTATTATACGCAAGCCCCGGCCCTTCGTCAACGAAAACGGAGAAAACCGCAGCGGGAGTTACGCTCCCGCTGCGGTTTTTCGTAAATTCTGCGTTACAGCTTGCTCGCCAGACTCTCCAGCGCCTCGCTGAGGGCCTCCTCATAGGTGGGGTGGGGCCGCATGGCGGCCAGCAGCTGCCCCGGTGTCATGCCGTTGGCAATGGCCTGCCCCAGCTGCCCGATGATGTCGCTGGCGTTGGGACACATCAGCTGCGCCCCCAAAATGGCCCCGGTCTCGGCATGGGCCGTGACCTTCATGAAACACCGGCCGGGGTCTGCGATCAGGGTCCGGGCGTTGCCGCCCATGACGCACTTGCCGGTCTTGACGGGGATGCCCCGCTCCTTGGCCTCCGCCTCCGTCAGTCCCACGGCGGCGATCTCCGGCCGGCAGTAGATGCAGCTGGGTACGGCGTCCATGCACACCCCGGCGGACAGCCCCGCCATGTGCTCCACGCAGGCTGCCCCCTGTGCTGCCGCCACATGGGCCAGCTGCACCGGGGAGGACACATCCCCGATGGCGTACACGCCGGGGATGCTGGTCTGGTAGTGCTCATCCACCCACAGACCGTGACCATTGGTCTCCGGCGTCAGCCCCTGGGCAAACAGTCCATCCCGGAAGGCCCTGCGGCCGATGGCGCACAGCACCGCCTCCCCCACGGCGCAGCCGGGGGTCTCCTTGGCGGTGTAGTGGACGGCGATGCCCTCCGGCGTCTGCTCCAGACGATCCACCATGGAGCGGGTACAGACTTGTACCCCTTGCTTTTTCAGGATCAGCGCCAGATTCTGGCCCAGCTCCCGATCCATATTGGGCAGCAGCCGGTCCATGCCCTCCAGCAGGGTGACGCTGCACCCCAGATCGCTGTAAAACGTGGCAAACTCCACGCCGATGACGCCCCCGCCGATGATGACGATGGAGCGGTACAGGTGATCCGTCCCCTCCAGCAGTTCATCGGAGGTCATGGCCAGCTCCAGCCCCGGAATGGGGGGCCGCACCGGCACGGAGCCGGTGGCGATGAGGATGCGCCGGGCCTCATAGTCGCCGCCGTCCTCGCCGGTGACACGGACGCTTCCCGGCGCCGTGATGACGGCCCGGCCCCGCAGCAGCGTCACGCCTGCGCCCTTCAGAAGGCTCTCCACCCCGCCGCACAGCTGTCGGGAGATGCGCTCCTTATAGGCGAAGATCTCCGGGATGTCCGCCCGCAGACCCTCTGCGTGGATGCCGATGGCGGCGCCGTCTGCGGCGCTGCGGTAGACCTCCGAAGCATGGAGCAGCGTCTTGGTGGGGACGCACCCCCGGTTCAGGCAGGTGCCGCCCCAGCTGCGCTCCTCCACGATGGCGGTGGAAAGTCCCAGCTTGGCCGCCCGTGCGGCGGCGGTATAGCCACCGGGGCCCGCCCCGATGACCAGCAGATCAAACATAGCCGTTCTCCTTTCAGATATCCTGCCGCCGCAGCAGGGCGCACAGGTCCGCCGCCACCTCCCGGCAGGCGGGGGCCTCCTCCACTCGGCGGCAGAGGTCCTCCACCCGGAAGGGGCAGCCCTCCAACCCTCTGGCAAGGGGCTGGGCGAAACTCTCGTCCATGGCGTCGGTCCACACGGCGGCGTGGCGGCACACGCCGCCCTCCACCGCCAGCTCCAGCGTCAACTCCCCCCACGGAAACCGCTCCCCGCAGGAGAAGGTGCAGGGCATCGCCTGCCCATAGACCCAGTCATAGCTGTGAAAACGCTGATAGTGCCGCTCCAGAGCGGCCTGATCCAGCCGGGACGGCTCCAGCCGCCGGGTGGGGAGGCCGTATACCTCAGAAAAGGCCGACCACAGCGCCTCCTCCATGTGGGAGACGGTCAGCCCCGGCTGCACCTGGGAGAGATTCACCACACGGGAGCGCACCGACGCCACGCCCTTGCTCTCCAGCTTCCCCTGAGAGGGGGCCAGATACCGGCCCAGCTTCTCCATGTCCACGTCGATGAGCAGCGTCCCGTTGTGGAAGGAGCGCCCCCCGTGGTGATAGAAGGAGTTGCCGGAGAACTTCCGGCCGCCGGTGAGAATGTCGTTGCGGCCGGAGCACTCCGCCGGGATACCCAGACGGTGGCAGGCCGCCACCAGCACCTCCTGCTGACGGCGCAGATCGTAATCCGCCGTAGGCAGGGAGAAGGTGAAGTTCAGATTGCCCATGTCGTGGTACACCGCCCCGCCGCCGGAGAGCCGCCGGGCCAGCACGCCGCCCTCCTGCTCCAGCAGCGTGGTGCGGCACTCCCGCCATGCGTTCTGGTTCCGGCCGATGACCACCGTGTGGCGGTTCTGCCACAGGTACAGGATGCAGGTATCCTCCGGCATCGTCTCTGTCAGATACGCCTCCGTGGCCAGATTCCGGTGGGGATCGGTGCAGCCGTCCCGATAGGTCAGCAGCTGCCGGATCATGCCTGCCACCGCAGAATGGGATTGCGGGCCGCCTGCACCTCGTCGGGCCGCCCGATCTGGGCGTTGTGGGGGGCGGTACGCATGGCCTCCGGATCGGTGTAGGCCAACTCGTACAGCTGGCGGAACACCTCCGCCGCCTGATCCAGCGTCTCCCGGCTCTCCGTCTCCGTGGGCTCCAGCATCAGTGCCTCATGGACGATGAGGGGGAAGTACATGGTGGGGGGATGGATGCCCCGGTCGATGAGGCTCTTGGCCACATCCAGCGCCGAGACGCCGGTCTCCTTCTTGAACTCCTCCAGCCCCAGCACGAACTCGTGCATACAGATGCGGTCAAAGGCGGGCTGGAAGGTGCCCTGAATGCGCCGCATGAGATAGTTGGCGTTGAGGACGGCGTTCTCCGCCGCCTCCGGGATGCCCTCCCGGCCCAGCGTCAGCAGATAGGCCAGCGCCTTCACCACCACCAGGAAGTTGCCGTTGAAGGCTCGCACCTGCAGGTGCTCCCCCTCCGACAGAATGGCGGACTGAGGCAGATACGGTTCCAGAAACGCCTTGCAGCCCACAGCGCCTGCGCCGGGCCCGCCGCCGCCGTGGGGGGTGGCGAAGGTCTTGTGCAGGTTCATGTGGATGCAGTCAAAGCCCATGTCGCCGGGGCGCACAATGCCCATAACGGCGTTGAGGTTGGCCCCGTCGTAGTAGCACAGACCACCGGCCTCGTGGACCAGCCGGGTGATCTCCAGAATGTTCTCGTCGAAGATGCCCACGGTGTTGGGATTGGTCAGCATCAGCCCCGCCACATCGTCTCCCAGCACCGCCTTCAGGGCCTCCAGATCCACGCAGCCGTCGGCGGCGGAGGGGATGTTCACCACCTGATAGCCGCACATGGCGGCGGTGGCGGGATTGGTGCCGTGGGCGCTGTCGGGAACGATGATCTTGGTGCGCTGATGATCGCCCCGTGCATCGTGGTACTGCTTGATCAGCAGCACGCCGGTGAACTCGCCGTGAGCACCGGCGGCGGGCTGGAAGGTCATGCCGTCCATGCCGGTGATCTGGCAGAGATAGCGGCTGGCGGTGTCCAGCACCTCCCGGCATCCGGCCACGGCGTGCTCCGGGGCCAGGGGATGCACCCCGGCAAAGCCCGGCAGGGCTGCCATCTCCTCGTCGATGCGGGGGTTATACTTCATGGTACAGGAGCCCAGCGGATAAAAGCCGCAGTTGACGCCGTGGACGTGCCGGCACAGCTCCGTGTAGTGGCGGCTCAGATCCACCTCGCTGAGCTCCGGCAGGGCCGGGGCCTCCTGCCGCCGCAGCTCCTGCGGCAGCTGTACCTCCTCCACGTCGCACCGGGGCAGGATGCTGCACCGGCGGCCGGGAACGCTCTTTTCAAAGATCAGCTTCATTTGCTCAGCACCTCCTTCACCACGGCGGCGGTCTCGTCCAGCACGGCACGGGAGACCTTCTCCGTGGCGCACCACAGGATGCCGCCCTCTACCGGCAGGCCGCCCAGAATGCCGTGATGCTCCAGCGCCTCCAGCACCTCCGGCACCCGGGGAAGCTCCGTGACGAACTCGTGGAAATATTCCCCCGGATACCGCAGGGACACGCCGGGGATGGCGCACAGGGCCTTTGCCAGATAGTGTGCCTTGGACAGGCACTGCCGTGCGGCCTCCGCCATGCCCTCCGGCCCCATGACCGCCATATAGACGCTGGCCGTCAGGGCGCACAGGGCCTCGTTGGAGCAGATGTTGCTGCTGGCCTTCTCCCGGCGGATGTGCTGCTCACGGGCCTGCAGAGACAGGACGAAGCAGCGCTGACCACGGCTGTCCACCGTCTGGCCCACGATGCGGCCGGGGAGCTTGCGCATATGCTTTTGCACCGTGGCCATAAAGCCCAGATACGGGCCGCCCCAGCCAAGGGGCATCCCCAGAGGCTGCCCCTCACCTACGGCCACATCGGCGCCGCAGTCTCTGGGGGTCTTGAGAATGGCGGCGGCAATGGGGTTCACCCCCAGAATATACAGAGCGCCCCCCTGATGGATGATCTCACCCAGCGCCTCAGCCTCCTCCAGCTGACCGAAGAAGTTGGGCTGCTGGATGTACACGCCGGAGACGTCGCCCCCGGCCAACATCTGACGCAGGGCTTCCGGGTCCGTGCGGCCGTCCTTCACGGGGACGACACGCAGCTCGTCGCCGGTGCCGTAGCAGTAGGTGCGGACGGTGTTGATGGTGTCCGGGTGGGCCGCAGCGGAGATCAGCGTTACCCGGCGCTTGCGGTCCCGGCACATGGCGGCGGCCTCAGCGGCGGCAGTGGCGCCGTCATAGACGGAGGCATTGGACACGTCCATGCCCGTCAGCTGGCAGATCATGGTCTGATACTCGAAGATGGACTGCAAAATGCCCTGGCTCATCTCCGCCTGATAGGGGGTGTAGGCGGTGAGGAACTCCTCCTTGGCGGGGACATACTTCACCAGCGAGGGAATGTAGTGGTCATAGGCTCCGGCGCCCCGGAGAACGGCGGAGTAGGCGATGTTCCGGGCGGCCATAGCGGTCATGGTGCGGCTGACCTCCAGCTCGCTCATGCCCTCCGGCAGATCCAGCCCGTCCCGCAGCAGCATCTCCTCCGGCACGTCCCGGTACAGCTGGCGGAAGTCGTGAAGGCCGATGGCCTCCAGCATCTCCTGCCGCTGGGCGGGCGTGGAGGGAACATAGCTTCCCATATCAGCCCTCCTGCTGGCAGAAGGCCTCGTAGCCGTCGGCGTCCAGCAGCTCCTCCGTGGCGGTGACGCCCTCCACCTTGATGATCCATGCGTCGTAGCACTGGCTGTTCAGCAGCTCCGGAGCGTCCAGCAGCTCCTCATTGACGGCGCACACCGTGCCGGACACGGGGCTCACCAGATCGCTGACGGCCTTCACGGACTCCACGTCGCCAAAGGCCTCACCGGCGGTGACCTCATCGCCCTCGCCGGGCAGGTTCACGAACACCACGTCGCCCAGAGCGTGTTGGGCAAAGTCGGAAATGCCGATCACGGCCACGCCGTCCTCGGTGCGGATCCACTCGTGGGACTTGGAATACTGCAAATTGGTGGGATAGTTCATGATGTGTTCCTCCGTTTTCGTTTCAAATATTCAAAGCTATTGATACAGATGCAGATTGGTATGCTCCGCCGGACTCAAAAGCCGACCTGCCCCATGAACTGCTCCAGCGCCGTCTGGAACTCCGGGCCGTCGAAGCAGTAGTGCATGGTGGTGTAGCGGCTGCGGAGGCGGGAGACCTCCTGCCCTACGTCCTTTCCCCGCAGGATGCAGTCCGCCATCAGACCGGCCAGCTCCGTGAACTCCCTCTGGCCGAAGCCAAACCGGGTCATTTCGCTGACGCCCATCCGCAGAGCACCGGAGGCGGTGAAGCCCTCCTCGTCGGGGGTGGCCTGATAGTTGACGATGATGTTGTTCTCCTCCAGCCGCTCGGCTACCTCCGGGCCGGTGCCGTAGCCCACGTCCACCAGCACCTGATGGGTTTCGGTGTAGCCGATGGCGGGATCGCCCAGCACGTGGAGACCCGCCTCATGGAGGGCCTTGGCAAAGTACTTGGCGTTGTCAATGACGGCCTTCTGATAGCTGTCCTTGAAGTAGTTCATCTCATAGGCCGCCATCAGCAGACCCAGCTGGGTACCCAGATGGTGGTTGGAGACGCTGCCGGGGAAGGCGCGGGACTGAATGGTCTCCCACAGCCCCCACTTCAGATCCTCCCGGCGATAGTTGACGCCGATGACGCCCCGCTGGGGACCGAAGAAGGTCTTGTGGGTGGAGCCGGTGACGATCTCGGCGCCCTCCTCAAAGGGCTTCTGGAAGTGGTTGCCCACCAGACCCAGTACGTGGGCCATGTCATACATGATGGTGGTGGGGATGTTCTGCTCCGTGACGAAGCGGCGGATCTCCGCCACCGGCTCCCGGCGCAGCACCATGCTCTTGCCGAAGATGATCAGCTCCGGGCGGTAGCGGTCGATGACCTTCTTGGTCTCCTCCACATCGATGCGGAACAGATCGTCCCGGCACACGGGGAAGTTCACCACGGCGGTGCGCTCGGTCACCGGATCCACGGCGATGTAGTCCTTCAGAGCGCCCATGGGTTGGGCCGACAGGTGGCCGCCCCGGATGATGTGGTTGTTCAGCACATAGCCCAGCCGCTGGGGGGTGTGCTTGCGATCCAGACGGTTTTTCCAGTCCATCAGGGCGGAGAAGGTGGCCATGTTGCTCATCTGCCCGCTGATGACACGGGTTTCCACCTGGGTGCAGCCCAGATACTGCCGCATCTGCTCCGCCAGCAGCTGCTCCACGGTGTCGATGAACTTGGTGCCCTGATAGTAGAATACATCCTTATCATAGAAGGAGATGATCTTCTTGTGTTCGGCGTACCGGCAGGAGGGATCGCTGGCCGACAGCAGCTGTACCGCCCGGCTGGGGGTGTTCTCCGAGGGGATGAGGTTGATGCACTGGCGCTGGCGCCACTGGTGGTTATCCTGCGCCAGATGCAGCAGCTCCAGCGCCTTGGCGGCCCGGTCGGCGGGCTGAGACACCTCGTCCTCCGGCCGCCGGTACAACAAAGGGCGGGCATAGGGCGGAGCCCCCACGCTCATGTGGCGAGCCGGGATCACGGCCTTCAGCCGGCGGCCCCGGATGTCCACCTCCACCACGTCGTCCGTCAGAACGTCGCTGTCTACATAGCACAGGCCGATGGCCCGCTTGGCGGTCTCCTCGGTGATGACCGTCTCCAGTCCCTCACCCTCAGCGATGTAGTAGGGGACCATAGTGCCGCTGGTGACCCAGCCCACCTGCTTCTCGCCCCGGTATACCGCCATTCCGGCCCGCATGACGCCCCGGTCCAGCAGGGCGATGGGCAGGATGCGGCGGGGCAGGGCGGCGCAGTCGGAGAAATCCCGGTTCATGATGCGCCGGAAGGCGTCAAACTGCCGCTCCAGCGCCTTGCGGCCGATGAACTCCCCCTTCTGAGGCGCAAAGCTCACGGCGAACTTGGCCAGCGGCACGGCGAAAATGGGCATCCTCTGCCCGTCGGGATCCACGCCCATCTCATGGCCGTACAGGGGGAAGCCCGCCTCCATGCGGAGGGTGTCCCGTGCACCCAGACCGGCGGGCCGGGCGCCCAGCTCCACCAGCCGGTTCCACAGCCACGCAGCGTCCTCGCTGCGGCAGTAGACCTCGTAGCCCAGAGGCTCGCCGGTGTAGCCGGTCTTGGCCACCTTCACCTCATGACCCTCGAAGGTCAGAGTGTTCAGGGCGTTCTTCATCGGCTCCGTCACCTGTACCCCGCCGGAGAGGGTGGTCAGCAGATCCTTGGACTTGGGGCCTTGCACGGCGATGGAGGCCCACTGGGAGGTGATATCCGTGATGGTGCAGTCATAGTCCTTCACCACGGAGCGCAGATGAATCAGATCCTTCTCCGTGTTGGCAGCGTTCACCACCAGCAGGAGCCGCTCCTCCTCGAAGCGGTAGAGATACGCATCGTCCACGGCTCCGCCGTCCTCGTCCGGCAGGATGCAGTACTGGGCCATGTTCAGATCCAGACCCGCCACGTTGCTGGATAGGACGTGCTGCAAAAATGCCAGCCGCTCCGGCCCCTGGATCAGCAGCCGCCCCATGTGGGACACATCGAACAGGCTGCAGAAGTGCCGGGTGTACAGATGCTCCGCCACGATCCCCGTGGGATATTGGACGGGCATTTCCCATCCACCGAAATCCACCATGGAGGCGCCGGCCGCCACATGGATCTCGTACAGCTGGGTGCGTTTGAGTTCGCTCATGTTCCTTCCCCCTTATTACATTTATTCCGTCGCTTGTTTTGCTCCGTTTGCTTCGCTTGTCCAGTCGCTGGACACTTTCCGGCCGCATCGTGGACACGCCTCGACGGCGCCTTGGACACGCTCCGGAAACGTTTTGGACGCACAAAAAGGCGCAAAACCGCTTTCGGCAGTTTTGCGCCTCCGTCTTTGTACCTGAGAGATTCCCCGCCGGAGCGGGTTGCACCTTCGGCGTGCGGACAGGCCGCACTCTTCGGAGTATCGTCGTGGTCCGACCCTTTTGCCTGAGAGCTTCTGCATTCCCCTTCGGCGCCGCCGCAGCGGTCTCTCCCGGACCAGTCATCCGAACTCTGTTTGCTTGTCACCCATAGGCTACCATTTTGCGGCGGTGGTTGTCAAGAAAATTATGCCGCACGGCGGAGGAAAAGCATGGGGGAATTTTTGAAAGAGACATATATATCACATGAACGCAAAGAACATATGAAATTAACCAGAATTTTGCACAAATCGACAAAATCGGGTTGTAAAAAGGCGGGAAACGTGGTAGTATCTCTCATAAACCTGACAATTAGCAAGACGAAATGTCGAAGAGCAAAGGCTCTCCGGCCGCTGAGATTTGCCGAAAAACCGCCATCGGTTGTGGCAAGGGCGAGCCAGAGAGTCTATATGCGTCATATGAGTTCTGGAAGGAAGCAGGAGGTGCTACAGGTGCGGCAACCCATTCGAAGCAGCACGGTGAAGCGGCTGATCGTTGTGCTGGCGATCCTGTTGGCGCTGAGCCTTGCGGCGCTGTGTGCCGTGCGGTATTACGGGCGGCAGGCAGGCCGGGCGGCAGAGGCCCCCGGCAACGGCATCCAGACGGCGGCGCAGCCCGCCGGCGCACCCGTTCCCACAGCGGCCCGGACCGGCAAGGTCACCATCCGGCTGTATGACCGCAGCCCGGAGTATAACCGGGAGTTCTCCGTGACCAATATGTTCCCCGGCGACGCCGAGACCCAGAACGACTGCGTGCAGGTAGATCACAAGGGCGACGTCACCGTCCACTTCCGGGCGGAGGTGCGCCCCGGCTATGAGAAGCTGGCGGAGGTGCTGAAGCTGCGGGTGTCCGTGGGCGGCAGCGTGCTGTATGACGGCCTGATGGCCGAGACGCCCGCCGCAGTGGATACCCTGCTGCCGGCCGGCAGCGATACGCTGGACTATCAGCTGACGGCGTATCTGGATACCAGCGTCGGCAATCCCTATATGTATCAGCAGCTGGTAGCGGACTTTTACTGGTGGGTGGCGGATAGCGAGGAGTTGGCTCCCCCTACCGGCGACACCATGCAGCCCCTGCTCTGGGGAGCGGCGGTGCTGGTGTCCGGTGCGGCACTGACGGTGCTGCTGCGTCGCCGCAGGGAGGTGTCCCATGACTGAACGTAAGACCCGCAGCCGCCTCACCGGCGGGATCATTGCGGTGATCGTGCTGGCCGTGTGTCTGGTGGTCACCGCCGTGGCTCTGGCCTATTCCATCGCCTCCGTCCGGGACAACACCTTTGCCACCGGCGGCGTCCGCATCAACCTCAACGACGGGGAGCCGGTGATCCGGCCCGACGAGTTCCTGTTCGAGCCGGGCATGACGGTGAAGAAGGACTTCTTTATCGAAAACGACAGCACCGGCACGGTGTACTACCGGCTGTACTTCGCCGGTGTCTCCGGCGATCTGGCGGATGTGCTGGATGTCACGGTGAAGGACGGCAACAAGACCCTCTACTCCGGCACCCCCACCCAGTTGGAGAACACGCAGGCGGCGGATGATCTGCTGGCGGTGGGTCAGCGGCGGACACTGACCATGTATTTCCACTTCCCGGAGGCGACCGGCAACAGCGCTCAGGCCAAGGATCTGACCTTTACCCTCTGTGCCGACGCCACACAGACCAAGAACAACCCTCAGCGGCTGTTTGATTGATACGGGGAAAACAGCTGCAGGAGAGTTGAAGCATGAAAAAAACCTTTGAAGTGATCAAAACGGTGCTGACGTGGCTGATCGTGCTGCTGGCGGTGTGTATGATGGTGTTCACCATCGTCTCCGTCACCACCTTTGACCGCAGCGACCGGGCGCTGTTTGGCTACAAGATGTACATCGTGCGCTCGGACTCCATGAGCGCAACGGACTTTAAGGCCGGAGACTTGATTCTGGTGCGGTCGGTGGACCCCACCACCCTGCAGCCCGGCGACATCATTGCCTTTACCTCACAGGACAGCGCCAACTTCGGTGAGACCGTGACCCATAAGATCCGGTCCCTGACCACTGACGCAGACGGTCAGCCTGCCTTTATCACCTACGGTACCACCACCGATACCGACGACGAGATGCCGGTGACGTATCCCTATGTGCTGGGCAAGTACGAGAAGTGCCTGTCCGGCGTGGGCAATTTCTTCCAGTTCCTGAAAACCACCCCCGGCTACATTCTGTGCATCTTCCTGCCATTCTTTTTGCTGATCCTCATGGAGGGCATCAACTGCGTCCGGCTGTTCAAGCGCTATAAGAGCGAGGAGCAGCGGGAAATACAGGCCCAGCAGGCGAATCTGGAGCGCCAGCGGGAGGAGAACCAGCGGATGATGCAGGAACTGATGGAGATGAAGGCCCGGCTGGAGGAGAAGGAAAAGACTCCGGAGGAGCCCCCTCAGGCGTGATCTGCCGCTCCACGGGGAGCGTTGTCGGAGGGATACTCCGGCCATGACATCGGGAATTATCATGGATGATCATTCTATAGAAAACCCCTCTTTACAAGCTCGATCCTCCCCGATTTGACCGCCGGGGAGGGGCGAGCCAAGGACACAAGATTAGAACCCTTGCGTCCTTGGCTCGCCTATTGACCGGCGCCCGCCATATGGCTCTGCCGGATTGAAAGGAGCATCAAGACATGAATTGGAAGGAAACTTTCTATACAGGAAAGCGTGAGCATCCGCAGGAGGAGAAGCCTGCGTCGCTGACGGCGCTGCTGATGCCCTCCCTGCTGGGGACGGTGATTTGTCTGGTCTGCCTGTGCAGCCTGACATGGGCGTGGTTCACGGCCACCCAAAATAGCGGTGTGCAGCCCATTCAGTCCGCCACTGCCACGGTGACGGCGTCGCTGAACGGTACGGTTCTGGGTGAGTTGCCGATCGAAGAAGGCATGACCGGAACCGGTACACTGACACTGCATATGGACGGCAGCGCACAATATGCCTACGTGCTAATCAAGGTGGGCGGTACGAAGTGTCGAACGGGTTATCTTTCTGCGAACAAGGATTATACCATTACCGTCAACGAGAGCGGCGCAACGCTGACCCTCTGTTGGGGGAAGCAGGATGACCAGTCAGGGACGGCGGTGGTGGAAAACGGCGGAAGCATCGGAACGGCTCAGCCCTCCAACACGACTACCGAACAGCCTGCGGTGAACGGCGACAGTCAGCAGACCCCGGATACCACGGTTCCTGCCAACGGCGATGCCAATACCGGCGATCAGACCAGCAACGGCGAGAATACCGGCAGCGAGAACGGCGGCAGCACCGGCAATGGCTCCGGCGAACAGGGGAGTGATTCCGGCACCGGAAGTGATACGGGCGCAGGCGCCAGTACCGGCGGTGACGCTGGGACCGGCGACACGTCTAACGGCACCGACGGAACCACCGGCGAATAAGAGAATGCAAGTACAATAGGAAGCCCTCCGGCAATGCCGGAGGGCTTCCTCGCTGTGGTGGGGTGAAAACCAGACCCTCCGGCTGGGCCGGAGGGTCTGGTTTTTGGTTTTCTGGGGTGCCATTGGGGGTATGGAAGGAAAAGCCTTGCCGAATGGAGGGCGCTGCTATGGGGCGTGCGGTATGGTGCGGCTTTGCGCTGTTGGAGTCTTACGGGAAAGGCGGTTTTGCGGCAGACGAAGTATTGCGGGGTTGGTCAGAGGGTGATGGTGCCGTCGGCGGTTTGGGCCTGCTCCAGAAGGGGCTGGCAGCGCTCTAAGAACCGGGCCACCTGCTGGGGACAGCGGCCAATGTAGCGCCGGGGATCCATGAGGGCCTCCAGCTCCGGACGGGTCAGGCCGAAGGCCGGGTCGGCGGCCAGCCGGTCCAGCAGGTCGCAGGGATGTCCCTCCTTCATGCGGGCCGTGGCGGCCATAGAGTGACGGCGGATGACCTCATGGAGCTGCTGGCGGTCGCCGCCCCGCTTCACGGCCTCCATCATCAGGTTTTCGGTGGCCATGAAGGGCAGGTACTCTCGGAGAGTGCGATCCACCACCGTCTCGTTGACCCGAAGGCCCGATGCTACGTTTTGGCACAGCCGCAGGATGGCGTCGGCGCAGAGGAATCCCTCCGGCAGGGCGATGCGGCGGTTAGCGGAGTCGTCCAGCGTGCGCTCCAGCCACTGGGCGGAGGCAGTCATGGGGGCGTTCATGGCATCGGCCATGAGGTAGCGGCTCAGGGAGCAGATGCGCTCGCAGCGCATGGGGTTGCGTTTGTAGGCCATGGCGGAGGAGCCGATCTGGCTGTCCTCAAAGGGTTCCTCCAGCTGGCGATCGTGCTGCAGCAGGCGGATGTCTCCGGCCATGCGATAGGCGCTCTGGGCGATGGAGCTGAGGCAGCTCAGGATGCGGCTGTCCACCTTGCGGGGGTAGGTCTGTCCGCACACGGGGAAGCACTCCGAAAAGCCGAACTCGGCGGCGATGCGGCGGTTCATCTCGTCGATCTTCTCCTCGTCGCCGTCGAAGAGGTCCATGAAGCTGGCCTCGGTGCCGGTGGTGCCACGGCAGCCCAGAAATTTCAGGCCGGAGAGCAGGGCGTCCAGCTCCTCCACGTCGGAGAGGAAGTCCTGCATCCACAGGGTGGCCCGCTTGCCCACCGTCACCGGCTGGGCGGGCTGATAGTGGGTGTAGCCCAAGGTGGGGACGGCGGCATAGCGCCGGGCGAAGGCGGCCAGATCCGCCAGCACCGACAGCAGCTGACCCCGGAGATAGCGCAGACCGTCCCGGTAGAGGATCAGGTCGGCGTTGTCGGTGACGTAGCAGCTGGTGGCCCCCAGATGGAGGATGCCGGCGGCCGACGGGGCCGCCTTGCCGTAGGCGTAGACGTGGGCCATGACGTCATGGCGCACCTCCCGCTCCCGTGCGGCGGCCACCTCGTAGTCGATGTCGGTGACGTGGGCCTCCAGCTCCTGCACCTGCCGGGCGGTGATGGGCAGGCCCAGCTGATGCTGCGCTCGGGCCAGCGCCACCCATAGGCGGCGCCAGGTCTGGAAGCGGCTGTCCGGCGAGAACAGGTGCAGCATATAGGGGGAGGCGTAGCGAGACGCCAGCGGGGAGGTATATACGTCGTTTGCCATAGGGATGCTCCTTTGGTGATGTTGGCGGGCAAGGCTGCCCGGTGGTTATCGAAGAATGAGGCTGTCCCGCTCAGCGCCCACGGAGACGTAGCCAATGCGGCAGCCGATGGCCTGCTCCACATAGGTCACATAGTCACGGGCGGCCTGGGGTAGTTCCTCCCAAGTGCGGACGCCGGAGATGTCGCAGTGCCAGCCGGGGAGGTACTCCGTCACGGGCTTGGCCTGATCCAGCAGAACCGGGAAGGGGAACTCGTGGGTGATCTGGCCGTCCACCTCGTAGGCAGCGCAGACGGGGATGCGCTCCATGTAGCTGAGGACATCCAGCTTGGTGAGGGCAATGTTGGTGGCGCCCTGCATCCGGACACCGTAGCGGGAGGCCACCAGATCGATGGGGCCTACCCGGCGGGGTCGGCCTGTCTTGGCACCGTACTCGTCGCCGACCTCCCGCAGTTCCTCGGCCTCCGGGCCGAACCACTCGCAGGTGAAGGGGCCTTCCCCCACGCAGGAGGAGTAGGCCTTCACCACGCCCACCACCTCGTCCAGCTTGGCACCGGGCAGCCCGGAGCCCACGGGGGCGTAGGCGGCGATGGTATTGGAGGAGGTGGTATAGGGGTAGATGCCAAAATCCAGATCCCGCAGAGCGCCCAGCTGGCCCTCGAAGAGGATGGACTTGCCGTCTGCCTGCGCCTGCCGCAGCCAAGCGCCGGTGTCAGCGATGAAGGGACGGATGGCTCCGCCGAAGCGGTCCAGCCATGCCAGCAGCTGCTCCATGGTGTAGCCCTGAGCACCGTAGACCTCCCGGAGGATCAGGTTCTTCCACTCCAGCAGGTCCTGCAGATGGGCCTTCAGGTGCTCCGGATACAGAAGCTCTCCGGCCTGAATGGTCTTTTTCTGGTATTTATCGGAATAGAAGGGGGCGATGCCCTGCTTGGTGGAGCCGTACTGCTTGTCCTTGAGACGGGCCTCCTCCAATGCATCCAGCTCCCGGTGCCACGGCAGCAGCAGGGAGGCCCGGTCGCTGACCAGCAGGTTTTCCGGGGAAACAGGCACTCCGGCGGCCCGCAGCGTCTCGATCTCCGACAGGAGATTTTCGCAGTCCAGCGCTACGCCGTTGCCGAGGATGTTCATGACACCCTTGTGGAAAACGCCGGAGGGCAGCAGATGCAGGGCAAACTTGCCCATGTCGTTGATGACGGTGTGGCCGGCGTTGCCGCCACCCTGATACCGGACCACGACGTCAAACCGCTGGGATAGGTAATCCACCATGCGGCCCTTGCCCTCGTCGCCCCAGTTGATGCCTACGATTGCACAATTTGCCATAGATACTGCCTCCAGACTTGGTATAAAAAGCGAGTTTTTTCAAACAACAGCTTATTATAGGCGCACCGGAGCCATAGGGGAAGTATGGGTTTGAAATGATTGGCATAAGTGAACCTAATGATTTGGCGCATCGAAAATGCACCGGCGGGGGAAGGAAAATCAGGGACACACAGCGCCCTCCGGTGGGGTCAGGGGAGGAGCGTCAGCCCCAGAAAAAAGCAGAGCTGCGCCGCCCCGTTGCCCCCTGCTCCAGCCAGTCAGTCTTGGGATCGGCGGAGCTCAGGTACAGGGCAAAGACCACCATCAGGACCATGCCCAGTAGGACCAGAGCGAAAATGCAGGATAGAGAGGAGGTCAATCCGGCCCGGATGGCGGCCCAGTGCAGGTGCTGGCGGCCTGCCGGCAGAACGGCAGCAGAAACAGGAATCCGGCGGGCATCCGGATGCACATTTGGAGGAGCCGGGGCCAGAGGTTTCACCGGGAGACGGCGACCATGAGCTTCCACAGCACCTTCACGGTGCCGGAGAGAAAGCGGACTCCGGCGCCCAGCATGAACAGCGTGCTGTGAAAGCGTTGTCCCGCACGGATGGCAGAGAGCCAGAAGAACACCACCGGGACCAGATCCACCAGTGCCATGGTGACACTGAAGCCCCCCGAAACGGTGTCTTTGGTAATTTTCTGGCGCATAGGGAACCCTTCTGTTTTGGCGTGCGCTCTGGGTCTGTCCGCCATGGGCTCTGCATTCGGTTCCGGCTTTGCCGCACAGGCTTCTGTCGGCGCGTAGAAAAAATGCTACGTCAACGGCAAGCCCGCCCCCTTTATCATGGTGGCTTTCTCCGGTGCTCCCCTGACCCAAACCATCTATGGCTTCTTGCTGATGAACTTCATCCGCAGCGCTGTGGAGGGCGGCTGTGACTCTCTGCTGGCTATGTTCACCGGTATCTTTGCGGGTCTGGCCATCGGCTTGTCCGCCCTTTTCCAGGGCAAGGTGGCCGAGGCCTCCGCAGATGCTCTGGGTGAAACCGGAAAGGGCACGGCCAACTACTTCATCGTCATTGGTATTATCGAAACGGTGGCTCTGTTCACCCTGGTGTTCAGCCTGCTGCTGCAGTAAAACTGAAAAAGGATCAGGGCCAAGAAGGCTCTGATCCTTTTTTTATGCCCGCCCCTGTGTGGATATGCTGCATAGGGGCGGATTTATTATTCCTGTCGCGCAGGCCGAATCATGCTTTAGCCCAGGTCCACGTCGATGGCGAACAGCCCTCCAGCACCGCCGGAATATAGGTACAACACGTTATCATCAGACTTGAACTTCCCTTCCCGGGCGAGTTTGGTTAAGCCGGCAAAGGCCTTACCGGTATATACGGGATCCAGGAAAAGGCCCTCATTGGCCGCCATCATGCGGATGGCGGCGTTGCCCTCCGGGGAGGGAATGGCATAGCCGGGGCCACACATATTCACCAGGTGCACATCCGACTCGGTGGGCACAAAGTCCAGCTCCAGCAGCTTGGCTGTTTCCTGCATAATACGTGTAGTGATTATCTCAAAGGGATCGCTGTCCACCATCAGGCCCACTACCTGGGCCTTCGGCATAAAAAGCTTAGCTCCCAGTGCCACGCCGGCGTGGGTACCGCCGCTGTCCTCGGCACAGCAGACGTAATCGAAATGCATACTTGTGTCGGCAATTTCCTTCATGCAGTTCACATAGCCCAGGGCGCCGATGGCGTTGGAGCCGCCGCAGGGGATTTTATAATACTTCTTGCCACTGGCTTGGCCCACGCGATCCATCTCGGCGTAAATGTCGTCATAGCTGTCCGTGTCCATGAACCTGACGTCGGTATCCATGAGGTACTCCAGCAGCTGGTTGCCCTTGCGCTCGGTAACGCCGCGCTTTTTCAGAATTAGGATGGGCGTCATGCCCAGCTTTTTGGCGCAGGCTGCCGTCAGCATTGCGTGGTACGGCGAGAATGATGGAGGTCTGTCTGTCGTTATCTCGATTCATGACAGGAGCAGTCCTTTCTTTCCACTACCTTGAACTTTTTCTTCGGGGCATACCCGACCTTGATGATAAGATCATCCACGGCATCGGTGGATTTACCCTCATTCATCAGTTCGGTTTTGGTATCGTTCAAAGCTCAAATCACTACGCCGTGTTCATAGTCGTCCAAGGCAATGTGATAGCGTTCCTCTTTCATCGCTCACACCTCATCTTTCCTGATCTTTGCTTCGGTCTGCTCGGCGACGGTAGATTTCCTCCGACACACGGGAGCCGATCTCGCTCATCGCAGAGCGGGTCTTGGAAAGCTCAGTACGGATTTCCTTGGGGGACTTGCCCGCCAGTTCCTCCGGGATTCGGTCAATGGCGAAGTTCTTCACATTCACGCCGAACTTGTCGCAGAGCATATAAGCGGGTGGTTTTGTTTATGCTGCTTTCTGGCAAGAGGACAGATGCGCTCTGTTTTGCGTGCAGCCCGTGCCGTTAGTAGACCTGCTCCAGTTGAAAGGCCAGCTCGGTGCGGCCCACGACGGCGTGGTGGTTGTTGTAAAGGTTTTTGTCGTGGTAGCGGGGCAGAGAGCAGGCTTCCTCCGGCGTGATGACGCCGAGCTGGGTGAGAACCGAGAGGATGGCATACGGGACGATGGAGGAGGCGCCGTCCTCCATTTTGAGGGCAATGCCGATTCCCTTATCCTTGATGCCCACGGCATAGAATGCGCTGGCGCCTGATTTACAGAAGATTCGGTCGCCGAAGGCGGCCATCAGCTGGGTGCAGATGCGATCGGTTCCCGCCACCATTTCCGGATGTGCTGTCATGGCGGATGTGATGCGCCGGAGGGTAGCGGCCCGGGTGGGGGCGAAAAGCGTGGGGAGGGACATACGGGCGTAGCCCTGTGCCAGCCGGTAAAGGGGCAGCGCATGGACCGGAACGCCGCAGCCGTCCACGGCCAACTGGACATCGGAGGTCTCTACGCCGCACATTTCAGCGAACACCGAGAGGATACGCTGCTGGACGGGGTGCTCCAAAGCAGTATAGCCTTCCAAAGACTCCCCTAAATGGCGGGCGGTGATGAGCATACCGGCGTGCTTTCCGGAGCAGTCGCAGTAGATGGGCGCCCGGGGGATGCCGGCGATCTTCAAGGCGTCCTCGGCGGGGACATACATGGGGTATTCCGACCCGCAGCACAGCTGATCGGGGGAGAGACCTGCCTTGTGCAGGATGCTCTCCACGGCCTTTACATGAAAGGGCTCTCCGTTGTGGGAGGAACAGATGACGGCCAGTTCCTGCGGGGTAATGCCATAATGCTCCAGCGCACCGCTTTCTGCCACGGGGATCGCCTGAAGGGGCTTGGCGGAGGAGCGGGCAAACGTAAGACGCTCCGGATCACCGAGTTTCCAAAGGATCCGGCCTGTGTGATCCGTTACCGCAATATGTCCCCGGTGGATCTGATCCACCAGATCACCGCGGTATTGATAGGCAATAACAGCCATAGCATATACCTCCGTTTCTTAAATCACAAAGTAGAAAAAGCGCAGCACATCACCGTAATCATCGGCATCAAAGGCCACGGTGGTGGGAGAGATGAGGCTGGCGCCGGGATAGTGGGAGCATCCATAGGCGTCATAATGGTGTATATAGGTGACCTCCACGTGGAAGTGATCGGGAAGTACCGGAGGTACGGCTGTTTTTGCCGCCGCCACAGCCTCGGCCATCATGCCCTCGATCTCCTCGCAGACAAGCTCCGGGGTCTTTGTCAGAACGCCGTAGCCGTGGCCGGATTTGGTTGGTACGGTCAGCAGGCCGGGTACGGTGCGCGCCGCAGCCGCACACATCCCCTCGTCGCCGCTGGCGAATAGGGTGGGAACGCCCCGGTAAGCGGCGGCATGGGCGTACATCTCGAATTCTCCCCACAGCGCGCCATTGACCGTAAGGCGGAAAATGCGGGAGCTTACCATCGTGTGGGACGTGGGATTTCCGGGGGCGGAGGCGGCGTCGTGAAAGCCGACCATCAGCATACCGTCATAGCTCTCGTCAAAAATACCGGTAAGGCCCACAATATCGTGGGTGATCCCCCGAAGGAGACGGGCATCTCTGGGGAGCAGGGCGCAGTCAATGTTGCAGCCGTCTCCGTGCATATCCTCTATGACGACCTCATCGGCTCCGCCGGAGAAAAGGCCGCGGGCCGCGGCGGCAGCCTCCAACGCCATTTCCCGCGCCATAGGCGCATAGCAGGCGTTGGCGGAACGCGCCTCGTCCCAGCAGGTCAAAGAAGCCACACCTTCAATGTCACAAAGAATGTAAAATTTCATGTTCGAGTCCTCCTTTATCAGAAGCGTAATCGTAATAAATGCAGAGCCATAGGGATCGGGAAGTATCAGGGATCCACCAATAGCTGCTGTTAAATTAGATGTTCCTGGCCGGCGCTTTACGCATCGAGACGTCAGCGCGTCCCGCCCGCGGGTGAAGCGCCACGGCGGAAGATCATGTTGCTTCGCTGCGGATACGCCGCAGGTAGCGGTAGACCGTGGGTTCGGAGATGTGCAGTTCCCTGGCGACCTGTCCGATGGAGCCCTTGGTATGGAATACGCCCTGCGCTTCCAGAGAGCGGAGTATCTCCAGCTTGTCGGCGGTATGCATGGCATCGGAGGGGATACCATAGCCGAGGATGGCGGAGTGGATCAGATTGCTGGACAGCTCCGGGATGGAATCATCCAGGTTTTCGGTATAGGCGGAGCTCTCCTCCTCTTGCGGAAGAGAAAAGGAATGGAGCAGGTTGGAAAGATGCTCCGAGAGCACCAGAATATCTTCCACATCGTGGTTCACGCAGATCAGCCCCACCAGATGACCCTTTTCCTTAATGAAATAGGTGGAAGAGACGAAACGCTTACCTCCCCGGGTGCGGCCCTCGTAGTTGGCCACATAGTCGTGCTCCTTATAGACTCCGGTTCGCAGCAGTTCCTTGGCCAACTCCGTCATGGGGTCGCCTATGCGGCGGCCGCTGAGATGCTCGTTGCAGGCGGCAATCACCGAGCGCTCCGGCGTGGAAACGTCATGGAGGATGATCTCATAATTCTTTCCGCAGATCTTTCCCATAAATTCCACCAGAGGAATGTATCGCTCAAGACAGGCGTAGTTGCTCACTGTATCCCTACTTTCTCAACAATAATTCTTGCCTGATAAAAAACTGTCACATAGTGCTGCTGAAAGTCAGTATATCGAAAATGAATGGATAAATCAACACCTAATATGCTGGAAAGGGGGGATGTAATATTTTTTTTCAGACCAAGGCGGAAATAGCCTTCGAGACAGCGATTTAGACAAAAAATTATCAACTTTCTTGGCGCTTATTCAAGTTATTCAAGATTGACAAAGGCAGTGTGATAAATTATAATCAGCAATACAACAAAGTTATCAGAAGGGAGGCTCAATGTCATCCCCCCCCCCGCGCGTTATATTTTTAAGGAGGCATTTGTAATGGAAGCTGCAAACTATGCGCTGCTGGCGGCGGCAGAGTCCATCATTCTGTGGATCGCCGTTGCACGGGTTGGTGGCGCTGTATGAGATACGATTTTGATACCCCCATCAATCGCAGAAATACCTTCTCCTTTAAGTGGGACTGCGATATGGACTATTTCGGCCGGGATGATGTGATCCCCATGTGGGTGGCGGACATGGATTTCGCCTGCGCCCCCTGCATCGTGGAGGCTGTACAGAAGCGCGCCGCCCATCCGGTTTACGGCTACGGTATGCGCCAGCAGCCCTATTATGACGCGGTGATGGGCTGGCTGAAAAAGCGCCATGGCTTTGAGGTCAACTATGAGCATCTGGCCTTTGCGCCTCCCGGCGTGATCTACGCCTTGAACGTGATGCTGCGCATCCTCACCAAGCCCGGCGACAGGGTCATGGTTCCCATGCCCAACTACGACCCGCTGTTTGACATGGTCACCCGGGGCGGCCGGAAGCTGGTAGAGACGCCGCTAGTCTGGAAGGACGGGCGCTACACCTTCGACTTCGCCGATATGGAGGCCAAGGCTGCCTCCGGCGTGAAGGTACTGGTGCTCTCCAGCCCCCACAACCCCACCGGCCGGGTATGGACCCGTCAGGAGCTGGAGGGCGTGGCGGAGATCTGTCTGCGGCACAACATCTTCATGCTGGTGGACGAGATCCACTGCGACTTCGTGCCGCCGGAGCATCCCCACACCACCTTTGGCCTGCTGGGCGAGGAGGTGCTGCGCCATTCCATGGTCTGCTACTCCTCCAACAAGGGCTTCAATCTGGGCGGACTGGGTATGGCCACCCTGGTGCTGGCGGACGACGACCTGCGGTGCAAGTTCAACGAGGAGATGTCCATTGCCCAGACGCGGCTGGACAACATTTTCGGCATGGCCGCCCTCATAGCCGCCTACAACGACGGCGAGGAGTGGCTGGATCAGGCCATCGCCTACGTCTCCGACAACAAGGCGTATCTGGATCAGTTCCTGCGGGAGCGCATTCCTCAGATCCGTATGATCCCCTCCGAGGGTACGTATCTGGTCTGGCTGGACTGCTCCCAGCTGCCCTACCGGGGCATGGCGCTGGAGCATTTCATGATCAATGAGGCCAAGGTGGCGTTCTGCGCCGGCTATGAATTCGGTAAGCAGGGAGAGGCTTTTCTGCGCATGAATGTGGCCTGTCCCCGGTGTACCCTGACAAAGGCTCTGGAGCAGATGGAAAAGGCGATCAACGGTCTGTCGCTTCAGTAATACCTGTAAACGACACACCTTGTGAGATAAGAAATTTTTTTAAAGGAGAAACAGCTATGAAAAAAAGAACTATCGCAATGTTCCTGTCCGTAGCTCTGTGTCTCTCGGTGGCCTTGACTGGCTGTGGGGCAGACAAATCGCAGCAGAGTGACCCCGCTGATGACGGCAAAAAGAGCCTGACCATCGCAGTGCTGAATGATGTTGTCTCGCTGGACCCCGCGGTAAAGGACAGCAGCTCCGAGATGCAGATGGCGTCTCACCTGTACGACCCTCTGGTGGACTATGATGCGGACCTGAGCAAGAAGCCCGGTCTGGCAGAGAGCTGGAAAGTTCTGGATGACGGCGTGACGTGGGAGTTCAAGCTTCGCCAGGGCGTGAAGTTCTCCAACGGAAACGACTTCAATGCCGACGACGTGGTCTTCAGCTTTGAGCGCATCCTCAACGATCCTACGCTGGAGATGGGCGTGTACCTCATGCGCCTTCAGGAAGTCAAGAAGGTGGATGATTACACCGTGCAGCTGGTGACCAAGATCCCCTATCCCGTGTTTGCCGGCAGCCTGGTCCATATCATGATGCTTGACAAGGAGACCTGTGAGGGCCTTTCCAGCGAGGAGATCTCCGCGAACCCTGTGGGTACCGGTCGGTATCGTCTGGTGGAGCACGTGAAGGAATCCTATATCAAGTTGGTCCGCAACGACGAGTATTGGGGCGAGCTGCCTGATGCAGAGACCGTGGAGTTCCGCGTGATCGCCAATGCAGCCACCCGCACGACCGCTCTCATCAACGGCGAGGTGGACTTTATCTCCAACATCCCCGTGATGGACGTGGACCGTCTGAAGAGCGCCTCCAACGTTCAGGTCATTACCAATCCCAGCCTGTCCTGCAGCTACATGGGCTTTGATCTGCTCAATGAGCATGGCTCTGCCGGCACCGACGATCCCAACCCGCTTCTCAACGTGAAGGTTCGTCAGGCTATCTACCACGCCATTGACATTCAGACGATCGTCGATACCGTCATGAACGGCTACGCCACCGTGGCTAACTCCTATATGCCCAGCATCTGTGTGGGATATAATGCCGACGCAGAGCGTCCCGCCTACGATCCCGAGCTTGCCAAGCAGCTTTTGGCGGAGGCCGGCTATCCCGATGGCTTCTATCTCCGCATCGACGCCCGCAGCGACAGTGACGTGAACGCCGATCAGGTGTCTCAGGCCATTGCCAGCTATCTGGAGAAGGTGGGCATCAAGGCTGAGGTAAACCTGCTGCCTCGTGCCTCCTTCTATGAGAAGACAGACGCAGAGAACCTCCAGTCCTCCTTCTTCATGGCGGGCTGGGGCGACAGCTCCGGCGAGGGCATGGTCATCTTCAACGATATGCTCTATACCTACGACGGCAAGCCCGGCATGGGCGAAGGCAACCGGGGCCATTACAGCAATGCCGAGGTGGATGCGCTGCTGGATCAGGCATCTGTTGAGACCGATCAGGCCAAGCGCGCAGCGCTGGTGGAGCAGGTAGATCAGATCGCCCGGGACGAGGCCGCCTACATTCCCCTGTTCTTCAAGGAGAATATCTTCGGCGTGCGCGCTGGCATTCAGTATACCCCCAGTTGCGATGACCATATTCTGGCTTGGGACTTCACCTTCTAAGCGCACATAAGAACAGTCAATGGGAGGAGGCAGAAGGGGATATTCCCTTCTGCCTCCCGCCAAAAGGGTGTAAGCCCGTAAATGAGGTATTACCATGTTCAAGTATTTCCTGAAGCGGCTGGCGCAAATGGTAGTTACACTTTTCATCGTGTCCATTCTGGTATTTGTTCTGGCCAACTTCATTGGCGATCCCGTCAATATGCTGGTCTCGCCCAAGGCTCCGCCTGAGGTTCGAGAGCAGGTTCGAGAAGAACTGGGACTCAACAGACCGATCCTGGAGCAGTACGTATCGTTTATTACCAATGCGTTCAAGGGAGATTTCGGCAAGTCCTATATCTATAAAGTGGACGCGCTCTCTCTGATCGCCCAGCGGGTGCCTGCTACGCTGGAGCTGGTTTTTGTATCCGCTGTGCTGGCGCTCGGTATCTCTATCCCACTGGGCGTATATGCGGGCGCTTTCCCCAAACGAAAATCCAGCACATTGGTGATGGGAGGCTCCATCCTGGGCATTTCCCTGCCCTCCTTCTTCATCGGCATCATGCTGATCTACATCTTCTCTCTGAAGCTGCACTGGTTCCCCTCCTCGGGACGGGGCGCGACCGCACCGTTCCTGGGGATGGATTTCAGCCTGTTTGCGCCCGGTGGACTTAAGTACATTATCCTGCCTGCTCTGACGCTGTCTGTGACCAACATCGCATCTCTGGTGCGCCTTACCCGTGCCGGTGTGATGGAGAATATGCGGCAGGATTATATCAAATTTGCCCGAGCCAAAGGTGTGTCCACCCGAAAGGTCCTCTTTGGACACGCCCTGAAAAATGCCCTGATCCCGGTTATCACGGTGTTCGGTATGGAAATCGGTTCCCTTATCGCCTTTACGACGGTGACGGAGACCATCTACTCCTGGCCGGGACTCGGCAAGCTTCTTATTGACTCCATTAACTCGGTGGATCGGCCGGTCATTGTGGCCTATCTGATCCTGACTACGGTGTTGTTTGTGTTTATCAATTTTGTGGTCGACCTTCTGTATACAGTCATCGACCCGAGAATCAAAATCAGGTGATGCGCTATGGGTGAAATGAAAAAAAAGGGCGCGGCCCCCAACAAGAGCTTGTTCCGGCGCATCGCTGAGTCTGAGTTCTTTCACAATTACAAGCGCAGTCCGTCCGCTATCATCGGTACGGTGATCGTGGTACTGGTACTGTTCATTGCCCTTTTCGGGCCGTTGTTTGCTCCGCAGAACCCCTATGATGTAGCCTCTCTCTCCCTTACGGATTCCTACAAGCCGCCTGCATGGGAGGCGGGAGGTGACGCCCGGTTTATTTTCGGTACCGACAGTCAGGGACGGGATATTTTCAGCTCTCTTATTTACGGAAGCCGTATCTCCCTCTTTATCGGCGTTGTAGGTACGCTGCTGGCCTGCGCCGTAGGTATCACGCTGGGACTGATCTCTGGCTATTTTGGTGGAAGGGTAGACGCTGTCATCATGCGTTTGGCAGATATCCTGCTCTCTTTTCCCGATATCCTCGTGGCACTCTTCATCATGACCATGTTTGGACGGGGTGTAAGCAAGCTGCTGGTCGTATTTACGATCATCGGATGTGTCACATACATCCGTACCGTCCGCGCCGAGGTGCTGACGGTGAAGCAGATGGAATATGTAGATGCGGCCAGAGTCATTGGCCTCCCCAATATCCTGATTATCGCCAAGCATGTGCTGCCCAACGTAATGACCACCGTCATCGTTCTTTCCACGATGAAGGTGGGCGGCCTTATTCTGGCGGAAGCCACGCTGAGCTTTCTGGGCGTAGGTGTTCCGGTCACGGAACCCTCTCTGGGCATGCTGGTCAAGAACGGCTTCGACGTGCTGTTCAGCGGATACTGGTGGATCGCGGTGATGCCGGGTCTCTACATCATGCTGATTGTGTTCGGAATCAACCTTCTGGGAGATTTCCTGCGCGATGAGTTTAATCCTAAGCTGAAGTAAGGGGGGAGCGAGATGAGCGAAACACTGCTGCAGGTGGAAAACCTGCGGACCTATTTCCACACCTTCCGCGGTGTAGTCAAGGCGGTGGACGGCGTTAGCTTTTCCCTGGATGAGGGACAGGTGCTGGGCATCGTGGGCGAGTCGGGCAGCGGTAAATCCGTTAGCAGCTTTTCCATTCTGAAATTGATCGAGCCGCCCGGTGTGGTGGAATCGGACGGGATTCTTTTCCAGGGCGAGGACATCAGCAAAAAGAGCGAGCGGGAAATGATGAAGATCCGAGGCAAGGCGATCTCCATGGTGTTCCAGGATCCGATGACCTCCCTGAACCCGCTCTATACCATTGAGAAACAGATCACCGAGATGCTGGACCTCCACCAGAAGCAGATGACCAAACGGGAAAAGCACGCGCGCTGTGTGGAATTGCTGCATATGGTAGGTATCCCCAATCCTGAGGATCGGCTGAAATCCTATCCCCATCAGTTTTCTGGCGGTATGCGGCAGCGGGTCATCATTGCGATCGCCCTGGCTGCCAATCCGAAGCTCATCATCGCCGATGAGCCTACCACTGCCCTGGATGTGACCATACAGGCGCAGATCCTCAAGCTCATGGATAAGCTGGTGAAGGAGCAGGACGCTTCTCTCATCCTGATCACCCATGACTTGGCGGTGGTTTCCCAGATGGCGGATCGCATCATTGTGATGTACTGCGGCAAAATCGTGGAAAGCGGCTCCCGGGATGACGTGATCCGCCGCCCCAGTCATCCGTATACCGAGGGACTTCTTAACTCCATCCCCAGAATGGGAGAGGAGCAAAAACGCCTGGAATCCATTCCGGGTATGGTTCCCAGTATGCTGGATCTGCCCCAAGGATGTTATTTTGCTCCCAGATGCAAATACTGCCAGGATATTTGCCGTACCGTGGCGCCTGAAAACCATGAGGTTGGCCCGGGGCATTGTGCGGCGTGCCACTTTCCGCTGACAGGAGGCGAGAGCCATGAGTAAGATTCTTCAGGTGGAGAATTTGGTGCAGGAGTTCAATCTCACCAAGGATTTTCTGGATAAGGTAAAATTCAAAAACGGCCATTTTTCACTGGAAAATCGAGTGGTTCATGCGGTCAACAACGTCAGCTTTGATGTGGAGGAGGGCGAGGTGTTCAGCCTGGTGGGAGAGTCCGGATGCGGAAAGTCTACCACGGCCCGCACCATCATCAAGCTGATCGAGCCAAAGTCCGGAAAGATCGTATTCGACGGACGCGATATCACCCGGCTCAAGCCGCAGGAGATGCGCCCCATCCGTCGAGAGATGCAGATGATCTTTCAGGATCCCTATGCCTCTCTGAATCCCCGGCAGAAGATCATGGAGATCCTCACCGAGCCGATGCTGTTCCACAAGCTGTGCAGCAGCAAGGCGGAGGCGGAGGAGAAGGCGATTCATCTGTTGGAGCGTGTTGGACTCAGCTCTGAGCAGGCCAACCGGTATCCGCATCAGTTTTCCGGCGGTCAGCGTCAGCGCATCGGCATAGCCCGGGCGTTGGCGGTCGAGCCTAAATTTATCATAGCGGATGAGCCGGTATCTGCTTTGGATGTGTCCATTCAGGCTCAGATCTTGAACATTCTTATGGATCTGAAGGATGAATTTCATTTTTCCTATCTGTTCATCGCACACGATCTGAGCGTGGTCAAGCACATCAGCGACAGCTTGGGTGTCATGTATCTGGGAACTATTGTGGAGCGGGCTCCGAAGAAGCTGCTGTTCTCCAACCCGGTTCACCCCTATACCAAGGCGCTTTTTTCCGCTGCGCCGACGATTGATGAGGGCAGTATTGCCGAATCTCAGGAGCTGCGTGGAGAGATTCCCAGCCCAATCCATCTGCCCTCCGGCTGTCCCTTCCATGACCGCTGTCCTGTGGCTTGCCCGGACTGCGCACGGGAGACACCGGAGCTCAAAGAGGTGGAGCCCGGACACCTCGCAGCCTGCCATCTGCTGTAAAAAAGGGGATTTAGCGCGGGTGGATCACCTCGCATACCCCTGCGGGGGCGGCATAGCCGCCCCCGCTTTTTAATTCTCTATCATGGAATAGACCAGAAGGAGGAAGAAAAAATGGAACTGCAACTTGTGAAAAAGTATGACGCCAGAGCATGGGACGGTGTGGTGGTCCCGCTGGGAGAAGGCAACCTGAACAGCTATCAGGGACCTTGGGAGCAGGAGCTTGCCGCAGTTCGTGCCTCGGGGCGCTTTGAAGGGAAAACGGGTGAGATTTTCCGCTTTTCTGTTCTTTCAGAGGGCGTGCTGACCCAAATTTTCCTGCTGGGTCTGGGGAAAGACTGGAGCCTGGAGCAGGTGCTGGAGAGCTGTGCCAAGGTGTATCGTCAGTGTCAGGAGCTGGATCTGCGTGCGGTGTGTACCGATCTGCGGGGCGTGTGTCCGCAGTTCACGCCGGCGCTCTTCCAAAAGGCGGCAGAGGCTGCCGCTCTTACCGGCTACCGGTTTGACAAGTACAAGACGACCCCTGCGGCGCCAGGGATCGAAACGGCTGCGTTTCTTTGCGAGATGCCGGAGCGCTACGAGGCCGCCTTGGTAGAGGCGGAGGTGTCTGCTGAGGCCACCTGCATCGCACGGGATCTGATCAATGAGCCCCCCACGGTGCTTACCCCCGCCAAGCTGGCGCAGGCGGCGCAGGAGCTTTTTAAGGAGACGCCCGTGAAGGTGACCGTTTACGGCAGAGATGAGGTGGAGCGCATCGGGCTCACCGCTTTTCTGGAGGTCGGGAAGGGCTCGATTCACGAGCCTAAGCTCATTGTCATGGAGTATACCGGCGCGCAGGACGTGGAGAGCCGCCTGGGGCTGATCGGCAAGGGCCTTACCTACGACAGCGGCGGATACTCCCTCCAGTCGTCTGAGTTTATGGAAACCATGCAGCATGATATGAGCGGCGCGGCCGCCGTGATGGGCGCCCTGTGGGCGGCGCAGAAGCGGGGCCTTCGGATCAATATTACCGGTGTGGTGGCGGCTTGTGAGAATAAGCTCTCCGCCACGGCCTATGTGCCGGGCGATGTGATCCGCTCCATGTCCGGGCGGTATATCGAGGTGAACAACACCGATGCCGAGGGCCGTATCACTCTGGCCGATGCCGTGACGTATGCCAAGCAGTGCTGCGGCGTGGATCGCATCGTGGATATTGCCACACTCACCGACGCTATTCAGACGGCGCTGGGAAATCGCCGCTGCGGAGCCTTTAGCAATAACCGGGCCCTGACCGCGCAGGTGGAGAAGGGCGCCGCCGCCGCCTGTGAGCGGATGTGGGAGCTGCCCTGTGACGAGAATCTCCGCCGGGTGCTGGACTCTCGCGTGGCCCATCTGAAAAACAGCGCGATGGGCTCCAGCGTGGGTGGATATGCCACGGTGGGCGCCATGTTCGTTAAGGAGTTTGTCGAGGAGACGCCTTGGATCCACTTGGATATCGGCGGTACCGCTTGGACCACCGAATGTGAGGGAATCTATACAAAGGGCGGCATCGGATTTGGCACGCGGATGCTTTATGAGACGTTCAAGGTGATGGAAAAGGAGGGGACGCAGGTATGAAGAAGCTGGCATTGACGGATTTTACCAAGTATCGGTATCCTTCTGCACTGGAGCTGTCTCCGGACGGCAGATATCTGACCTTTGCACTCAAGGAGGTCGACAGGGAAGGGGACGGCTACCGGTGGAATCTGTGGCTGTATGATCTGGAGAGCAGAGAGAGCCGGCAGATTACCAGAGGAGACCACCAGCGGCAGGCGGTTTGGGAGGATAACACCCATATTCTCTATAAAACCACAGAGCTGGACGAAGCTATGCGGGCACGGGGCTTTGAGGAAGAGTGGACGGTGTATCACCGCCTGAATGTATGTACAGGCGAAGAGCGCGAGGCGTTCCGTCTCCCCATGTCCGTATCCGGGCTCTGGAAAATGGACGAGGGCCGTTATGTTTTCACGGGCGAGACCCATTTGGACCGGCCGAATCTTCTGGAGCTGACGGGAGAGGCGCTGGAGAAGGAGCTCGTTCGCCGTCAGCAGACCAAGGGCTATAAGGTTTTGACGGAATTACCCCTGTGTGAGAACGGGGTTGGGATGTTTAATCAGACCAGAATTACGCTGTTTCTCTATCTGGAGGCTACCGGAGAATATCGCCGGATCACGCCGGAGGACTATGATGTGAATCATGTGAATGTCCGGCCCGGTCAGGTGCTCTTCACTGCGTTCCCCTTCCGGGATGTAAAGCCGGTCACCGAGGGAATGTATCGCTGGGATGCGGAGCGGAACGAGACGGAGACGCTGATCACGCCCGACAAATACAGCATCGACTATGTGGGGCATTTAGGCCAGAAGGCGCTCTGTCTGGGACTGGTCATGCGGGACTATGGCGTGTACGAGCACCCCACATTCTTTGTGGTGGACGAAAATGGCGAGGAAAATCTGGGCCGCTATGACCGCCGGGTCAACTCCGAGGTGGTCACCGACTGCTTCTCCGGCTCCGTCACGGGACAGAGAATGGTGGGCGAGACGCTGTATTTCCTCAACACGGACGGCGTGGGCTCCAGCTTGTGTGTATGGACGCGGGAAACCGGTGTACAGACGCTCTTCGGCGGCGACGACTACCTCATTGATTTCGATACTAAGGACGGAAAGAGGTTCCTCTTTTCCGCGGCTGTGGGTCTGAAGCTTCCTGAGGTGTACCTTTGGGATGGCGGCCAGCTGGAGCAGCTGACGGATTTCAACGGAGCTGTACTGGAGGGCGTGACCATTTCCGTGCCGGAGCGGCTTACCTTTACCAACACGGACGGCGTGGATATCGACGGCTTCGTGATGAAGCCGGTGGGCTACGAGCCGGGCAAGCGGTATCCGGGCATCCTTCATATTCACGGTGGGCCGAAGATGGTATTTGGCCCGGGCTTCCACCATGAGATGCAGCTTTGGGCGGCCTCCGGCTTTTTCGTATGCTACTGCAACCCAAGAGGAAGCTGCGGCAAGGGAAATGCCTTTGCCGATCTTCAGGGCAAGTACGGAGAGGTAGACTTCCAGGATCTGATGGAGTTCACGGATGAGGTCCTGCGGAGGTATCCCGAAATCGACGCAGATCGAATGGGCGTTGCCGGCGGTTCCTATGGCGGCTTTATGACCAACTGGGTCATCGGTCACACGGATCGTTTCCGCTGTGCCGTGTCCCAGCGAAGCATTGCCAACTATGTGGGGGATTATCTCCTCTCGGATATCGGCTACTATTATGTGCCTGACCAGCAGCTTGGCACCATTTGGGAGCATCCGGAGCGTTTGTGGAAGGCGTCGCCCCTCACCTATGCCGACCGTGTTAAGACGCCCACACTCTTTATTCACGCAGATAAGGATTACCGCTGCACGCTGGCCAACGGTCTGGAAATGTTCGCGGCACTCAAGCTCCATGGCGTGGAGAGCAAGCTGTGCATGTTCTACGGCGAGAACCACGGCCTGAGCCGAGAGGGAAAGCCCTCCAACCGCATCAGCCGACTCAGCGAGATCCTGCACTGGATGGAGGAGCACCTGAAGGAAGAATAAGGGGGAGCCAACCGGCGGCTTCTGGCAGAGTGTGTGCCGGAGCATTTGCCGCGCTTAAACCTATATCCCTTGGAAGCTGTCTTTTTTACATGGCGATTTCAGCGGACAGCGGCCACAGCACCGCGTCATACAGGTATCGCGGAAGCATTACGCCGAGAGCCCACCTTCTTGAGAAGGTGGGCTCTCGCTGTAAGCACACGAAACGAGACGCTTTATTCCTTGTCAAACAGGATGAACAGCAGGCTGGGCGGGCACAGCAGGAAGGGATAGAACAGCAGTCGGCCCTGCCGCCGCTGTATCTGGCGGTATCCAACATCGGTGTGCTGTTTATCCTGTGGTTCGGCGGAAAAAACGTGCTGGGCACGGAATGGCAGAGCTGGAACATTGCGGCGTTCACCACGTTTTTGTCCTGTTTTGTGCGGATGGCCGCCAAATCCTCCAAGGCCGCTAAGCTGTTTAACGCCGTGCAGCGGGCGAAGGTGTCCTGAAAGCGCATCCAGCCTCTGATGAAGGCGCCGGAACCGCTGGCCGCTCTGGAGAGCTCCGGGCCGCAGGATGTGGCGCTGGAGAACGTCTCCTTCGCCTATGACGGCGGTGCGCCGATCTTCCGGGGGCTGACGCTGACGGCCCACCCCGGGGACATCATCGGCGTAACGGATCCCGTGGCCTGCGGCAAGTCCACGCTGGGCCGCGTATTCCTCTGCAAGCAGCGCTACGGCGGCTCCATCCGCATCGGCGGACGGGAGCTGTCCGGTCTGACGCCGCGGGAGATCGCGGCAGCGGTGGGCTATCTGGGCCACGACCCCGAGCTGTGGAACGACACGGTGGCCGCCAACGTCCTGTGCGGTCAGGACGGCGACGCCATGACCTACGCTGATTTCTCAGGGCTACCGTTTGCGCCAGCAGGAGCATTGTAACGATTTTCTAAGATACGACAAATAACTAAGATGCCACCCTTTCGGATGGCATCTTTTTTATCACCTTTAATCAGCGCAAGCCGGTTTTGTTAGCTCAAACCCGAAAGAGAGCGCATCACCAAGTCGCTGTCTTTGTTTTCAAGTTCCTGAATGATGTGCAGATAGGTTTTTTGCGAGGCAGCGAAAAAGTGCGGCGTTCATAGAAAAGACACAGGGCGGTAAGATAATTGTGCTTGGCAAGTTTACTTGGCATTGATATGATAATGACAAGGAAACTTGGAAAGGAGCGATTCTGTTCAATGAATAAAGAGAAGATTTTGGAAAGCAGCCGCAGAGAGAACAAAAACAGGGATTTGGCGGAGATGGAAGTAACCGCGCAGGCAGGAAATATTGCCGGTCGTGTTGGTGCTGCGGCCTGCGTTGTTCTCACGCTTATCTTTCGTATCTTCACAAAACATACTTTCTGAGTCCGTGGGTTGTTTATTTTAGCATCCTTACCACCCACACTCTTGTAAAGTATGCAAGGCTAAAGAGAAAAACCGACTTGATCCTTGGCATTCTCTATTTAGCGATGTGCCTCACATTTCTTGCCTTTTTTGTCCTGCGGCTTGTGGAGGTCAAGGAATGAATGACGAGCTGAAATTGAAAAACAACCTCAAGGAAGCACGCGCAGAGAAAAAGCTATCCCAAACACAACTAACGGAAATGATCGGTGTATCGAGAAACACAATCAGTTCCATTGAAACAGGGCAATTCAATCCGACCGCAAAGCTGACATTGATCCTCTGCATTGCTCTGGACAAGAAATTTGAAGAACTGTTTTATTTTTAAGGAGGAACGGATTCAAGTGTTTAGACATAAAGACGAACTCCCTTCCGGTAGAATACTCGCCTTTATGATACTCCACGGACAGACTTTTTTCTACCCTTCCGTGTCCACTTTTATTATAGCATTGCTTATTTCTTTTTCAGCTGATAAAAATCTTCAAGTCTCATTTGAGTCTGGCGGCCTTTAGCTTTTTAGAATTTAGTTATTTTTTTCTTCAGGGCTGTATTCCAAGATGTCTCCCGGCTGGCATTTTAGGACATCACAGATGGCCGCCAGTGTGGAAAAGCGGATGGCGCTGATATGGCCGTTCTTCATCTTGGATAAATTCACATTGGCAACGCCAACTCTTGCCGATAATTCGTTCAGGCTCATTTTCCTGTCAGCCATGACACGGTCTAACCGCAAAATGATGTGTCCCATTTCTCCGCCTCCTTACAGGGTCTCATCCGATTCTTTCTGCAACTGAACACCATACTTGAAAACAGCCACCAAGGCCATAGTTACAACAAAAGCAATCAAAACGCCCCATTGAATACTGACATTGGTGCTTTTTCCGGCGGTCAAGAAACTTCCCAGCATCGTTACACCGATTGAAGCGAACACTGCAACAGGAAGAAGAGAAAAGCCAAAGCCTCTCATCCTATTCACAACTTCACAGCAAAAGGGCGATTCACACCTCGTCAGCACCGCGAACAGCCTTCTCAGCATCCAGAGCGCCGCAGTTGCAGATGCCGAAAACAGCGTCAGAAAAATAAATACCGTTACCAAATCTTTTACATTATATTCCTCAGGAGACGTATCCGCCTCCATGACTTTGGCGCTTTCGTCAGAGTGTATTTCCGCCGATGCGTATGACTGGTTGAAAATCTTCAGTTCGGCTTGGAACTCTTGATTTTCGGGTGGGTTGGCTTTCTTTTCGCTATCCTCAAGCATATACTCCGGGAACTCTTTTCCCGAATAGGTAAAGCTTCCGCCGAGGATACTCCACAGCGTATCAAAGCTTGCTTTGTTAAAGCGGAATTCAGCGTGTTCGACCACACGAACCGTCAGAGCATCCTCTGGGAGAGTTGCTGTAAAAGCAGTCGCAATGCAGCAGCTAACTGTTATAAGCGCTGCGATTACGGATAAAACCGTCATGACGATTTTTCCCACCTTACCAAACAGGTGGAATTTTGCAATCGTGTTGGAATTCATATTACTCCTCCTGATTTTTAGATTTCGATTGTTAGATCACTCGTCCATTGAGCACAGCCCAAATAATAACACCTGCTGTCAGCAGTACAGTCGTTGCCGCCGACAGAATTCTTGTTTTCCACCTCTTCTGCATTCCCAAAATAAGAACGACAATGATTGACGCACACGAAATGACCGTCAGCAAGTGCCGAGGGAACGCACTGCACAATTTCAGAAAATAGCTTACTCCCATCAGGGCAACAATGGTATTGCCGATACCGAGAATTATCGCACCCAACGCATTCTGCTTTTTGGCGAAGAAAGCGACTGCTCCGCCCGGGAGTGTGAGCAAAGAAAATGGCAGCCAAATGCGCAAGTAATAGTACATCGCCTTGTCCCATCCGAGCATGGGAAGCTCTATGAGGTAAATGATCGGTTGACTGATGAGAAAAAACACAAGGCATTTCATGCCTGCCTCACGGGCGCTCTTGCAGTTTGACACGATCAAAACAGCAAACAGCACCCACCACTCATATGTAACGGCAATATCCCGAAAAGAAGTATCATAAAGTGTCGGAATTTGATTGATGACACCCACATAAATCCCGATGATTGCCGCAAAAGCGCAAACGACAGGCCATGTCATGGGGAGGGTTCCGAACGCAGCGGATAATTTCTTCATAGCTTACCCTCCGACGGCAGAAATCCCGCCATTCTCCTTAAAACTGACCGTTATCCGATAATCTTTGATTGAAATAGCCGCATCGCCGAGCATCAGCGAGAAGGTGAGCTTAATTTTCTCCGTGCTGGTGCCTTCGTGGGAAAACACAAATAGATAGGTGTCTCCGTTTTCCCGGCTCTCTTTCAAAACAAATGATTCCGGATCGGAGTTTTCCAAGTCGTATTTTCCGCCGAATTCATAAGGAAGCGAAATGGTGAGTTCTTTTCCGTCTCCGCCAATCTGATACTGCACATCTTTATCGAGTGCATTTTCAGATGCGGGGAAAAACGGAATATCATATCCCATTTTTGCCTGATAGATTGTAACACCAAGGGATGCGGCAAAAGTAACAACCAGAACGGCGGTCAGAATTGCAGCCGCCTTTGCACCAATGCGCTTTTTTCCGTCTTCATCCCCAAAGGACCAGCCCTCCGCCCACAGTTCGTCGATCTCCGCCCGTTTTGCAGGCCGAATCAAATAAAAGGCAAGGGCGATAAACAGCAGCGAACCGAAGATACAGAATATAATATCCATGCCGGTGGCATTGCTTTCAAATACAGCAAGGAAAGCGGAAACATCAGTCAGGGTGTGCATGAGGATCACGCCCCACAGGTTTCGCGAGCGAAGGTAGATAGCACCGTCCAACATACCGATGGCGGCGGTATAGATAACTTGAATCAGCGCCGCAAAAACATCGCCTGTGGCGATTGCATTGAGTGCATGTAGAAGACCGAAAGAAACCCCGGAAACCAGCATACAGCGAAAGATCCTGTTCGGCTTATCCTTCCAAATACGCATTAGATTGGATACGGTGAAGCCCCGGCAAAAGACCTCTTCAGACACGCCCGGCCCGATTCCGTGCATGATCGCGGCAGCCACGGCAGCGACTCCGGTAACAAGAGGAGCCTCATAAACCTTGATCTGCAATAGATTCCATACAGGAACGATAAGCTCCGGCAGGGCAAGACAAATACCCAGCGCCAGCTTCCCGCCCTTGAATCCAAAATTGCATTTTCCCCTGAAAAAGAGCGGCATGATAAGTATTAACAGGCCGGCGATGATCAGCCTTGCAATGTCTTCGTTAATCTGATACAGAAACGACTCTTTTCCGCCAATGGACTCAAACATGATTCCGGTTATTGCTATAATGGTATCACGCAGAAGAAAAAAGCCCAGCGGAACAAACAGCGCAGTAAACAACACGCTGTTTAGAAATCTGTGCTTTACGAACTTTTCCATACAAACTACCTCCGAGTGCTGTTAGCATTAATTATTTAATGAAAATCGTTAAACATAGTATATCGCCGCAGCTAAGACATGTCAAGAATAATTTTACGATATTCGTAAGTTTTTTGATTTTTAATGTCATCTGTTGGTGTGACTTTTGCAAACCGCGTTTTGGGGTTACGACTGGCTCCGGCGTTGCAGATAGATAAGCAAAAGTCGTACCCGTTTTTCTCCCATTCTTGTCAAAACCGAAGAACATATTCGCAAATTATAAGGAATACTGAAAAGGCGTCGCAAAAATGCGGCGCCTTTCGTGCTTTATGGATGGAATATACCTTCTAAGAGCCGCAGCAGCGTGGTTTTGCCTCGCCCGTTGCGGCCCGTCAGCCCCAGCCGCCAGTCGGCGTCCAGCTGAAAACTGACGTTTTCAAAGATGTTGTCGTAGCTGCCTTCATAGCAGAACGTAAGATCGGATACTTTAATAATGGACATGGTCATGCCTCCTATACGAAAAAATGGCTGCGGGAAACAGCGCCCACAGCCAAAAACGCACACCACACCCGCCGATAGGCAGGCTATGACCACGCACAGAGCTGAGAGATACACCAATTTCCCACGAAAGGCACAACAAACGGGACGGTCATCGCCGCCTGACAGGTATCGTGCCAACATTCAGCAGGGAATCAGGTTCATCCTCTCAACTCCTCTCTTGTTTTTTCTTATCCTACCACATGCGCCGCAAAAAGCAACCCCGTCCTCTCCCTGCGGCCCTATCAGCTTTCTGGCGGACAGCGAAGAAGAACAGCACAATTGCCAAAATGCGGGAGAAGGTGCAATTACCTTCTCCCGCAATGTTTGCGGTTTAAAAAGAACCTGATACAAGGCTTTCCATGAGCCTCTTTTTCGGCTGCTGCGGCAGACGGACTTTTTGTGTTTGCAGCGTGAATTTTCAAAAACCGGTTGAAAAGTTGATAAGAATATGTTACACTAAAATTATGCACTTGCGGGGGAAGGAGTTTTGTACCGTTTGCACCATTGTGCCGCAAAATAATTGCAGAAGGAGAACTTGATAACGGCGATGGACAAGCGGATGTTCATGTAAAAGTTAGACGATTGCCAAATTATGATTTTCGATTCATCGGACGATTGCAATTACAACGTAACACAAAACAAGGAATAGAAAGGGGAATGTTTTATGCGAAAATTGTTGTTAAGTGTCTTACTCTGCGCTGCGCTGGTGATGGGGTTACTGCCTGCTCCCGCTTTTCCGATGGAGTTGGGTAATACCCCTGAGTGGGCGGAAGAGGCTCCGGCTTCCGCATTGGAGGAACAAACCTTCAGCGAGAAGCTGTTGTCCGAATATGGAGAACAGAAAAATGCGCCGAAGGCAGCGAATCCGGCAGCACAGAATGATGCTGCGGAGATCTATGTCAGCAGCACCGGTAACGATGCACAGAACACCGGCACAAAAGATCTCCCCTTCGCCACGCTGGCTAAGGCGGTCGATGCTGCGGCTGATGGTACAACAATCTATGTTATGAGCGATCTGACCATGGATCAGTGTGCTCGTTTTTACGATAAGAGTCTTAAAATCACCAGTGGAGAAGGCGGTCCTTACACTATTACACGCAGCGCTGATTTTAAGCAGCAAAGTGACACAGCCCGCAGCTGGTATAATCCCGCCATGATCGAGGTTCAGTCTTCATCGGCGAGTTCTGTCGGCCTGACTCTTTCCGACATCGTTCTGGACGATGCAGGGATGCACGAGGGTACTGTATTCGCACAGGCTGTCAGCGGTGACGGCAACGAGGATAATACGGTTTATGTGCAGGACGCTATCATTGCCTCCAACGCCACTGTGCCCTGCACCGTGACGCTGGGTAAGGATGCTGTGCTGCGCAACTTTGGCGGCATGTCCGCTGTGCGCGCCACCGACCATGCAAAAATCGTCATGGAAAGCGGCAGTGTGATAGAGGATACCCTGACTGGTTATACGAGAACAAAAGGCTCTGGGGCAGGCTCAGTCGGTCCGGCAGGTGCGATCTGGCTTCAGGGCGGTACACTCGTGATGGAGGAAGGCTCGAAGATCCGGAATATGGACGGTCGTGGAGTTTATGCAGACGGCGGGAAGGTTGAGATCGGCGGCGCCATCAGCAGCATTGCCGCAAACAAGAGTGCAATGTGGCAGGCGAATAGCGGCACCGTAATTCATCTGCGCAATAACGCAGAGGGAACGCTGACCTCCACCGCGCTGATTGAGAAAATCTCCAACGGCAGCATAATCTACTGTGCGGGTGGTGCCAAATCCTTCAAAATGGAAAACGGCTCCAAAATCACGGATTGCCCCAAGCTGAACGGCAATGTCATCTTTGCACAAAACTGCACCGTCGTGATTGACGGTGAAATCAGCAATGTGTATGCCACAGGCAACCATATCCTGCAAACCGACGGCGGCACAGCGGTGACAATTGGAGAAAACGGAAGGATTCTCAACAATCACGCATACTATGGCGCGGTTTATATCAATGGAACGGATGAGTACTTAGACATTTACGGGAAAATCAACGGTAATATTTGTGCGAATCGTGGCGGCGGTGTGGTGCTGTCCAATAATGGCGGAAACCACAATGCAACCATGTATGAAGGCGCTGAGATCTGCAACAACAAAGCCGAGCAAACAGGCGGCGGAGCCATGATATCCAAAGGCGTCTTCACAATGAACGGCGGTACAATCTCCGGCAACATTTCTGGTACAAACAGTGCAAAAGGCGAAGCTGACCGGATCGGCGGCGGCGTATTTGTCCGCAGAGGCGGCCAGTTCATTATGAATGGCGGCGCAATCGAGAACAACGCGACAACAGCCTTTGGCGGCGGTGTCTGCTTTGATGCCAGTGATTATGGCGGCACGGTGCCGAAGATCGAGCTGAATGCCGGTACCATCAACAACAATCTCATGCAGGTCACCGTCGGTGACGAATATCAGATCACAGGCGGCATATCAAATGATTTGGCTGTCACCGGTAAAGACTATGGAAAGTGCGATCGTTACCTCTATATCTCCCGTGAGGCAGCTGTTGGAGATAAGGCAGTTTATTTCCAGACTGGCATTAAGACCGTAACCCCGGATGACAGCAGCCTTGACATCAGGCTGGGGAACACCAGTGCTGCAAATGTGACCGCTCTAACCGATGCTTCAAAGAGCATGGGCTGGAATGATCCGTTGACAACCCTCTGGGTTCAGCGTGATGGCGCAGCTGAACTGACGATAGGCGGCCTGACACTGAACGATCTGCCGGTTTATGTGCTGTCCTTGCCGGTGGATGAAACCGGAAAGGTTCTCGATGCTTCGAAGGTGCAGGTTTATGAAGCTCAGAAGACGGACACAGGAGATATAGACATCACGCTTCCGGATGTGTCCGGAAACGGCCATGCTGTAGCCATCGTTCAACCCTCGCAGAACCACGGCACACTGATCATAAATGGACCTGAAACCATCGAGAGAAATAAAACCGGTGCAGACTATCCCGTGACATATACTGTAACGTATAATATGTCTGAAAGCATGGGAAGCATTATTAAACAATCAGGCGGTGAGGCTGAATATGTCCTTGCTATTGATCAGGATGTCCGCCTTACAGGAAATCCCGGCAGTTTCAATGGGGAAAGCATCCAGGTGACATATAGTCTGCCCCACTCCGAGTTCAAGGTAGGTGACTTCCTGCTTGCCTCTGCAAAGCTGAGAATCACTGTCGGGCAGCACGACTATATCATTCCCTCTAATGTGACGAAAACGCAGGAGGTTGAGACAACCTATAGCCTGACAACACAGGTGAATGGCGGGCATGGAACGATTTCTGCAAGCAAAGCAGGGCTGGCGGCCGGATCGCATGAAACAATTGTTTTTACTCCCGATAGCGGCTATGAAATTGACACTGTTACGGTGAATGGTGTTAAAGCAGAGGTTCTCTCCAATACGCTGGAAGTTATCATGGATGCCGACAAGACCGTTATTGTAACATACAAGAGTATTCCGCATACCCATAGCTATGGAGCGGATTGGAAGTCAGACGCAGATAACCACTGGCATGAATGCCCCTGCGGTGACAGGAAGGACACGGCAGCGCATACCTTCAAGTGGGTGATCGATAAGGAAGCCACCGCAACCACGAGAGGCTCCAAACACGAGGAATGCACCGTCTGTGGCTATAAGAAGGCCGCCGTTGAAATTCCCGCAACGGGTTCTGCGGCGAAGCCGACTGATCAGACCGACAATTTGGGAAATACTACCTCGCCAAAAACCGGTGACAGCAGCAATCCCGTTTTGTGGAGCGCACTTCTGTTCATCAGCGGCGGTGCTGTTATCGGCACAACGGTTGTAAGCCGAAAGAAAAAGCACAACAGATAATAAAGCAATACAGTACCATCGATTGGCAAGGGCGTGTTTTTTCTGCCGCGGCGGCCCAGAAAGGAAAACCGTTCTCCACTTGTACCGCACCGCAGCATGTTTTGTCCATAATGATAACTAAGCGATAAACACAGAAAAAGACCGCCTTTGGGGCACCCTCCGTAAGGAAGGTGCCCCGGGGCGGCTCTTGTATCTCAGGTTAATAAGTTTTCGGAAACGGTGCAACCCCTGTGGTTACGCCGTTTTCTCTTTGTTGCGCTCGGTGAGGGGCTGCTGCTCCTTCCATCTCCTCCGGATTCAGCTCGTGGAGAATGCCCACGCCGCTGTAATAGATGTCCAAAAGCTGTACCCGCTTGCCGTCAAGGTATCTGGGCGCATACACCACGATTTTATCCACGAACTCGTGGATCAGCTCCGGGGTCAGGGCTTTCAGCGCTGTGACCTGTTTGACTTTCTGGATGAACCTCTGCAAACTCTCGGTCTTATCCGCTTCGGCTTCCAGATAGGCCTGCATCTCCGGGATGCCGCTTTTGCTCGGCCTGCGGCGGTGCTTACGAAGCTCCTGCACCAAGGCGAAGGTTTCCCGGTCGATGATGGCGGGATGGGTATCCTTGAAGATTTGCCATCCCTCCGGCGGACGCCCGATTTTCTTCTTGTTCTTGAAAGATTTGGTGGTGCTGCGAAAATTCACCGTACCGTACTTTTGGCAAGATTGGTTCTACCGTCTACAAGCGTGAGCAGAATACCGTCGATTGTCAGGTTCCGATTGGTGTGCTTCTTCACCTTGGCAATCGTCGATAAAAGCTGCGTCATACCTTTTCCGGGGAGATACTGTGCCTGCACGGGAATGATTACGCTATCTGCCGCCGCCAAAGCATTCAGAGTTACCATACCGAGCGAAGGCATACAATCAATCAGTACATAGTCATATCTGTCCTTCACTTGGCTGAGATAGTTTTTCATCACGCTCTCTCTGCTCATTGCAGTCACAAGGCTCATCTCCAACGTTGAAAGG
>OGEZ01000301.1_pt1 | contig 50228 bp, 38 predicted proteins | sample 1570831 | NCBI WGS metagenome assembly OGEZ01 (sample SAMEA2582059, study PRJEB24529) | metagenome | biome: Human gut stool | place: China | collected 2011
TGTCATCACTTACGGTATATTCGTTTCCTGCCGGACGTCTGCAGATAAGTCCCGCATCTGTCAATTTCTGAATGTCATTGCTGTAAAAGGCGATATAGGCAGCCAGAGACATTGTCAGGCACACAGGAAGTTTTCCCTGTTCTTTGATATATTCCAAAAAAGAAGGCATGTTGCGCGCTTTCCATTTTGATGTTGAATTCAAAGAGATACTCATCAATTCATGATTTACAAATGGATTGTTAAATCTGTCTGAAACTGCTGCTGCAAATTTCAGCAGATCGTCTTTATCTAATGGAAGTGTCGGAATCACCTCCTTATAAAGCATTTTGTTCATAAAACCTTTGATGACGTCGTCATGCATGCAGTCACGCACAATATTTTCTCCTGCGAGATATGCGCCAAGCACGAACCCGGTGTGCGCTCCGTTCAAAATGCGCACCTTTCTCTTTTTATATGGACTCATATCCGGCACAACAAATACTTTATCGGAAAGTCCTGCCTTTTTGAAAGGAAGGACATCATTTAACTTTTCATCACCTTCGATGACCCATACGCCAAATACTTCTCCGACATCCAATAACGAATCTGTGTAACCATGTTTTTGTTCTAACTCCGCTACCTCTTTCTCATCACGGATGCGTCCCGGTACGATACGGTCAACAAGAGAGCCGCAGAAGGTACAGTCCTCATTGACATATTTCTTAAATCCGTCCTCAAGCCCCCACTGTTCGATGTATTGGTTGACACATTTTAACAGCTCTTTTCCATTGTTGTCGATCAGCTCGCAGGCTAACATGATGATCCCTTTTTTTCCTGCCTGATAACGATGGTACAACACCTGTGTCAGTTTTGCCGGAAAACTTGACGGTGGGCAGTCATCTTTTTTGCAGGAAGGGTCATACTGGATTCCCGCTTCTGTTGTATTGGAAACGATGATTTCAAGTTCATCGCTGGCTGCTAATTCCATCATTGCCTCGTAGCCTGCTTTTTCATATGGGTTTAAGCAGCGGCTCACGCTGGAGATCACACGCTTGTCATCCACTTTCTGACCGTTTTCACTTCCGCGCAGATATAACGTGTAGAGTCCTTCCTGCTCATTGATCATGTCGCTCAGCCCCTGTGCGATCGGCTGGACGAGACAGCATTTTCCATTCCAGTCCGCTTTTTCATTTGCAAGGTCGAACCAGTAATCAACAAACGCACGCAGGAAATTTCCCTCTCCGAACTGCATCACTTTTTCCGGTGCTTCTTTCAGAAGATATCCGTCATAACCAACTTTTTTTATTACATCATAATTTAATTTTTCCATTATTTATTCCCTTTCTTTTTTATCACTGATATGGAAAATGGACTGCTTTTTTTCTCCAACCGTTTCTGACTTTTTATTTGTTAATATCGGAAAAATCAAAAACTACTTTTAACATGTCTCCCGGATTGTTTGCAAAGTCTGCAAAAGCCTTTGCTGCATCCTCAAACGGATAGACATTTGTGATGATCTTTTCCAGTGGAGCTTTGCCCTCATGAACAAGATCGATCAACTCCAAGAAGTCTTTTTTCAATGCATTTCTCGAACCAAATACATTCAGTTCTTTTTTCTGGATCAGTGTGAAGTTGAAATCCAGATTCTTTTTTCCGACTCCGATCAATACCATGCGTCCACCGAAACAACATGCATCAATACAATTCTGGAAAGTAGATGGAAGTCCTACAGCCTCGATCGTCACATCAAATCCATTTCCCTCTGTAAGCTCTGCCACTCCTTTGTCAAAATGCTCCGGTGAATCATTCAGCAATGTTCCGTCTACGCCAAACTCTTTTGCCATTTCAAGCTTACCTTCGGATACGTCTGAAATATAAACTGTTGCGCCTTTTGCTTTTGCTGCGATGGCTGCAAGTACACCGATCGTTCCGGCTCCGACTACAAGCACTTTATCTCCCTCTTTGACGTTTGCACGGCTGACACCATGATAACTGATACAGAACGGTTCGATTGCTGCTAAGGTTTTTGGATCCAGACCTTTTCCATCATACACTCTTTCCACCGGCATTGTGATGTACTCGCGGAAAGCTCCATCCCGCTGGCATCCCATGGTCTGATTATCCATACATGCATTTACGATCCCATGTGTGCAGGAATAACAATGTCCGCAGTTAAAATATGGATTACAGGTAACGATCATTCCCGGTTTGATCCCATATTCATTGTTCTCATCTGCCTCAATGACTTCGGCTGAAAATTCGTGTCCCGGAATTCTCGGATAATCAAAATATGCAAATGTTCCACGGTATGATCCAAGATCACTTCCACAGATTCCTCCATATAAAAGTTTTAATAATACTTCTCCTTCTTTTCTCACCGGCATATCGATCTCCTTGATTTCCACTTCGCCTGGTGCGTTGATATACATTGCTTTCATGTGTCATCCTCCTCTTATCCTTTGGTATGCTTTCTATGTTTCTGTCTTTGTACTTATTGTTGCATACTATGTTGTATACATCAGATTATAATATCATGTTATTTGCATGTCAATTGTACATGTTGCAAATAATTCTTTATCATATTTTGTCAATAATGCACAATTCACTTTTGTCACCCCTCATCAGGCAGGCTTCGCATTCATTTTGGCAGCTCATTTGTGAAGCTGTTGTGTTTATTTTGTCCGTATGCTAGAATGAAAAAAAATATTTAATATTATTTTCTTATTATGGGAGTATCTGTTATGTCAAAAATGAATTTAAAAACACAGGCTTACAATACGATCCGCCAAAAAATCGTAACCTGTGAATATGCACCGGGAACTTTTTTAAATGAAGAACTTCTCACTACTGAATTAGGTCTGAGCCGCACACCGGTCCGTGATGCGCTAAGCCGTTTAGAGCAGGAGGGATTAATTGAAATAAAACCAAAAAAAGGCATTATCGTAATGCCTCTTTCCATTAATACGATCAATATGATTTTTGAAGTACGACAATTATATGAGCCGTATATTCTTTTAAATTATGGTAATGCCCTCTCTGTGGAGCGGTTAAAAGATTTTTATAATATTTTCAGTTCCAGTAAAACGAATCATAACTGTTATAATAATAATGATTATTTTTACGAATTAGATACGGAATTTCACAACTTCGTTGTCGATGCGTGCCCAAACACTTATATCCATCAAAACTACAATATGATACAAACACAGGCAGAACGTTTCCGCTATATGACCGGGAATATTTCCGAGAAACGATTAGACGACACTTTTCAGGAACATCTTGACATTATCCGGGCCTGCCTGCGCAACGACTGGCAAGAAGCTGCCAAACAGATGTCAGCACATCTTGAGGAATCAAAAAAGGCAACCTTCCAGCTTATTTTTAGCAGTACTTCTGCGCAATCACTCACGGTATAGGCAACGTTCTGCAATATTCTTGTCACTTAAATTTAGCTATTAATCTACATAGTCCTCATACAATGTAAACAGGTGCATATGAAGAAGAAATCAAAAAATTAGAAGATACTGATATCCTCAAATTTATTTTTGATTTTCCAAAATAATTTTCTCAACCCGATATTTTCATTGAATATTGATAGATTCCCTTGCATATGCTAATATATGCTTACCAACAGTAAGTCCTATGTCAGTGCCATTATCGAGGTAAACGTCGTGTGTTGGCGTCACTATTAGGCAATTGGCAACCTTTAAACATCAGACCAATCTTTTGATTGGTCTGATTTATTACCTAAAACACCAATAATCCTTTCTACTACATATTTAACGATTGAAAAGTTATCGTTAAATATTATGAGTTCGGATAATTTTCCTTTGACAAGCCATTCATTTCTTCACATTGTACTTATCTATCAATGATAGTTCTTATCTCCTGTTCCAAAACGCATATCCCTATTCTTATAAAACTATTTTTTAAGGCCTAACACCTATTTGTCTCAATAAACTTTCAATGAAATCACGAGCATATTTACGTTTCAACTTGCTGTGATTTGTCTGATTGTAATAGTTTCTAAGACAGTTATAACAAGAAGTGTTTTCATCACAACACTGCTGGGACACTTTAACATACGCTGCGTTTAACGATGTAATTACAGCATTCTTTTCGACTAATCGCTTAACATGACCTGCTCCGCCTGGGACATTGTCGTAGAGCAAAATATCGTAGCTATGCTGTTCAAGATTCAGTTCAAGAACACCATCTATATCATTTCTTTCAATACCAAGACCAATACTTATTCCTTCAAGAAATGCATACATAAATGACAACGCAATCGCATAATCTTCCTTGGTAAAGGAACCTAACATAGGAATTGTAAATCGTGCTACATCTGTTTGGAATCTATGCCCAAGCCTAACTTGAGTAAGCTCTTCACATGAACAGTCAAACTGTCTGTAATTCTTATGCTTCTTTAAAGAAGTAGGTGTTATCACTTTTCCTTTAACAATGTCACTGTATCCACATATCGGGCACATATTGAATGAAGATTTATTCATTACAAGAAGCTCATCATTGATGCTTGTCTCAATGGTAATAGCATTTGATAAAGAAACAATATTCTCATCCTTTATACCACCACCAAGATATGATACTTCGCCGGCATAAGATCTCTTTGGCTTAGCACGAGTACTTTCTTTCGTAATACCAGTTTTAAATCCATTTATCGGTTCAATATAAAATTCTTGTACAACTGCACCAAGAGGCTCACCACAATACTTACACTCATTTCCTGTTCTTGTACTTACAGATACATTTATCTTTTTACAGTTAGGACAAGTGCAGAAATAGTTACGTGGATACTCTCCTGTTTTAGGTAGAGATATATACTTAGAAGTATACTTCTTACCATCAACAATGATTTCTGAGTCCGGTGCATATTCTGAGATCGCTATTTTTAAATCTCGACTCAAATCATAGCTGTTATCCATAATGCCTTCTTTATATATTTGTAATTCAACAACATCCACCGGGAACCCATATTTAGGAATGACGCAATACTTTGAAAGTGAATCAATTACCTTTTCCTTATGTAAATTCTCAATCTGTCTCTGGTAATAATCCGCTTCTTTATAATTTTCTTCTGTTATCGCTTCTTTCTTTGCTTTTTCGTATTCTTCTGCAATAGATTTAATCGTTGAAACAAAATGCTCCATCTTTTCATCATTTCCTTCAATTTCATCAAACCACTTAAAGTTATGATAAGCTCGATATGTATCACCAGGCAGTATTTTCTCGTTGATGTAGATATTCAAATCACTCGGATGACTCGAAATATAGTTTTTAAACTCCTCTAACGCATTCCCAAAGACTAATTCATCAATGCTGGTGAAATAATCTGGATGCTGTCTAAAAAAGAAACCTAAACACGTAGCCATCAGATGACGAACGATTATCTTGTGATTTACTACATTAAAATAAGGTGGCTTTATAACGCCTGAAATCATCTTTTCTGGACTGCAAAAGTATGTATAATCGTGAGAGCCCGTTCCACAATAAGTCAAAATATACGCCGCACTATCTTTTCTACGGCCTGCACGTCCTGCACGCTGAACATAATTTGCAGGTGAAGGTGGCACATTACGCATAAATACTGTTTCAAGATCACCAATATCAATCCCCATCTCAAAAGTTGTTGAACAGCTTAAGATGTTGATTTTTTTATTTTTGAAATCTTGCTGATATTGTTTTGCCTTCTTGCGATCAAGCTGAGCAGTATGTTCCTTTACAACGATACTCTCGATTTTCTTTGTTTTATATTGTCTTCTATAATAATTTGATGCAAGTGCCTTATCCGGATCTACTTCGCTCAAGATACCGTCGCATTTATCCTGAACACATTTGTTGTGGACATTATATGGAGTCAAACGACCGCATTTAGAGCAAATATAATATTTTGAGGTTTTATAATTCTTGACTACATACTTACTCGCCTCAATTTGATAGCATTCCTTCGTTTCATGCTTCTTAAACAATTCACCCGCAACCGCCAAGTTATTAAAAACAACCTCCAATAATGCTTTTGCTGATTCTTCGTCGCATTCACAAACCTTCTGAACATAACGAACAACCATATTATCCTTTCCTTTTACAGGCAAAAAACTTCTAACACCATTTATTGTCTTAGGGCAATTAAACATTACATAGTTATCAAATCTTCTATATTCCAAAGCTTCCATCTTTTCATCTGGAGTTAATGTTGATTTGATCGAATTTATAGCAGGTGTAACTTTGAACACGCCAAATACAACCTGCATAATTGTTTCCAGATCCTTCTTAGTAATGTTATATTCTCCAAATTCAGCTTCAACGTCCTCTTCGTCAATTTGAGACATTATGTCAGTTATATCTACATCAAAGAAATATAACCCCAAACCTTCACCGTCGTTCGAACCATCAACCTTTAGCAAATCGACAAGTATTGTAATCCAAGCATTTTTATGAGCACTTAAATCATTTTGAAATAAGTTACCCTCTTTAATCATTCCCGAAAGAGTTGTAGCAAGCTGATCTACAGAAATATTTCTATATTGATTATCTTCTATTACCTTCCAAATCAGTCTTTTCTGCAACATTCTAACTTGGTTAGAATCCAAGAAAGCCGCTGAAAAGCTTGCTTGTTGCCGACTATCGGAAAATGCTAAAAATTGTTTTACATTTGATGTCTCTATTTCTGATTGAACGGTTTCTTTTCTCTTTAAGGAAATTTTACTAATTTTCTTCTTAGTCTCTGTGCCATCATCAATTGCTTCATATAAAATCTGAGCAAGTAATGTTGTTCCCTCATCCTTACCTACATTCAAACTCTTAACAACACCGGCTCTTGCTTTGTGACCGCAGCAAGGACACTGATTTATATTATTGAACGCCGTTTCTTCTCCATCCTTCTTTGATTGAAGGACTTTAAATATCGAGTGTTGAAAGCTGTCTCCACAATTACATCTGCGTGCATTTAAATTTCCTGCGGCATAAATCGCACCACACTTTGCACAAACTTTATATTCTTCAAGTATATCATGGTCAACTTCCTCTTCATTAAATTCATTGCTCATTAAGAAATAGTCGATGCTTACAAATTCGTTATTTCCATAATTTTCGTAAATATCAACTTCCTTGTTCTGATACAGATATTCAAGCCCATCGGCTTCATTACGCTGAATCTTTCCGATTATGTATGGTGAATTACAATATCTACAGTTACCAGCTTCGAAAGCCTTTAACTCCCCAATCATATTGGTTTTAGTAAGACTTAATTGTGGATCATCTCCAAGAGTGACATATGCACCAGCTAATGGGCGCACGAAAGAATGGTATTTCAAATCGAAAATACCTATCCCGTCCTTTTCTGCCATATTGGTGAGATCAATCAAATCTATCAACTGCTCAGACATTATTTGATTATCAAAGTTAGCAAGAATACTTTTGAAACTCTTACTACCATCTTTTAATACTTCATATAGATGAAACACGTTTCTGTCGCCTACAAACAATTCATATAGGTAACTCTTCAATTCCATTGAATCTATGTTTTTGTATTTATTTCCAATGGTTCTAACCGTCTGTATATCATTCTTCGCTTTCTTTATCTCAGAATAATCTTCTCCAGCAATCGTATAACTTAGCTTAGAATTAGAAAGTGTAATTCTTTTAGAAAAAATTATGTCTTGAATATCAAAACTTGCAGAAGTAAGGCTTCTTGCAAAATTTACAATTTCACTTTCGGATTTACCTTGTTCTCCCAACGTAGCACTGGTTAGAATGAAGCGCGGTTTCTTTGGTGCTAATCCAGTCAATCTACGCATTAACAAAGATAATTCGATTCCCAATGAACCATAATATGAATGTGCCTCATCAAGAACAACAAACTTCCAATTGTTTAGCCTCTCCGGTGCAAAGATCGAATAATCATTTGGTCTGATCAGTAAATATTCCAACATGGAATAATTAGTGAACAACAAATGTGGCGGGTTCTTTCTGATCTCTTCCCTCGAAACCAATTCATTCTCAGGGATAAAGGTATCGTTCTCTGCGCCATATTTCTCACGATAGTCCTTCGGAATGCTTTCTTTCGTTTCGCCTGTAAAGAATCCATATGTAATTTCAGGACATTGTGTAAGTATCTTTCTTACACGATCAATCTGATCGTTTACGAGAGCGTTCATTGGATATAAAAATATTGCCCTAACACCAACTTCCCTATTACCATTTTCTACATCTGACATCAATTCATTTAAGATTGGATATAAGAAACTCTCTGTCTTTCCTGATCCTGTACCCGTTGTAATAATTGCGCTTCGACCAGAGCAAATATGCCTAATACTCTCTTCCTGATGAGAATATAAAGGTCTCTCGAAATTCATATCTCCCAATCTATGAAATGATTTACATACCGCACCATCTGCAATCATTTCGTCCAAGGACATTCCTCTTTGAAATGGCAAATTTAAATCGACATAGGGTCCCTTAAATAAATCTTCAATTTCCAATTGTTGCTCAAACAATTTTTGCAACTTTGGAGTTTTAAATTCAAAGGAAGACCCGAGATATTCTTTATACTGATTATTTATATATTGAGATCGTTCAATAGGATTTCTCTTGCTCACACTGATTCAACTCCCTTCATATCGATATTGTAAGAAAAGATATCAACAGCTTTGTCGTCATCCATTGAATTCATAATTCCATGATGTTCGAAATCAAGTAACAGCCCGTCGCCATCCTTAGTAATGGACAATTCTATCATCCCATCTATAACATCGCTACATATTTCAATATCAACGAGATTTATATTATCCAACATAAAAGCGCCATTGTATGTTCTTACATATACTTCACCTATATATTCATTTCCACTTATCATTTCTTTAAAATAAACATACGTTGTATTAAAGTAATGTTTCTTTCTTAGGAACTCTCCTCTGACAAGCTGATCAAAGTAAACCTCCTTGATTTTGAAGGATTTTCCTATGAAATCTTCTCTCGCATAAAAGACGATTGGAAATTCCTTTAAAATACGTTCTTTTTTGAGTGATAGTCCTCTCTCTTTCTCAAAGAAAATCACTTTATAATTTATAAAAGACGATAAATCATATACATATTCTGGAACATCCTTGTCCAAAGCAAAACTTGTGTATATGACATTATTCACATCATCGATTACTTTGAATCTAATATTCCCTTGCCCATAAAAGTATGGTGTAACAACTATCGCCTTATCTTCATGACTATAAATAACCGTTGTTTTAGCCTCATCAAGAATGCATTTGTTATAACACAAAATTCCATCCTGGTAATGATCTTCTGCAAGTAAAGAAATCCCTACATAATCATAATGCGACTTATATGACAGTAAAAATCTTGCAGAAAACCTGCTAAATACTCCTTCCGTCTTAAGTCTAGGTGCTTCTTCAATAATTTGACCGGTACTGGTTAGCAAGCATATTTTGTCATATTTGCATCCATACAGATCAATTGAACTTTCCTGAGTAATATCGCCGATCCAAATTTCTTGTGAGAATGGCTTCCAGGCACCATTATCAATCCTGTATAATGGGAATCGGAAAGGAACATAATAAATATACTCCTGATTATTCCAATTAAACTTAATCCAATCTTCTCTAAAATCCTGAACACTTATCTTATCAAAAATTGGTTCTGGCATCAAATCAGAATCTACAGAAACAATATACGAATCATTATTGTTTTTAACCTGCTCAACATATAGTTTTTTATCTATGGCAAATTGAGTGCGCAACACACTAATTCTTTTTCCCGAATGTAACGCATTCACTCTTAGCTGATAAATTCCAGAGCCTAAACATCCAAGTTTTAGAGAATACTTATTAACACCTTTTCTTTCAACTGTAGAATATTCAAAAGCATCAATCTTATATGAACGCTGATTTATTTGTATTTCAAAACCACTGTCCGTAAACTCACTTTCAAATACAAGGATTACCTCATCTTTAAATACTTCAAATTTGCAATCATCCTGTGCAACGAAATATCCCTCATGCTTTTCCCCAAACACACCAGGACGGATCATCTCTGAAAAATTGAACACTTTATCTTCTATAAGGATAGCATCTCCCAAGTGTGCAATATATGAGGATAGACAATATGCCTCTCCCGAAAAATATAAATGCAACTTATCAACCTTACTCTTTGTACAAAAAACAGCTGTTCCAGAATAATCTTTATTATTTGCCAGTTCTTGTCCTCTCTCATCAAACACAATAAAATTATGGTGCAGTCTGGTTTTGCTATCATAAATTATTTCATTTCCTACAACCAGCTGATAATTAATTCTTCCAAGAGGATTAGGGAGTTCAATTGCATGATTCTTTATCTGATATCCACCAATAATCTCACGAATATCTTCTACATAATCATCATAAATAACCTTTTCCTCTTTCTTAACAATGATTCGAATAGCTCGATAATCATATGTAGCCTTCACACGATGAGTCGGTGGAACTAAACAAATTGTGTTTCGAGTCAAAACAAATTCTGGTTCCCAGCGTGATCTCAATTGTTCGACTTTACTGCGATTTCCATACTCTTTCTCTCTATTGATTGTTGAAAGCCATTCTTGATATCCTCTTTTTAAATATGGATTGTAAAGGACATTATCCTTGCCCCAAATATATTTATCAATAAGCCTAACAACAATGATACTAAGCTTAATAACAGCATCGTTATATATAGGATTAGTAATCAGCTGCTTTGTTGATTTAATCAATTTATATGTTTTCTTAGTTACATTAACTTGAACTTCGTCACTTTCAGAACGCATCAGATTCTGCAATCCGTCATAAACAAACTGAAACTCGCCATATAAATCATCAGGTAAGTTGCTATCAAAATTCAACTTATATATGTCATAGATAAATTCAAAGAATGATCCCAGATAATAGCTTGGTACAATAGATCCCGCTAATACCACATTGATAATACGAGTCTTTGTGCCTGTTGCATCATCCTTTGTTCTGTAATTATTTAATAATGTTCGAATAAGACCTTCTACCTTTTGCTCCGAATAACGCTGATACAAACTCTTGTAAGTTTTTCTTACCGATTCATAAAAAGCCCCATCATAATAAAGCATACCAATCAAAACAAGAGATACGAATACAATTTCAGGATCACGGACATAAGTACCTGAATACGAATTTAACGTACTTCCCAGTTGACTCTCTGCACGACTATGAATAATATCTATTGCATCAGCATTATCCAATAAATCAATCAAATCAATGCCGAGATTTTTCCTTTCTTTGACACAGTTTTTTAAGTATCCTATTTTTGTTTCTATCTGAGCATCGTTTAATCTCTTTTTCAGCATTTCTAGAAGTGATTTTTGTTCCTCCTGAGTAACAATACCATCTTCAAGTATCTGATCGATTTTTTCACAGATAGTTTTAGATGGTTTATGATAACGAATAAAAGATTCATTTGTTCTCATCCAATCCTGCAAGCGACATACTTCTTTTTCGTTAATTTCATTGTCACAAATAATACCTTCAATGATTCCATTAAGCTCATAAACCTTAGCGATGGAATCAGTTTCAAAAGCTGTATACTGACTACAATTTTCTAAAAGCATTTCTCGTTCTTCGTCTGTGATTATTCCATCTTCAAGAACTTGTTCTACCAGTGAAATTAAGTGAGCTTGCTTATGTTCGTAAGATAAGTTTCTGTTCTTTTTTACCCATGAAGATAATCTTGCTACCTCTAGTTTGTTGATAATACCATCGTAGCTAATGCCGTTTATTATTCCTATTAACTCATTTATGTTACGCATAATCAGCTTGTGTGATATCTGTTTCAAAAACTACCACAGCTCTCCTTTCATCTGGTGTCTATAATAGGCGTTTGCGAAACGCCAAACACCGCATAAATACGGTATTTTTTGTTGTTAAAATAAAATATCTCCTCAAGGTTTATGGTAAAATAGAGTTGACTAGAAACTAAATACCAATCCACCTTAAAGGAGATATACCTATATGATAACACATAAGCAGCTCACTTTGGCAGAAGTTTTTGAAGATTGTCAAAATAAATTCGACAACGACAAATATCAGTTTCTTTCTCTTCTTGACCATTAACCTTGATGAAATTGTTCCTGTTTCTTTTGTTTCTCATTTTCACGCCCAAACCGGAAGACCTCGCAAGCATTAGCTTTATCCAATGCTCAAAGCACTTCTGCTCCAGCGTATTTTCTCAATCCCGACTGACACGCTCCTGATTGTGTTCTTGAAATACTCTCAGGAACTGCGTGATTTCTGTGGCTTTGATGTTGTACCGGATGGTTCAAAATTCACTCGCTTTAAACAGGATTTCTTAATTGCATGATATTCGATATTCATATCATCTTTTCTTCGCAGTCCATCTGGGAAGTCTTTTTTCATGTCTAATTTTGATGTCACCTGCTTCTCATCTTAAGAATCCTGCATTGCAGGATTCTTACCGCATTTTTAATCAGGATTGCGATCTTGTTTCGCAATTACCTACCAAATCTTTATATAACAGGAGCCTCCAAGTTGTTTAAACTCAAAGGCTCTCTTTTTCTTACATAACTTTATGCAAGTGCAGGTTCCTTCCCTGCAATAATCGCTTTCACTTCTTCTATATCCTTATCTGTGGCTGAGGCTATCTGCTCTGCTGTAAAACCATTCTTATACATTTTCATAATGAGTCCTGCCTCTCCAATTGCAATACCATCTTCTTTTATTCCCTGACTCAAGTTACACATAACGCTCACATCCTTCCTGAAATTCTCCTCAATAGGAATATCGTATTCATTTCCAATTATGTTTAGTTTTTCATCTATTGTAAGTTCCTTGGATAACAATGCTCCCAGCAGACGGTGCAGTTCATACGTCTCATCATGTTCCGGCAGATTCTTTGCCAGTCCAAGCATAATGATATTCAGCAGGTCAAGATTTCCCTTCCATTCATAGGAACCGATTAAATCTTCCTTGGTGAGATGCACATGGCTCATGCTGCTCTCTTCCATGTTCATACATACCCAGATCGAATATACACGCTTAATGTCATCGTAGCTGGAATTCTCAAAATCACGTTCTTTTTGTGATGAAATCAGTCTGCTCACATAAAAGATTGCCCGGTTTAAGATTTCATATCCCGTCGGCTCGTCTTTCTGTGCTTCTACATTGATGATAATCTGTGACAATCCATCTTTCATGCGCACATAAAAAACGATATCAAATCTTACCAGACCTTCATTGATCTCTTCATTTTCTGTGTTGAAACCGACCAGTCTTTCACCATTTTTTTCGCTGGCTGCATTTGTGAGTCCAGGCTCTACCGGTACCGTACTGATATGTGGTGTTCCCTCGATGCAGTTGACCACATCCTTGGGATTCATGCCCTTAAACTCATCAACTGTTTTTACCAGTATATGTGCCAGTATGCTCTTCTGCCCTAACAGACGCTTTGCACTCGTATCATACTGTGCATCCTTGTCTGTTGCTTTCACTGCATTTTTTAATTCTGTATTCACTGGCCTTCCTCCTTTTTGTAGCACATATAGTCATCCCCAAAAAGGCATCTGACCACACCTATATTATAACTTACCCATTTCTTTTATACAATCAATTTTCACAGTGTCTGCACCGGTACATGTCTGTCCGATGTAGTGCAACTATTGTCTCCACATGTTTCGTAAATGGAAACATGTCGCAAGGCTGGCACTCGACAGCCTGATACCCATGTCTTGTGAGATATTTTAAATCTCTCGCAAGTGTCTCCGGGTTGCATGACACGTAGACCACTTTTTTCGGTGCAAGTTTTACTACTGAGGATAAAAATGCCTCATCGCTTCCCGCTCTCGGTGGATCCATGAAAACAACATCCACTTTTTCGTTCTGCTCTGCCAGCTCTACCATAAATTTTCCGGCATCTGCATTGTAGAACTGTTCATTTTTGATATTGTTCCGTTTTGCATTGATGACCGCATCCTTCACAGCATCACGGTTTAACTCCACGCCGATCACTTCTTTTGCCTTGGACGCAGCGATCAGACCGATCGTTCCGGTTCCACAATATGCATCGATCACTCTCTCTTTTCCGGTCAGTCCCGCATATGTGATCGCTTTGTTATAAATGATCTCTGTCTGTACCGGATTCACCTGATAAAATGATTTTGGCGAAATACGGAAGGTACAGCCGCAGAGTGTGTCCTCAATATAGCCTTTTCCGTAAATAACGGTTTCCTTTTCTCCGAGAACCATGCTGGTCTGTTTATCATTTATGTTAACCACAACTGTAGTTATTTCTGGATGAAGTTTCCGCAATGCTTTCACAAAATTGTTTTTGGATGGAAGAATCGGAGAACCGAGCACCAGCACTACCATCACCTCGCCGCTGTGAAAACCACGGCGCACGAGAACGTGCCGGAGCAGACCGTATCCGGTGTCCTCATCATAAGTTTTTATTTTAAACGAATGTAAAAGTCCTCTGATATCACGGATGATAGCGCTTGAAAGCTCATCCTCGATTTCACAGGAATCAATGTTGATGACCTCATGGGTTCCGGCCTTGTATACACCGGAAATCACGCCGCCCGGTGCCGCTTTTGCATGTCCGTTTCCTGCGGTACGCCTGCCTCCGTTTGCATGTTTTCCCCTGCGCTCCACATCAAACACTGCGTGCACTTTATTTCTGTAATGATACGGATTTTCCATTCCGATGATCGGCAGGACTTTACAGTAATCCCCAATGTTTTTGCGCACATAGGTTTGTTTTTCCTGCAGCTGTTGTTCGTAGGACATTCCCTGATAATCACAGCCGCCACATTTTTTTGCATACGGACAGACTGCTGCCGGTTTCTTTTTTTGTTTCTCTGATTTCCATGCGTATTTTTTCTGCAATGCTCCCGCATTATCTATGATTTTTTTCTTTCCTTTTTCCTGCATAACTGCTCCTTTTATTTTGGCTTGTTACTTTTCATCTCTATGTGTTTATGCTATCATAGGAACCCGTAAGAATCAAAATATTTTTAGTGAGGTTATGAATATGAATTTTATTAAGAAAAACTGGAAAGGTGTGCTGTTATGCCTGATGATTGCGATTCCAAGCTGGATTTTAGGAAAAATTTTCCCAATTGTAGGTGGTCCTGTCTTTGCGATTCTCCTAGGAATGGTCATTACATTATTGGTCAGCGATAAATCTGCTCTACAGAGCGACATCACATTTGTGTCCAAAAAAATCCTGCAATATGCTGTTATTTTACTTGGTTTTGGAATGAATCTCTCTGTCATCCTGCAGACAGGAAAACAATCGCTTCCAATCATTCTTGCAACGATCACAACATCCCTTGTTGTTGCCTGGGTATTACATAAAATCCTTCATGTTCCCGGAAAAATCTCCACACTCATCGGTGTAGGTTCCTCAATCTGCGGAGGCTCCGCAATTGCAGCTACTGCTCCTGTCATTGACGCTGATGATGAGGAAGTTGCACAATCAATTTCTGTCATTTTCTTTTTCAATATGCTTGCCGCTTTATTTTTTCCTATGCTTGGCACCGTTCTTGGTTTTTCCCAGACAAGCGGAGAAGCTTTCGGTATTTTTGCCGGAACTGCTGTGAATGACACCTCTTCCGTTACCGCTGCTGCCTCCACCTGGGATTCCATGTACAACCTTGGTTCGGCTACTTTGGATAAAGCTGTCACCGTAAAACTTACAAGAACACTGGCAATTATTCCAATCACGCTTGTCCTTGCTTTTCTTCGAACCATAAGGGAACAAACGGATCATAATAAAGTGGATTTTAAAAAGATTTTTCCAATGTTCATTCTCTATTTTATAATTGCATCCATTATTACAACAATAGCAGTGAACTTCGGTGTTCCAGCAGCTGTTTTCAATCCGCTAAAAACTTTGAGCAAGTTTTTCATCGTTCTTGCCATGAGTGCAATTGGTCTGAATACCAATATTGTGAAATTAGTGAAAACAGGAGCCAAACCTTTGCTTCTTGGATTCAGCTGCTGGATCGGTATTACCTGTATGAGTTTGCTGATGCAACACGTATTAGGTCTGTGGTAAAATTACGGATCATTTTGATAGGAGGAAGCGGTTTTCGCTCCTTCTATTTTTGTATTCTGGCAAATAGAAGCGCTATCGCCATCAGAAAGCATCCCACAAACACAAAGCACCACTGGATTCCGATTTTCGTCAAAAATGCTGAGGCTGACAGCGTCAGAATCTCCACCAGATTCACGCCCATATTAAGCACAGACAGTGTTGCCGCGCGCTGGCTGCCACACTCTGTCTCGTCCACAAACTGATTTTCCAGATCCATCAGCAGATATTCCGGGAGATTTAAAAGCAACGGCAATATCAGCATTAGAAGCAGCACGGCTGCCCTGAATTTTATCACGCCAAAAAGAAGAAAAGCCACCCCTGCTGTAACGGCTGTAACTGCGGACAGTTTTTTCCTGCCGGACTTTCCGTTTTTTCCAACAGGCAATTTTTCTAAAATGGGTTCTGCCAGCATCTGCACGGCTGAATAGCTCAAAATGATCAATGACATCCATTCTACCGGCAACCCGCAGTTTTCAAGTTTTTCCACGTAAAAGAAGTTGATCAGAAGCCATGCGATACTGAAAATCGCCAGCGAAATCACAAACAGAAATGCTTTTTTGTTTTTAAATATCGCTAAAATCTGCACTTCCTTCCTGTCTGCAATTACCGCTTTACTGCTTTCACTTCTCAGGAAGAACGAGCACACAACCGCTATAATATCCATGACTACAGTTGTAATCAGTAAACCTTCCATACCACTTATTTTATAAATCCCGGCATACGCGACTGTACTGATGATAAAACCTGCTGTTCCGAAATTTCCTGCGTGTGCCGTTTTTGCAAGATATCCGTTTTCTCCATACAGAGCGTACAAATACGCGCTTCCCGTCCCGGAGGTAAAGCACGCCGCAATTCCCTCTACAACTGCCTCCACGACAAACAGTACAAGCGACCGGCTCACAAAGGCTGCGAGCAATAAACTTCTCGCACCAAGCAATAGCACCTGCGCCAAAATCAGTGATTTCCGGTATCCAATTTTATCGGTTATAAATCCTGTTGGAATTTCCCCCAGAAAAATCACGCCTGACAATAATGCCTGAAGGAGGAAAAATATGTGTTCCGACACACCAGCCTGCGTTCTTACCAGCAACGCAACCGGTGCAAAAAAGACAAGTCCATTCAAAAAAAAGACTCCATCATAACTATCAAATTTTAATTTTTTCATGAGATATCTCCTTTTTTTTCTAATTCGTAATCAGTTGACCGATCTTCTTTTTTGTAACCCAAAAAAAGATTACATCTGTCTGTAACCTGATTTAAAAACTGTGCCATCTTTGATCTCAGCCAGTTTTTCCATCATTGAATTAGAAAAATATCAATGTCTCATGTATCTGATAACCTCCGGAGTCTTACTTTTAAAATATACTGTTATTTAAAAACTGTATCAGTGAGGAATGTTCACTGACGTAATTTATACTAACATAACGTATTTCAAATTACAAGTTTCAGTGCCCCTCTCACTTATATACCACCTCTGGAGCTATAATAACAACTCTGCCATAACCAGACACATCAGGAAACAATTGTTTCTTTTCCAGATCCATTCCAAATAAAGGCTTTCGACCGTGCTCTTCTCGCACTGCTTTAATATTTTTTCATCACTTTGCAGTGTTTTCAAATTCTCCTTCCAACCGGAAAAATCGGACCATTTTCCCGGAATCAAGTCTGTAAACCAGCTTAGATTTCGTTTGTATTCGTAATGAAGGATCTGACCGTCTAATCCATATCTGCTGATAAATTCTGCCGCAGTCCTGTTAATCGCTTTCGACTTGTCTGTATAGAGCAGACTGATTTTGTCATAGCAGATTTCCTGTTGATTATTTTCTGATGAGCCTGTCTGCTGGTTTCCGTTGCTTCCAGTTTGTGTTCCGGAAGCTGTCTCATCGTTTGCAGCGCTCTGACATAGCATTATATTTTGTGGTTCTTTTACGATACCGCGCACAGTAAGCTCTCTTCCGTTGTATAGGATCTGCTGTCCTTCCACCTCTGTTCCACCAAACAACTGCTCCGCTAAGGATGCACCTAGGATGCAGCCCTCTGTGTCGCTTTCCGGCAGATTTTTTCCCCACGGAAGGACGGAGTGGGAATCTCCACAGAGTAACAAAATATCCGCGTTGCTGCTCCGTTCGTTTATCGTAGCACGAACTGTCTGATTTTTCTGCTCTGTCCACGCTGTGAATGTCTCTGCGGATGCCGTATCCTGCCGGATTGACGCTATTTCGCTCTGGGTAAACTTGTCTTCCCCAGACTGGATTGTGATGATATTGGAAAAATCCTCTGTTTTATTATGATAAACGCATGAAAATACCAAAAATACAGCTCCAAATAATCCAAAAGCCAGACTTGCGATCCTTTTTCTGTAACTTATTTTTTTCATTGTTCTGTCCTTACTCCGTCATCCGCACAACATCCCCGTTTCCAACCGTCCGATCAGAATCTGTGATGATCTGGCAGTCCGCACTCAGTGAGTTTCCGCTTACCGCTGCATAACTGCTGTTTTTATCTAAAATCTGCACTTCCGCCTTCCTCGCGATATACTGCTCTCCGAGCACTGTATTTTCCGTCTCTAAGAGTAACACATACGCTTTGTTATTTTCCTGCCAAACGGCTGTAACCGGCACAAGGTAATCATAGCTTTCCGATTTTCTTGTGGCAGTCATCTGTGCGCTCTCACCCGGCAAGAAATCATCCCCCTGCATAGCAATTGACACTTTTATGCTGCTTCCGTCTTCCGATGTTTCCAGGGAAACAATGCTGCAATCAGACGTTTCCTTACCGACACCGGTAATCGTTGCATTATCTCCCACTGAGAGATATTCCCTGTTTTTGCTGTCCGTTGTCGTAGTAAAAAAAAGTCCACTCTGCTCATCGCTCATGACAACTGCCGCCGTGTCTGTTGTTTTCTGCCCGGTTTCCACACATACTTTTGTAATAATCCCGGAGGATGGTGCAGTTATCTCTCCGTTCTGCTGCTTTAGGGTTTTCAGCTTTTCTAACTGTTTCTGGTACTGCTCTAAAGAAATGGCGTTGATTTCCTGCGTGTGATCGATGTCTGCAGACAGACCTGCATCTTCTACCGCGCGCTCTGCGGCTTTCTTTGCATCCTCTGCAGTACTTGTACTGGATTCCAGCTGTTCCTGCTTCTCCTCTAATGCGACGCTGGCAGAGTCAAGTGCCGCCTGCTTTTCAGTAACTTTTGCCTGAATTGTGTCGTATGTGTTCTGCTTTTCCTGCACAGCTTCTTCTAACTGCTGGAGCTTCTGTGTTATGGTTGAATTTGTATCTTTCTTCTCTGCTTCGCCTGTCTGATCTGCGGTATCTTTACTTTGCTCTGCCGCAGCTGCATCCTTCACATTTTGCAGTTCCTCTTTGACTGCATTCAGCTCCTTCTCTGCCTGTGCGAGTGCATCCTTCGCACTGTTTAATTCCTTCTCTGCCTGACTTTTCGCATCCGCCGCTTTCTGCAATGCCTCATTTGCCTTCCCATCGGAAAATGTATTCTTCGCTATCGTTTCCTCATAATCTTCCTGCGCACGCTTTAACTCCAGCTGCTGCTTTGCGTCTGCCTGCGCTTTATTTTTCTTCAGGGAATCATTTTCAAGCTGAAGCTTTTTGATCTGGTTCTGCAGCTCATAAATCTGATCTTCCAGACTGTCCATATCAAGTGCAAAAAGAGTTTCTCCTTCCCCGATGCTTTCTCCCGTATGCACATTGACCTGTGCAACCAGAATTCCTTCCTCTGTGACAATCGCTTTCTCGCCGCATGCTTCCACAGTTCCTGATGCGATAACCGTGTGCTCGATCTTCCCATATATAGGTGTTGCTGCTGTCACCTGTGGGACCGTGATGGATGCCGCCACCCGCGATGCAATCGTGAAAACCAGCATGACCGCAAGTAAACCAGCCAGCCCTTTTAACCAGAAAATTCCCGATTTTCCGGTTACTGCTATTTCATTTTCCGAATTTTTGTTTTTTCTTATATTTTTCATATTCTCAATTACATTCTGCTCCTGCACTATTCCTTCGCTCCCGCCATCGCAATTCCCTGCTCCAGATAGTCCTGTCCTGCCAGAAAAACAAACATCGCGGGCAGGATCGTCACCAGTGATGCACAGAGTGAAAATCCTGCATTCTGGCTCGTGATCTCCGGCAGAAAAAGTGACAACGGCCAGAGACTTTTTGTTTTCAAAAACGTCATCGGCTGCTCTAACATGCTAAAACAGTCCAAAAACGAAAATACCAGTGCCGACAGGATGCCCGGACTTCCAAGCGGTATGCCTATCCGCAAAAAAATCTGGAATTCTCCCGCCCCGTCCATACGTGCCGCCTCCATGACATTTTCCGATATTCCACGGAAAAAGCGGTACATAATAAAGACGGAAAACGTTGCAAAAATTCCGGGCAAAACGACTGACTGCGGTCTGTCCAGCATTCCCAGACGGTTTAACACCAGATACTGCGACAACATCGTGACCTGAAACGGCATCATCATCACGAGAATGAACAGCCGGTAAACTGTTTTTCTTCCGCGGAAAGAATACCGCGCCAGCCCCCACGCTGCCGGCATGCCAAAAAGCATCTGCCCTGCCAGAATTGCCCCCGTGTAAAAAATCGAGTTCCAGAACATCTGAAAATATTCTGGTGAATCGAAAAGGAGCCCCACAACATTCTGCAACGTCGGGTATTGTGGCAGAAGATGCCAGATAGCAAGCCCATCTCCCTTTCCGAGTGCAGGTGCGATGCACGTATAGATTTCATGGTTTCCCATAAAAGTGCCGACAAGCAGAAAAAGAACCGGAGCAAGGCACAAGCCTGCTGTCAGAATCAGAATGCATGTTATTATTATTCTCTTCATGAAATTCTTCTTTCTATATTTATATTGTACATCTTCCTTTTTATCTGCTGTCTCCTGTTCATTATCCTTCCCGCTCCCAGCTTCGCTCAAGTAACAGCACAAACACCGCAATTACAAACGCGAGCATCACAGATGCCGCCGCCATCTTATCCACCGAGAGCGTCTGGAACCAGTTGTTGAACACATGCTGCAACAGATAAATATTTTCCTGCGGATAGCTGCCTGCTGCCATGTAAACCTCCCGGAACGCTTTAAATGAATTTAAAACCGACAAAATGACAACGGTAAATGCCACCGGGCGGAGATTCGGAAGTGTGATATAGAAAAACTTTTTCCATTTTCCGGCTCCGTCCACCTCTGCCGCCTCATAAATCCCCTGTGGGATTGCGGAAAGCCCCGCCATCCAGAGCACAATATCGTATCCTAAATATTTCCAGACATAGCTGAATACGAGGATTCCAAATGCGGCATCGGTGTTCATCCAGTCTACCTCCTGCACCGACAAAACGTTTAAAATCTGCCCGATTCCGCTCATTCCTGACAGCGCATGGATCGCACTGTTCACAAATCCGTGGCTGTCAAAAAGAATCTTCCACAGTACGACCACACTCGCTGCCGGGATTGCCATTGGAAGCAGATACATACTTTTAAGCACCGCTGCACTGCCCCGGTAAAACTGTTCCATCGTCACATCCCGGTGTTTTTTCTTTTTCTCTGCCAAAATCAAAACCTGCTGCAACAGCATTGCCAGGATCAGCGATAATAGCAACAGGCATGGAATACAGGTAACCACAAAACGCAGTGTATTTTTCGCTGCAAGATCAAAAGCATCATTTTTTATCACCTGCACGTAGTTTCTGATCCCGACGAAACTACCATCCGCAGTCTGGAAAAAAGAGCGCCGCACCACATCTGCAAATGGAATCAGTCCAAACACCGATACTCCCAGAAATTCGGGCAATAGAAAATACCAGCCGGGATTTCGTTTTTTTCTGATTTTTTTTATTTTCATCCTCATGTCTTTCTCATCGCCTGCTGCAATCTATCGTCATCTTCCTTTCTACTGCTGCTCTGCAAGATAAAGATTCACTTTCTTTGTGATCTCATTTACCGTTTCTTCGAGGTTTTTCTCCCCTTTTACATAGCTTGTTCCATGCCTGATCACAAGGTTCTGGATCGTACGGTCTGTGAGTGCTGACTGCTCCACTGCTTCCAGCTGCGCTAAAATTGCGTCTGCTTCCTCCTGTGTCATGGAGCGGTATTCAATCGTATAGATTTTGTCGCTTCCATCCCTGTTAAATGCCATGCTTGTTTCCGTCCGTCCCATCAATGCATTGATCTGATCCTTTAAAGCTGCCTCATTCACCGGAATTCCGTTGCTGGAAGCTCCTGCCTCTTTGCCGAGCAATGTTTTCACAAATGCTTTTCCTGCATCCTCATTGCCTCCTGATACCACACCTGCCTGTAAAAATGGGACATAGGTAGAAATTCCACCATTCGACAATGCACCATAAACCGCTCCGTCCGTCGACCCTGCACTCAACATCAACTGGAAATCCTCGACATCTGCAATAGTTCCAAATTCCACTTTACATGTCTCTGTAAATAAATCCATGCTGTCTAATGTTCCATAACGGTATCCATCGCACATTCCGCTCTCAAAAAAATTGCCATAGGATTCAATATCGCTGTGATCATCCACATCATAAATGCGTTTCACCTGTGTCAGATAATCGGAAACTTTCGTTTCATCCAGACTTCCGTCCTCTTTTACCCAGTTTTTGGAATCTACATTGTAAAAATCAAGCAGTAACTCTTCCGCCATCTTCTGCTGTACCACATAAGTCGTACTTTTGTCCTTTGCCAGGGTTTCGATGCGGTCTGCAAGTGCCTGCATGGACTTTCCTGCATCTACCGTCTGCTGATCTGACGTGATAAATGATACTAAGAAACGTGTCGGGATCGCATATATCTTTCCATCCTTTGTGCTGTCTTTCACAATGGAATCCACAAGTCCATCCGAAGCCTTTACCTCATCCACAACATCACTGATATCTGTTAAAATTCCTTTTTCCACATAGCTGTCCACCGGCATTCCATCTAAGATAAGCACATCCGGTCCATTTCCTGCCAGGATATCCGTGCTCAACGTCTTCAATGCGTCCTCTAACGTCACTCCATTATCATCCGTCATGCCAATTTCAAGGTTTACATAAATATCTGCATACTCCTGACGGAAAATATTGACCGCCTGACGCAGCGTATCGGAATCCTGCAATGCATAAATATTGAGTTCCTGATTCAGGTTGGCAGATGCGTCTGCATCGTAGGTGTAGCTGTAGAGTGCACCCTCCATTCCGTTATTTCCTGCCACAAAAAGATGCGTCTCATCCTGCATATACACTCCGTAAAAAATCGCACCGCTGTTGCTCAATGCAGTCTGCTCGCCCTGTACCAGCTCCTCCACAACTGCTCCACCTGTTGTATAGTGGAAAATTCCTTTATAATCTGCAAAAATAATACTGTTATCATTCTCCGCTTTTGCAAACGTCACCGGAAGTCCGGTATCGGAATTTCGATAAACGAGGTTATCATCTGAACAGATCTGCTCAGTCAATGCGGTCAGCTCGTCTGTCTCTTTTCCGGTTGCCGTGTCATAGCAGAGCACCTTGTCACTTGTGACGATATAGCAATTCGTTCCAACCACATCAAAATAAGGAATATAGGTATCCTCATCGATTTCAAATGTCACTGTTTTGCTTCCATCTGTACAGTCAATTCCATACAAACCTCCCCCTGTATCGCGCACGATCAGCTGTTTATTACTGTCAAATGCTGCAACTGATACAAAGGCATCTTCTGCTGGCATTTCAATGGAAAATGTATGTGTGCTTCCGTCCGCGTCCACAATTGTAGCCGGGCATAATCCGTTTTCTGTGTAATCAAGAAACGCAACTGTTCCATCCTTTGCGACTGCGACATTACTGTAAGAGATATCTTCAAGCGGTGTTGTCTCCCAGCTTCCGCCTCCATCACTGCTTTTTGCCACATAGATGCCATAATCTGCATCCTGCCCTACAATTTCAAGTGTTCCATCTGACAGTGCTTTGAACTGTAAAATGCTATTGATCTCTTCTGGAAGTGCTACTTTTGATTCAATAAATCTTCCTTTGCCGCCTCCTGCGCCGCCGTTGCCTCCCGCACTGTTGCTTTCTGTTCCGTCTGTGCTTCCGGCTGTATTTTTTCCGCATCCAGTGAGCATTCCTGCTATCAATGTCATCAGAAGAACTAAAACCATTGTGACAACTAGCATGCTTAGTTTTTGCCTGTTTTTTATCTTTGCATTTTTCATTTTGTTTTCATGACCTTTCTTTTTATTTTTCTTTTATAATTGCAGCTCCACAATCATCGCCAGAACAAGCAGCTGTTCCTCTGCTTTGGCATTCTACATGCAGTATTTTTCGTTTCTGGTTTTATCTTACAGAAGAAATCTTAGAAAAATCTTTAAATTTGGCTTTAATTGTTGTCTTTAATTTTATTTTTTGCATTGTATGTACGCTTTGCGTGTGTTATAATACATAAAATTATACGCAATGCGTGTATTTTGTGTATGATTGTTACTTCCTCCACAGGTGCATGCTACGCTGAAATTGCAAATATTTTTGGATCAAAAACAAAAGTCATATTATATCAGGAGGTTTTTATGGATAGCAGAGAATATTTAATTGAATTGAGAACAAGTACCGGCATGACACGCAGAGAATTCTGCGAATATTTCGAAATTCCTTACCGGACACTCCAGGACTGGGAACTTGGAAACCGCAAAATGCCGGATTATCTGTTACGATTAATGGCTTATAAAGCTAAGATGGAAAAACTTGCAGAGGAAAAAAATTGATATCTTGACAATATGTTGTTTACAACATACTATAATATTAACGGAAAGAGGAATACTATTGTACGAAATCATTTTTTATGATACGGCGGATGGTAAATGTCCTGTTCAGGATTTTTTAGACTCTCTGGAACCTAAATTCCTTGCAAAAACATTACGGACAATTGATTTATTAGAAACAAATGGTCCATTATTAAGAGAACCTTATTCTAAACCTCTTGAAAATGGAATATTTGAACTTCGTACCAAACATGGTTCTGATATTAACAGAGTATTTTATTTTTTTATTATAGGTCAAAAAATCATTCTGACAAATGGGATTATAAAAAAGACAGCCAAAACTCCTAAATCCGCTATTGACCTCGCCAAAAAATATAAAACTGATTATGAATGGAGGCATCGTAATGAGCAGTTATAAAGATTACAAAAAGAAAGTCCTGCAAAATCCTGAAATCAAATCAGAATATGACGCTTTGCAACCGGAATATGATATTATTCAGGCAATGATTGATGCCCGATTACAACAAAACCTCACTCAAAAAGATTTATCTGCCAGAACCGGCATTACGCAGGCTGATATCAGCCGCATCGAAAATGGTACACGAAATCCAAGCTTAAGTATGGTCAAAAAACTTGCACGCGGACTTGGTATGCAATTAAAACTTGAATTTATACAGACTCCTGCTAAGTAATAATTTATCTGTTACATTTCAAAATAATCTACAATTTAAAGATTTTTCTAAGATTTCTATGCTATACTCATCCTTATAAATCTCAGGAGACATTATTATGCGTATTTTATTGATCGAAGATGATCTGAATTTTTGTGAAACCCTGCGTTTTCAGTTGGAGCAGGAAGCTTATGAGGTGGATGTATGCCACGATGGAAGAGACGGTCTTGACCTCTTCTTACAGGACGCGCACGACATTGTCCTGCTCGACCGCATGCTCCCGACTATGAATGGTCTGCTCGTGCTGCAAAAAGCTAGACAGGCCGGAATTTCCACGCCTGTCATACTGATCACCGCCCTCGGCGAACTTTACGACCGGATTGAAGGGCTGGATGCCGGTGCGGATGATTATATTGTAAAACCATTCGCCTTTGAAGAACTGACTGCCCGCATCCGCTCTCTCGGCAGACGCAGCGGCAAATGGGAAGATGACAATTTACTTACTATCTGCGATATCAGTTATGACTGCAACGCAAGACTGCTAAGTGGATCAACAGGCTCCATCCGGCTCTCCGGCCGTGAGGGCAGATTGCTGGAAGTTCTTCTGCGGAGTTTTGAGCTCGTCATCCGCCGTGAAGTTCTTCTTGTCCGTGTCTGGGGCGTGGATGCAGAAGTGGAGGATTGTAACCTCGATACTTACATCCATTATCTGCGCAAGCGGCTCTCCTACGTTGGAAGCACGCTTGCCTTAAAAACCATCCGCGGTGTCGGATATACGCTGGCTTCCTCCTGATCCCTGATTTTCCATATAAGATCATGAAGCTTCTGTATAGCTGCCGTTACTTTTCAATTATTTTATCCTTATTGCAATTTACAGATACCTTTTTTCACCATCTGCTTTATGTACATTATCAGGAGGTTTCTCATGTTTCCACACTTCACCTTTTCCGGCACAACCTATCAGGCTTTGCATCGCAAACTCACCTTATTTTGTACCTGCGTCACACAGATCATTCTCCTTGCCTTAAGTGCTCTGTGTGTTTTTGTTGCAAAAAAAAATATAAAGCAGGGAAACGAAACCGCTTTTCTCACAGAGACAAGTTCTGTCATTTCCCATTTGCAGGAGCAGGATGTCATCTCACACCAGTGGTTAAACCAGTTACAGGAAAACAGTTCTATCCAGATTTATCTTTATGAGAATGGGACTCCACTCTTTTATGACCAGTATCATCAGACAACTGCAGACGAGCAATTATGTGAAAATGCACTTCTCGCCGCAGAAGAGCTTACCGGGAACCCTCCTTTTTTCACGAAAAATAAAAGGCTTTCCTCGCATACGGAATATCAGTTCAACTCCGGCGATAACATTCCCTACATTGCATCCGTCGGCAGTATCCCAAAAGGCGACAGCTACTTAAACTTTCTGATCCTGCGCTCGCTCGCCGAACAGTCTCACCAGATGCTGTCGTTAAGAATTATCGTGATCATTGCAAATATTGCCGCATTTTTACTGCTGTTTCTCTTTTTCCACTTCTTCATCCGAAAAATGTTAGAACCAGTCGAAACTGCACAGAAAAAGCAGACACAATTCATCGCCTCCGCCTCCCACGAGCTGCGCACCCCATTAGCGGTTGTCCGCTCCGGCTTGGAATCCGTTGAAAAATGTTCAAATGAAGAGGAAAGAAACCACTTTCTCCATCTGATGTCCGAGGAGACCGTCCACATGAAACGTCTGATCGACGATATGCTGCTGCTCGCAAATTCGGATGCTGACACGCTCACCATCAAACCGGAAGCCTGTCAGCCGGATTTGCTGCTCTTAGACACTTATGAAAAGTTCGAACTACTGGCAAAGAAAAACGGGATTCACCTTATCCTCACTCTGCCGGAAGAAATTCTCCCGGACTGCTTCTGCGATATCCACCGCACAGAACAGATTTTTTCTATCATCGTGGATAATGCACTCTGTTACACGCCATCCGGTGGAAAAGTGACACTCTCCTGCCATGCCAGAAATGAAATGCTATGTTTTCTATTCGAAGATACCGGATGCGGAATTTCAGAGGAAAAGAAATCCCATATTTTTGAACGATTTTACCGTGCCGACGATGCACATACCGACAGAGAACACTTTGGACTCGGACTCTGCATTGCAAAGGAACTTACCGAAAAGCAAAATGGGAACATCCAGGTTGTGGATGCTCCCATTTCCGGCAGCTGCTTTATGGTACAATTGCCATGTGCACTTTAATTTTTATGTGATTTCTACGCTCTCCTGTCAGGTTATATTTTTCCTGTTATTCCACATTTTTCAGTGCCTGATCCATCGGAATACGCTTGATCCTTCTGAAATCCAATACCATGACAAGCAGATATCCGATCAGGATAAACAGGAACATTTTCACATAGCCCAATGTACTTATGCGGAAAGCGTACCATCCACTGTAGGAAAAGAGCATGATCCTCCAGACAGCCTTCATGATGACGACACCTAAAATCACGCTGGCAACATCGATCACCACAAGAACAATGGTTGTGGACAACAGATATAAGCTTGCAATCTCCCGGTTCTCATAGCCCAGGATTTTTGTCATGGAAATTGCATTTTCGTTCTTCTCGATGATCAGCTTCGTAAGCAGGTAAATCAATACTGCGGATAACAGGATGCACAGATACTGGAAGTAGGTCATATAAGAGCCCATGGAATGATCGAGCTGATCACACATTTTCGTAATGTCATGTTCTGTGATGACGGTTGCAATCTCATCCTCATCAATATCTGTGATTTCTGAATTCGAGAGATAGCCTGTGAATGCATCACTGTCCATGTCAAAGATTTCACAATACTGCTCATTGGACAGAAATACTGCCAGCGCCTGACTGTGATCATAGATTCCTGCAACCTCAAACTCATACTGTTTGTTCTCATATTTTTCGTCAAGAACCACTGTGTCACCCACGCTCAGGCTGTATTTATCTGCATAGGAAGCAGAAATATATGCCTCGTTTCCTTTCAGGGCAGACAGGTCACTGATTTTCACATACCGGCTGTCATCCTCGATTCCGTAGACAGAAATCTCCTCATCTAACGTATCGCTCTTGTGCTGCAGAGATGTCATATTGAATTTCTCTGCATCCTTATTATCCGTTGTGATAATGTCTCCATCCTCATTCTCATAAGACTTTAACACATACTGATAATTCGTGAACATCATATCTGAAACATTGGATTTGTAATAGTCGAGCGTCTCCGGCATACCGACCGCCATTGCGAGCATAATGCCGATAAACCAGATCCCCACAAATAAAATCAGGTAATTCGTCACGTTCTGGAACATGATACGCAGGCGGAAACGGCTTAAAAAGCTCCATTTTGGCAGGCGCATCGCTTTTTTACGTTTTGTTTTTTTCAGATCATGGCGTAAAAACTGTAATGGTGTATGCCGCATCATTTTTATAATGACGATGAGATTGACCACAAGCATTAAAACAACTGGAATGATCGTTGTCTTGAAAAAGGCATCCGGGTTCCAGACTGTCTGATAAGTTGGAAGACTATAGCTGTTATAGTACATGCCGACAACTACATTTTTAAATACGGTATAGCCGAGGATATTTCCAACGCACGCTGCGAGAAGTGTCACGATCACCGGCATGGAAATATAATGTCTGACCAGTTCACCTCTCGTATAACCGGAAGCTCTCAGTGTTCCGATCGTAGAAGCCTCCTTCACGATCGTGTTGCTGATGGTCACTGCAAAAATAAATGCAATGATCACGATCAAAATATCCAGTAAAACACCACCCATAGCTTTGTCTGAACCCATATCATCCGTTGCAAAATTAATAGCCGGATTTGCATAGCGCGGCATATAGTCCTCTAACTCTTTGTCATCACACACTACCTGTGTGAGCAGTGCTTTCATGAAATCATCGGATTTTGCTTTCTGCTCCACTTCATCTGCAGGAGTATCCACATAATTCCATGTGTAAGAATAATGAACAGTTTTATGTAAACTATCAAATCCTTCCTGTGTGACCATAGCCACATCGAATTTGATCGCATCAAACATTATATCCGTTGACTTCTCATGCAGTGTTGCATAATTGACATAGGCGATCAGTCCGACAACTTTGAACCTCTGCCCACTGATAGAAATCTCATCTCCCACTTTGACCCCGACATTGTCTGCATGCATACGGTCAATTGCGATCTCATCGGCTTTTTCCGGAAATGCTCCGTCAAGCAGGCAGGCAAGATCCACGTTATCATTTTTTGCATAGACACGGATATTTCCTTCCGCCTCGCCGTCGTTGTTGTAATCTTCCTCCTCATTTCGGAAGAAGTTCTCATAAACCTGTACCGGAACTTCTGTAAAATCAGGATCGTTTAACTCATATTTTTCTTCTGCATCAGCATATTTATCATCGATTTCCTTTACGATTTCATCCCACGCCTTGTCGTAGGCTTCCGGATAAGCCTTTTCATCCAACTTTTCGTCCAGCTCTTTTTTCGCTTTGTCAAGATAATACTGTTTGACGTCCGCCTTCGTCCCTGTCTCGATAGCAGCGAGTAGCGTCTCATCTGCCTTTTTGTTCAGCTCAAAATGTCCATCCTCTAACTTGTATTTTGTCACACCCTCATTTGCTGCAATAAGCATACTCTCATTTGCAACATACATACCGGAAACAAAACCAATTGTAAGAATGAGGAATAATGCCACCACAAGATATTTTTTCCAGTCGCCAAGCAATTCACGCGGAATGCGTCTGATGAGTGGATTTTTGATTTTTTTCTTTTTCATGACTGCCACGCTCCTTACCACTCAAGATCTGCCGCTGAAATCCTGTGCTCATTTCTCTCGTTGTGGCGCACGGCTCCGTCACGAAGTTTGATGACATGATCTGCCATGTTTCTGATCGCTTCGTTGTGCGTTACCATGATGATCGTGTTTCCATATTTTTTGTTTACATCTTCGATCAGTTTTAAAATCTCTTTGGAGGTGTTATAGTCCAACGCTCCGGTCGGTTCATCGCAGAGCAGGATATCCGGGTTTTTCACGATCGCACGACCGATGGAAACACGCTGCTGCTGACCACCGGACAACTGATTCGGCAGCTTGTATCTGTGCTCGTAAAGTCCCAGCGTGTGAAGCAGCTCGTCAATGTCCAGCGCATTGTCGGAAAGATACGCTCCGACTTCAATGTTTTCCTTCACGTTCAGATTGGCGATCAGATTGTACATCTGAAATACATAGCCGAGATGTTTTCTGCGGTATTGGGTTAGTTTCTTCTCACTCATATCTTCGAGCTTATCACCGTTGATCGAGATGTAACCGCAATCGGCACTGTCGATTCCTCCGATAATATTTAATAAAGTTGATTTTCCCGAACCGGACGGTCCAAGCAGAACACAGAACTCTCCTTTTGCCACGGAAAAGTTCATTCCGCGCAATACTTCCTGACGTGTTTCTCCACTTCCAAAACCTTTTTTCAGGTCAACGATCTCCAAAAATTTTTTCTCTTCCTCTGACATAGTCTCCCCTTTTTCAAAAAACATATTTGGCAACAGCCATTTTTGACATCTAGGTTAGTTGTAACTAATCTCAGGAAAATTATAGCACATGATATTGGGGATACAAGGAAGAGATATTGTTGTTGAGAAATTTTGTCAGTTAAATTAACTATTTGATTACATGTTGACCTTTGATACTATTCGATATAATATATGTATATACAGTTAATACTATATAACAAAGACCGTCGCATGAAGTGCGTGTAGATATCGATTATGAAACTAAGCTTCATGATCAACAATATCTTTTTTAAAGGAGTGAACATTTATGAGCGATCAGGTTGCCATCAAAACATGGGGAAATAGTCAGGGAATACGTATTCCAAAGAATATTCTTGAAAAACTTGGACTCCATGTCTCAGATACTTTACAAATTGAAGTAATTGATGATTCGATTGTTTTGAAAAAAGCATTTAAACACAAAACATTTGAGGAACGCGTTGCTGAATACAATGGGGAAATTTCAATTTGTGATTATGATTGGGGAGAACCTGTCGGAAAGGAAATTTTATGATGAAGTTTTCGCAGGGAGATATTATCAAAATTTCTAATTTAAAAGATGCAATGCTTGTTGTAAGTAAAAATGAATTTATTAAAAAAACAGGTGTTTTTCACGTCTGCCCACTTTTAGAGGATTATGCAGAAGGTCCTCTTCACATAAAAGTACGCGGTGTCAAAGATACCTCAGGAACTGCTATATGTGAGCAATTGAAGCTAATTGACCCTTCCGCCAGAAGCTGCAAACGTATCGACCGCGTCCCTTATCATATGATTATGAATGTTTCAGACGCAATACAAGGTATTTTTGAATATGACTAATAAAATTATCCCAAACCCAAAAGTGAGCCGGCGGCAAAGACGATACCCGTCCTGTCTCCGGCTCTTTTTATGTAACTACTTCGTTTTCCCCTCTCCCTCGAAATACTCCTTCACCAGCTTCACAACCACACCTGATAATAAGAATACTGCGATCAGGTTCGGGATTACCATAAGTCCGTTGAATGTCTCTGCGATGTTCCACATCAGTCCGAGGTTCATGGTCGCACCAACGATCGCCACCAACGCATATAAAATCATGAACGGCTTATTAGCCCGCGTTCCAAATAAAAATTCAATACATCTTGTTCCGTAAAGTCCCCAGCCAATGATCGTGGAGAATGCAAAACAGCACATTGCAACCGCAGTAAAAATAGATACCCAGCCACCATATACGGAGGTGAATCCGCTGATGGTAAGCTCTGCACCTGCTGCCTCGCCATATCCAACCGGAACTCCGCTGCATAAAATGACCAGTGCGGTCAGTGTACAGATCACGATCGTGTCCACAAACACTTCGAAAATACCGAAAAATCCCTGTTTTACCGGTTTTCTCGTATCGGCACAGGCATGTGCGATCGAACCGGTTCCAAGTCCTGCCTCATTGGAAAAAATACCTCTGGAAACACCCTTTTTCATACTCATGAAAAAGCTTCCCACTGCTCCGCCTGTCACGGCTGCCGGGTTAAATGCACCCTCAAAAATAGAACCGAATACCGTTGGAATGGATCTGAAATTGATCAGTACAACACCAATCGCCAATAAAATATAAATGATCGCCATAAATGGCACCAGTTTCTCTGTCACCTGTCCAATTCTTTTAATTCCACCAATCAAAATTAATGCGATCAGTGCGGCTAAAACTATTCCGATGACCAGGTTTAAGGTCGGTGCGGATTCCTCGGAGAGCAGGTTAAAATTATAAAGTGCTGAGTCGATCGCCGTAGTGATCGTGTTGACCTGCGTTGCATTTCCGGTTCCGAATACGGTCAGAACTCCGAAAGCAGAAAACAGGTACGCAAGCCAAAGCCAGTGTTTTTTCAAACCGTTTTTGATGTAATACATCGGTCCGCCGACCAACTCTCCGTTGGCATTTGTCTCGCGGAAATGTACGGCAAGTGTCACCTCGGAAAACTTGGTGCACATGCCAAGGATTGCGGATATCCACATCCAGAAAACTGCACCCGGTCCGCCGATTGCGATCGCGCCTGCCACACCTGCCACATTTCCGGTTCCAACTGTCGCCGCGAGTGCGGTACAGACCGCCTGAAACGGAGTCAGTGCTCCATCCGATGCCTCTCTCTTTTTCAGCATACGTCCGATGGTCACTTTCATCGCATACGGAAATTTGCGGATCTGCAAAAACCGGGTTCGGACACTCAAAAACAGGCCGACACCGATAATGCAGATCATTGCGGGCACACCCCAGATAAAGTTATTTACTACATTGTTGATTTGTTCTATCGTCTGTAACATTTTCTTTGCATTCCTCTCCATCTCATAGCACATACACATTACTCTGTCATAGTGTAAGTGCACTGCACGAATTATAACATATTGTTTCCGAGTATGCAAAAAAATTGAGTAAAAACCGCTTATTTTATGGTCTTTACTCAATTTCTACAACGACTTATACATTTTTCATAATTTTCACCAGACGGCTCGTGCCAAGCCGGTCTGCGCCAAGCTCAATAAATTTTTCTGCATCCGCAAAAGAAGAGATTCCTCCGGCTGCCTTTACTTTCACGTTTGTGCCAACGTATTGTCTCATCAGTTCCACATCCGAAAAAGTTGCTCCTGCGGTGGAAAATCCGGTGGAGGTCTTAATGAACTCTGCGCCTGCACTCGTCACGATCTCACACATCTTGATCTTCTCCTCATCTGTCAGAAGGCATGTCTCAATGATCACTTTTAAGGTTTTTCCGCTGCATGCCTCATGGATTTTTCGGATTTCCTGCTCGATGTCATCATACCGTTTGTCTTTCAAAAACCCGATATTAATGACCATATCGATCTCGTCAGCTCCGTTTGCGACCGCATCCCTTGTCTCGAAAATTTTGGTCGCCGTTGTGTGGTATCCGTTTGGAAATCCGATCACTGTACAGATCGGCAGTTTCCCATCGACATACTCTGCCGCCTGTTTCACATAACAAGCCGGGATACAGGCAGAAGCGCATCCATATTTTATTCCATCGTCTAAAATCTGCCGGATTTCTTCCCATGTTGCAGTCTGTGAAAGCAGTGTGTGATCTACTCTGCTTAAAATATCTTTTTTATCCATGTTTTTCCTTTCTCCTGCCGGCTGCCCAGGCATCGTATAGCTTACTCATCATGCAAAGATGTATTTCTTGATTTTCTGCTTTATTTTGCTTTCCCAATATGCCAGCACATCAGTATTTTCCACTCTTCTCTCACTTCAGTATTTCACGTTCTTATGTCACTTCAACTCTGCAAGCAATGACGTACCAATCGTGCCTTCCGGCATCTGCACACCAAAATTATCTGCAATCGTTGCCCCGATCACTGCAAATGTATCCTGATCTTCAAGCTTTCCTGATCCCTTCATGGAAGGCGAATATGCAATAAACATCACCTGTTCCCTGGTGTGGTCTGTTCCCTTATAGGTTGGATCATTTCCGTGATCTGCCGTGATGATAAGAAGATCATCTTCCCGAAGTACCTTAAGAAGTTCGCCGAGTTTCACGTCAAAGCGTTCCAGTTCTTCTGCGTATCCTTTTACGTTTCTTCTGTGTCCCCAAAGTGCATCAAAATCTACCAGATTCACAAAGCAAAGTCCGGTAAAATCGCGCTCTGCGATCTCGATCGTCTGCTCCATTCCATGAACCGAGCTTTTGGACTTATTGGATTCCGTGATTCCTTCCCCGTCAAAAATATCCCGGATTTTTCCGACAGAGATCACATCATATCCGGCGTCTTTTAACGCATTTAATACGGTTCTTCCATATGGCTTTAAGGCATAATCATGACGGTTGCTGGTGCGGACAAACTCACCTTTTTTCTTTCCAACATAAGGTCTTGCAATGACACGCCCCACTTTCCATTCATCTTTCATGGTGATCTCTCTGGCGATCTCACAGCAGCGGTAAAGTTCCTTTAGCCCAAACGTTTCCTCGTTTCCACAGATCTGAAGAACCGAATCCGCAGATGTATACACGATCATGTGTCCGGTTGCGATCTCTTCCTCGCCCAGTTCCTCTAAGATTTCGGTTCCACTCGCACTCTTGTTTCCAATCACTTTGTGACCGGTACGTTTTTCCAGTTCATCGATCAGTTCCTTTGGAAAACCGTGCTCGGTAAACGTCAAAAATGGCTTGGTAATATGAAGTCCCATCATTTCCCAGTGTCCGGTCATGGTATCTTTTCCGTTGCTCGCCTCAGAGAGCCTTGTAAAATATCCCATTGGTTTTTCCACCGGTGCGATATTCTTCAGCTCTTTTAAATTGGCAATTCCTAGTTTCTGCATATTCGGAATTGAAAGATTGCCCACCGTCTCCGCAATATGTCCTAACGTGTCGGTTCCCGCATCGCCGAAACGTTCTGCATCTTTTGCTCCACCGATTCCACAGGAATCAACTACAATCGTAAAAATTCTACGGTACTTTTTTGCTTCCATGATTCTCACACCCCATTTTCTGTTCTCCATTGAAATCTGCTTTTCAGGTAAAACTTTTCCCGCTCACGCATTATTTTTCACGGTCTGCCCTGATCAGTCTGCGGATCGCCTCCACGCCGACCATCACTGCTGCCTCCGTGTCATGAACGATCGGATTATCCATGCCAAGGGCATTGCGCTCCTGATTTCCCATAACAAGAAAATCAGAACCACAGCGGACTTTCAGATGCGCAGCCACAATAAACAATGCCGCTGATTCCATCTCAGACGCCTTGCAGTCCAGACGTTTCCATGCCTCCCACTTATTCAAAAGTTCATAGCTTACCGGCATGCGCTCCGGCTCATGCTGTCCGTAAAATGCATCTTTGCACTGGACTACTCCGGTATGATAAGTAAACCCCAGTTCCTTTGCTGCCGCAACAAGTGCATTTGCCACCTCAAGATCTGCCACTGCCGGATACTCGATCGGTGCATATTCCCTGCTAGTTCCTTCCATGCGGACTGCTCCGGTAGCGATCACAATATCACCGCCCTTGACATCCAGATCAATTCCGCCACATGTTCCAACACGCACAAACGTATCTGCACCGCACTGCACCAGTTCCTCCATCGCAATTGATGCAGACGGGCCGCCAATCCCGGTGGATGTCACACTGACCTTCTCACCTTCCAGATAGCCTGTGTAGGTGACAAACTCCCTGCTGTCTGCCACAAGTTTTGCATCCTCAAAATGTTTTGCGATCTTCTCACACCGCTTCGGATCTCCCGGCAGGATCACATAACGCCCCACATCCCCCGGTCTGATCTGTAAATGATACTGTAACCCAGCTTCTCCTGAATAGTTCTGCATACCCCCACACCTTTCTTTTTATCTGTCGTTTTCCATTCTCCAGCTGATACATCTCTGAAGATATTCCACATATTCCGGATTTTTGCACATGCCTTTTCCCGGAGTATCCGAAATCTTAGCAACATCCATTCCATTACACTTGGTTGTCTTCATGACAATATTCAACGCCGGAACATCCGTGTCATTTGAAATATAAGTTCCGATTCCAAATGCAATTTTTACTCTTCCTGCAAAATAAGATGCGATCTTATCTGCCCGCTCAAAATCGAGACTGTCGCTAAATAACAGTGTTTTCGTTTTTGGATCGATTCCAAGACTCTCGTAATGGCGGATCATTTTCTCTCCCCACTCAAACGGATCGCCGCTGTCATGACGCACACCGGAAAACAGTGTTGCGTAAGTCAACTGGAAATCTCTTAAGAAGCAGTCTGTTGTAATAGCATCGGTCAATGCCGTTCCATTTAAAATACCGTATTCTTTTACCCACCAATCCAGCGCATACCAATTTGAATATGCCGGATTGTGCTTATGATTTCCCTGTCCGACACACATGATCCATTCATGCGCCATCGTTCCTACCGGAGTGATTCCATATTTTTTTGCAAGGAAAACATTGGATGTTCCTACAAACGTAGAACCAGGATATTTATTCTCGTTTAATTTTTTCACTGCCAGTTCCTGTGCCCCGGCAGAGAGTCTTCTTCTGAGTCCAAATTCGCTGAACAGTCCAAGGTTATAGGTACTGTTTTTCAATAAAGTAATTTTTTCATCCAGCTTTTTCTCAAAACTTGCAAGCAGATCGTCATAATCATATGCCATGCGGAAATAAACTTCATTTACAATGGCAAGTGTCGGAATCTCATACAGGGAAGTATTCAGCCATGTTCCGAATGTTTCGATCGTCAGTCCACATTCTGCGTCCTCCGTAATCTCATAATCTTCATATCGAGGCTGCCACAGTCTTAAGAAATCCACATAGCTTCCCTTCATCCATTTGATCTTATGCAGATATTCCAGCTCCTCTTCTGTGAAACGCAACCCACAGTATGCCTTGATCTGCTCCCTGATCTCCTCCACCATCTCATGGGTAAAGTGAACGTCGGTGTTTCTGCATTTAAAAGACCAGGTTGTCTTATAATCCGAAAACTGATGGTAAATACACTGTCCCATCGAAAACTTGTACATGTCTGTCTCTAATAAACTTGTGATAATTGGTTCTAATAACATCTTTTTCTCCTCTATTTTCCGTAACGATCACTTCTATGCATCAACCAGGCCTGCCTGTTACTTTTCTTTTCACGGACTGCTTTGCGCACGTCTTTTTACTATATTATAACTCTGTGGCGGTTTTGACAACAATTTTGTGGAAGAACGGGGCTTGTGGTCTGAAATACGATTTATGCTATAAAGAAAAGAGACTCCCTTTTTCAGAAGCCTCTCCTTACTTAATGCTTTATTATTTTTGTAACTGCTGGGTGATAAGTGTTCTTTCCTTCCCCTTAATTCCAAGTGCGTCAAGTGCCTGGTCTAATGTCCATTTCATGTTGTTCATGAGATTTTGAACTGATGTTATATTTGCCATTAATGCTCTTTCATCACCATATCTCTCTACAATCTCACTCATTTCTTCACGCCCTCCTTCTTTCTCTTTAAAATGTTTCACACTTTCTGCCAGCTCCGTGTAGTGCATGCACTCCGGATTTTTCTCCCAAAAATCCTGCATCAACTGACCAATCTCATCATTCCCTTTATAATTTCCATTCACGTAAATGATATGTGAGCCGTCACGAAACTGTTCATTCGTTTCGCCTACATATCGTTCTACATGATACAAATGTAAACCCTTTCGGAACTTGTCATGCTTATAAATAAATATCACATAGGAATCCTTCAGTTCCCTAAATGCCTGTCCCTCCTTGAGCATTCTCGAATCAACCATAATGCTGTGATAACGTGCGCGTCTGACATGTGCTCCTTCTGAATTCCCCTGAACTTCAATGTCGATCTCCTCACCATTTTCATCCATTGCATCCACATCCAACGTAATATTACGCCCGCCAACCTGATGGTTTTTCATTTCATTCTGCCCTGTCTAAATAGTAGCACAGTATCCCAGCAGAAACAAATAAAATTCCTATAAAACTTTCATAATTTCTTTTTCATGATCTTTGGTAAATTCACTTAATTCATAGGAGCGGATTCTCTGATTGACTAATATAGGAAGCACAAATCCATATTTTACCAGAACCGCCAGTCTGTTAATGATTGTCTTATTTGTAACCGACAATTCTCTACTGACTTCAATCGGAGTAAACTCTCCCCGATAGTTCTTAATCAAAAACTGTAACAGTTCTTTTTCCTTCCCTTTCAGAAATGACAGACTTCCTGCAATATCTTCCTCTTCGGATGCCAACTGTAAATCACAGATTTTTCCAGAATAAAGTTTTACCATCCGCAGAAAATAATGAATCCAGATCTCGGGATGTGGTGGATTCTCTCTTCCGGAATAATACAACGCAGGGAGTCCCATCTGAATGGATTCATAATATTCATCAATATCGTATGCAAAATACTCTTCCAACGATCCGATTCCATTAAATCCGTAGCCGTTCAAATCCATAATATAACCGGATAACAGTCTTGCAGTTCTGCCATTGCCATCTTCAAACGGATGTATTGTCACTAATTGATAATGTACAACTGCTGCTATAATCAGAGGGTGATCATCCGTTGTATTTACATACTCCACCAACTCATCCAGTAATCCGGGAATATCGCAATATTCCGGTGGAATATAATCAGGATTTCCTGTTTTAGAATCATATACAGCAAACAATACTCCCGGCGGCATAGGTCCCCTGAGTCCAATTTTCTCCTTAGAGGCACCTTTTTCCACCAATTTTTGTACATCTAAAATAAGCTTTTTAGAAAATTTTTCTTTTATGCTTACCTTTTTTTCCATTAAATTTTCACTATTTTTACACTATTTTTCATTATTTTCAAGTGTTATTACAAATTCTAACGAATCCATAGCTTTTGCCTATAGCAGAAATTAAATCTTCAAGGAATAGTCCTATAGCCCAATCTCTAATCTTTTACGATATTCTCTTGGCGTTATCTTGTACCTCTCTTTAAAAACCCGGTTAAATGTCCTTTGACTTTCAAAACCACATTCAAGACATATGTTTGTTATCGTATCCTGCGTATTTTCCAATGCACCAACTGCATAATTTAATCGCACGCCATTTAAATATTTGTTGAAGTTACAATGAAAAGTTTTAGCAAACATTCTCGACAACACGTATTTACTTATCCCCAGATCGAATGCCATCTTTTCAAGACTGATTTCATCTCTAAAATTTTTTGCTATATACTCCACAGAATTGTAAATCAAATCATTACTTCCTAATGATTTTTTATCGATCATCGGTATTTCAGTGAATACATATGCAAGAATTATTTGTGCATATGCCTGTGCCAATATCGGAGTACACTCTGGATTTTGCATCAAAAATTTTATTGCATGAACCACATCCGGATGTACATTTTCTTTTTTTAACACCGGATTTTGGGGACTGTATATTTGTAATTCTTTCAAAAACCCTGAAAAAACTGCCGGATCTATATAAAGGAAAATAGCTTTATTTTCTTTTTCGTCAAAAACCTGATAATGGTGTATTACATTCGGAAACACTATCGCAAAATCACCTTCGTCCATGTTATACAGCTCCATTCCGACTCCAAGTGCAATATTTCCATTTGTGACATACACAACCTCTATTGCTTCATGTAAATGGGGTGGCATATGTACTGTTTTTTTCCACTCTGCTGATATTCCCTTATCTTTGTTTTCGTATACTAACAGCATTTAGAGCCACCCTCTTTTTCTTAGATCTGCTTTCCGATACCGTTCTACACTTCAATTGCGACTAACAGATGGTGAATGAATATTTGATATCCTCTTCTGCACTGACATGATATTCGTCTGCCACATCAGTTCCCCAGCTGTCGATACCTCCGACTCCTCTGACTGCTCCGTATACACATAAAACCGTTCTTCTTGCTGGTGGTAATTCCTCATGATGCAGAGCATTTTCAATTTCAGATGCTGTATAAGGAAGGCATGAAAAAGCAAATTCCCGATCCATCTTCTCAATGCGGAGTGTCTGTGGCGAATGATCTGTTCTACTATTGTCAAGACTTGTATGTCTGCTAATTTCGAGCCACTCTGTATCCATTCTCATTCCACATTCCTGTGGGACAAGGTAAGGTGTTAAGCTCAGATCTGTGACTTCGTAAATGCCTTTTTCGGCACCTGCTTTTCTATCCGGATATGTCTCACCAGATAAACCCTTATAGATATATTTATCTGCAAGTGTCGGCATGATAAAACGCATTCCAAACACCGGAAGCTCAGGCAGTCCTTTTACTCCATTATAATGTACATCCACACGGATTTTTCCGGATGCATCAACCCTATATGTCACAAGTACCGTTGTTGACGGATTAGATATCGTCTCATAAGTATATTTTACTATGATCTCATCAGCAAAAATATCCCCACCAAAGCTGTTATTGTCCGGTGCATATGGTTTCTGCTCCTCTCCATCCATAATGACCTGTATTCCCTTGCAGTCAATGAACATATCTGCTGAAAGCCAGCTTCCGCTTTTAATATGGAACTTGCTTCCTCTGTCGTTGTCTGTCAGTGCTCTCCAGAAAGCAGGTTTGGGACAACGGTACAGCCACTCATATCCGTTTTTCACGATAGATTCGAGTCCGCCTTGTTCATAAGAAAAAATATAATCAAATCCTTCACCATGTACACCAAGTGTATAGTCACCATAGACCACTCTTAATTTATCTGTATAAGCCATAGTAATACCTCACTTCCTGCATTGCCGGTTTCTCTTTCCTGTCAGCAAATACGATTCCATTTGCCGAGAATTCATAGTCTGCCGGTTTATCATCAAAGTCACCACCATAACGTAAAACTTCTTTTCCTGTCACCTGATCTTTTACAAGAATTGCCTGATCGATAAAATCCCATATAAATCCACCATGATACATGTCATATTTATCAATCAGCTTCATATAAGCTCCCAGACCTCCCATGGAATTTCCCATATCATGCATGAATTCGCATAAAATATACGGTTTCTTTGGACTGTTATTTAAGTATTCCTCTACATCCTCCGGCTTTGCATACATTCTGGTCTCCAAATCAGAAATCGTATCCTCATATGCCCTGTTGTAATAAGCACTTTCATAATGAACTAATCTTCCATCTTTCTTTTCAGAAAAATAAACGTTCATTGCTTCAATGTCATCACCTGCATAAGATTCATTTCCCAATGACCAGAATAGAATGGATGTATGGTTTTTAAATGTTTCAAAATTATTTCTTGCACGATCAAGTACCGCCTCTTTCCACTGTGGAAGAGATCCCGGCACATTGCAGGATGGTTCGATCGCTCCTAATTTCTGGAAGGAACCATGACTTTCCAGATTTGTTTCTGCCATCACATAAATTCCTGCATTGTCGCACATATAATACCATGGTATCTGATCCGGATAGTGACTGGTACGCACAGAATTAATATTATTTCTGAGCATACATGCGATATCTGCTCTCATATCTTCCAAGCCAATGCATCTTCCTGTTTTTGGATTCCACTCATGACGGTTTACTCCTGTGATAATCAGGCGTTTTCCATTTAAATAAATGATCTTATCAATTATCTCAATTCTTCTGAAGCCAATATCATAAGGAATTACTTCTGCTAAACTTCCATCTTCCGCCTTAAGCTCTACATACGCATGATATAAATAAGGATCATGATTATCCCACAGTTCCACAGTTTCTAAATCAGCACAGATCGTACCTTCTAAATACTCATTTTCTTTCTTTAACTGTACGGATTTTTCTGCCAACAAATTTTCTTCCCTGTCTTTTAAAATAAAGCTGGCAGTTATATTCTGAGCATCCGGTGCAGATACTTTCATGCTGACAGTTACGCTTCCACCCACATTATCCTGATTCAGCACAGGTTTGAACCATACATCATCCATATGTACATCCGGTATCGCTTTCAGAGTAACATTTCTAAAGATTCCAAAAAAGCGGAAAAAGTCCTGATCCTCTAAAAATGCTGCTGTGCTCATCTTATGAACCTGAACTGCCAGCACATTTCCCTTTTCTTTTATATAAGGTGTCAGGTCAAACTCAGAAGGCGTAAAACTATCTTCTGCATAGCCTACAAACTGACCATTCAGCCACAGATACATCGCTTCTTCTACACCTTCAAAACAAATATGGATTCTTTTTCCACACATACTCTTATCCAGGTCAAAGTATTTGATATAAGAACCTACCGGATTGTACTCTGCTTCTGAAAACATTCCTTGTTCTGCTCCGGTCACCTCCATGCTGTAAGCTCCTCTATGGTACTCTTTTCCTTCCCACGGATACATGGTGTTGATATAACGGATTTTATCATATCCAGCCAGTTCAATATGTCCCGGAACCATAATTTTATCGAATCCTGATGCATCAAATGTTTCCTCATAAAAATTAACCGGTCTGCTCTTTACATTTTTACTATAAGAAAACTCCCACTGTCCGTTTAATGACTGAAATAATGGATTTTTCTCTTTTTTCATGTCCGAATAATCCAAATAATAACAATGATCACTGTGTGCTTCCAACTGATTCACACGAAATACTTCCGGATTATCCAACCATTTCATATCAGCATTCATATTTTTCCTTCCTTTCCAACTGTTTTCTAAGCTTTTCATTCGCATCTTCTACATTCATTTTTGACATGATAAATGTAATAACCAATGACAATACCATCGGAATCCACAAATACATAACATACAACATGTTCAGGCAGGATTCTGGCTGGATTGCTGACTCTTTCACAAATCCGCTTGCATCAAGTAACCATCCACAAAGAGCAACTCCGATTCCTCCACCGATCTTTGTTCCGAAAGAAGTACAGGAATACATTGTTCCATCAATGTGTTTATGTTTTGTAAGGTATGTATATTCTGAACAGCTTGCAACTACAGCTCCCATATCCCCCTGCCATGGTGCCATTCCAAGTGCTGCAACCGCTGTGAAAGCAAGCATAAGCGGAACACTTCCCATATAGCCGGCAAAAATCACTCCGACACGTCCTGCTGTCCCAAGAATATAGCCTGCAAGGTTCATTCTATATAAACCTTTCATCTTCTCTACCAGCATTGGTGTAATACACATTGCAATGATGACAGGAATATTGATTGCCCATGAGAATACAGAATATAAATCTTCATTTTTCAGTATGTAGATCATGTAATAAATCGCCATATTTAACATAGCTGAATAAATCTGCTGACAAATATAAGTAGCACAGATCATAAGATAATACTTATTGGAAAATAAAAGCTTTGCAGCCTCTACCAGACCATACTTTTCTTCTGTGTAATCTTTACCTGCTTTCAGTTCTTCTTCCGGAAGCTCCCTGATTGAAAATACGGAAATCGTATTTACGATCAGACCAATAACTGCATATACTACCGCAACTGTTCTCCATGCAGCCGCTCCACCGCCTGCTGCTCTTACAAACTGGACTGTAACAGACTGAATCAGTAAGCTTGTCGAAAATGCAAAGATAAAACGACATGACCCCATCTCAACACGTTCTCTGCTGTTTTTTGTACAGAAAGTAACCAATGATGCATACGCAATATTGTTCGCAGTAAAGAATACTGCATTTAACAGTGTATATGCACCAAAGAACCATGCATACTGTGCCGTTGTTCCAAGAGTGTCCGGTATTGCAAAGTTTGCTACAAGTGTTACCGCACAACCAATATACGCATAAAGCATCCAAGGTCTTGCTTTTCCAAGTTTACTTTTTGTTTTGTCGATCATCGTTCCAAAGAACATATCACTGATTCCATCAAATAGCTTTGATACCATGATCAGTGTTCCGATAATACCGGGATTCAAACCTACCGTATTTGTCAAATAAAGCATTACGAATGATGAGAGGAACGCATATACTACATTTCCTGCCAGATCCCCCGAACCATAACCAACCTTGTTATACCATTTCAGGTATTTTTTTTCTTCCATGTGAAACTTCTCCTTTCAATGTACCCTCATTTTTTTCCACAACTTTGTTATATCTATGATATAACAAGATACATTAAAAGAGCCATGTCACAAATCGCATAAAATATGCACAAAATGATATTATTATATGAAAATCACAATAATCTAGTGCGTTATATCACCAAAAGCATGCACAAAATAGTATTATTTATGGTATACTAATTAGCAATACAGATAGTTTTCATCTATCATTGTGCTTGCATTAGCAGTAATATTTTTAATGGGGGATTAAAATGTATACAAACAATGCTTATCTGAATAATTCTACTGTTGACCGAAAAGACAAATCAAAACCCTTGGTGATAACCATGTGCGGTACATACAAATTATATACCAAACCAAAACTTCCTACATGGCGTCCCCGGGGCAGGCTTGACTTTCAGCTATTATACATTGCTGCTGGAAAAGCACATTTTCATTTTGGCAGCGATACGGAAGAAACCATTGTTCCGGCTGGCCATATGGTATTGTATCGACCTAAAGAACCTCAAAAATATGAATATTACGCCAACGACCAGACAGAAGTTTTCTGGGTTCACTTTACCGGTAACAATGTTACTAATTTACTACGTTCTTATGGATTAACCAATGATAAAAAAGTGTTTTATTGTGGTTTTGATTCCGAATATAAAACTCTTTTTCAATCAATGATAAAAGAATTACAGATGTGTCAGGATGGATACCCTGAAATGCTGGAAATGTATTTACGCCAGATTTTTATAAAACTACAACGCCATTTTCATTCTTCTATAACTATCACAAGCTCTCGTACTGCTGCTGAAATAGACCGTGCTGTTTCCTACTTTAGTGAACACTATAATGAACAGATCAACATCGATGATTATGCCAAACAGAATTTTGTCAGCACAAGCTGGTTGATCCGCAATTTCAGATTATATACTGGAATTACACCAAAACAATTTATTATGAAAAAAAGAATATATAATGCAGAAGTGCTTCTGCAAAATCAGCATTATAGCATTAATGAGATTGCTCGTATTGTAGGCTATGACAATCCTTTGTACTTCAGCCGTATTTTTCAAAAAACGAAAGGTATCTCCCCTTCTGAGTATAGAAAAAATGCATAAACCAAAAAGCAGAGATGTACTATTCTCTGCTTTTTGCAACTTTTGTCTATTTATTTTTTCATTTTGGCACGAAATACGCTCTTTCTCATTTTATAATGGCATCGTAAACAGAAAGGAGATGAACTTCCATGAGAAACAAATTCCACAACTATATTGAAAATATACTCAGCTTTTATTCAACCTTCTTCACAAAGGGATATTACCGTTTTTAAGTACCATTTTTTTCTTTTTCCATATCCACTACCTCTTTTCATCTCTTGCCGAAATCCGAATTGCATAAGCCGTGGCATATTTTTCCACTCACATAGCTTTGTCGTTATTTTACGTTTTCCCGATATGGAATCTTTAATCACTGGTATCGGTGAATTAACACCTTTAAAATGGAATTCTTTATTATTACTCATAGAAAACTATGAAAAACACCCGCCAGGAAAAAGATAAGAACATGGTTAGAAAAAGTTCAGTATGATTAATTGTTTTAGTGTTCCTTCCAACGATAAAAAAACACCATTATTTTATTATGCGTGTGTACAAAAAATAGTGCATAACTACTGGCTCTTATCATGCACCAAAATATCCTGTACCTCACAATCAAGAATAAAACATAACGTATCCAGGGTTTCCGTTGTAATCGGAAGCCCTTTTTTTATTCGATGTATTGTATTTGCAGACATTCCCTGCTTATAAATCAAGTTATATTCCGTAATATTTTTCTTATGCATAGTCTCAAATAATGGTTTGTATGATATCAAGTTTCTCACCTCACACAGACACGTTACCATGCTTAATTCATTGACCATGCTCAATATATTGAGTATAATGCTAGTTAAGTGAAAAACTGCTAAGAATTAGCACCTTTTACTAATAAAACGAATGAGAGGGTTTTAGTTATGAAATGTAACAAATGCGGTACGAAAGTTACCCGAAAAGACCAAGTCTGCCCCAATTGTGGAGCAGAAGTCGAAAAGAGTACAAAGAAAAGCCGGATATATTTGGGCTTAATTGCAGGAATTATCCTCGTACTCTCAATCGCCATCTTTAAATTCAATGCCCTGATTGTATTAAGCATACTTGCAATTGTGTGCGTTGCTGTATTAATCAACAAAAAAATATTGAATTTAAGGAAACAAAACAAAAATGGAAAAAATATTGAAGAACATGATTTTTCAGACGAGGAACTGAAAAAGTTTTCAGAATATTTTGTAAGCAAAAACGAAAAATATATTTCTTCACTTGGTAATGGATATATCATGAACTTTTTTGCAAACGGCAGTTTAAAGCGTGGATTTGCTATTGTTTCAGATAAGCGTGTCTATTTCAGAGGCTCATGCTTTAGTGGGCAGGGAAAAACATTAAAAAAGACAGATGAAGAAAGAACCGTTGACATTAAAGATGTAACCGGAAGCGGTTTTGTATACCATCGGTATATTGGTGTTTTAATTGCATTATTTACAGCTATCTTAACACTGCTTGGCGGTATAGGCGGTAGTGCTATAGGTGCAATGTTCAGTTGGCAGAATGTACAATGGAGCCAAGAAAATGCGAATTACATAGCAGAAACACTGAACGAGATTGATGATGGTGAAAAAAATATCTCAAAACTAAAAGAAGCAATCGCAACAAATGAAAGTGAAATTCAAAATCTGAATGCACAACTGGACGAATTGAGTTCGCAACAGAAAAAGGCTGTGGCAAAAAATATCCCCCTTGATGATTTATTGATAGATACAGGGATTAATGACGCATATGAAAATTATTTGTGGGACTTACAAGATATTGTCGATGACAGTACTGCCGGTTATTATCTGAACAGCTTGTATGACTGTGCCCAAAGGCTTAATAATAGTTTAAGCCCTGGTGATGCTGAATATAATTATATAAGCAATCATATATCTGATATTATCAATGTGTATGAAAACTCACAGGGCATAACATGGCCCTTTTTGGTTCTCAATTATGAGAATTTAGCTTCTCTCAATGTGACACCGGAAGAATATTGTTCTATCTTTTATGAACCTTATGGTGATTATGAAACCGTATTAGCAGAAGCTTATGGCAAAGCAGCATATTGCAATGACTTCGGATATACGGACTATGATTCCTATGCCCTTTATGCCATGTGGGAATTTGGTCAGGAATATATTGATTATGATTGCATGACTGAATTTGAAAACGAATTGTCAGAGCCATTTGCTCAGGCTTACTCTGAATTTATAAACACGATAGCACCTGATTTTGCAGGTCAGGACAATCCGTCTCTTCAGGAAATTGTATTAAGTTATGTTGAGGCGCATCCGGACGAATCGTTTTATGATACGATAAATTCAGCAGATATAAGCACTGAATATGACGCACAGATTCAGGAAATCACAGGAGAAATAGCGGAACTGGAAACGAAAAACGAAGAACTTACAAGTGAGATAGCTGACATAACTTCCACCATGAATCAAAAGAGCGATTACGAAAATCGTTATAATTCTGCAAATCAGGAAACATTTTCCTATTTTATGCTTACTACCGTGGCAAGTGCTTCCGTTGCTTTACTCAGTACCTTTTTAATATCCTGCATCCTTACTTTTGCTGATTATTTAAAGAAAAGAAAAACACTGTTTGAAATACAGTATGCAGGCGGACGAATTGCATTTGAAGTTTCTTATTATGCGAAAGCAGAAATTGATGATTTCCAAAAACAGTTAAGACGTGCCAAGGATTTTGCAGAAGAAACTTCAACCATAAAAACAGTTACAGCAGATGCACCTATGCAGACAGCTGCACAAAACAGCGTCCCAGATGATTTGCGCAAATATGCCGACCTCTTAAAAGATGGTCTGATCTCACAGGAAGAATATGACGCTATGAAAAAGAAAATTTTAGGATTATAGGGTGCGTTATGGAATTACTTAAGATTAATAGTTTACCAGATAAAAAGAAATCATGTTCCATACAAATTACAGAGGAACAATTTTCCATTCAAGGAGATTTCTACTACCTTGTCAATAAAGAATTTTATAAAGCCAAAACTACAGTTGAAAATTGTCCTGTAAAAGAATACTTAGGATTATCAACTCTATGCAAGCGTTCTCCTAAAAAGACTTTAAGGTTTTTGTTGCTTGCAGTTGTATTGGAATTTGTTGACACCCTTGCAGGAAAGATAGGTGATATTTTCTTTTTTGCTGATACAAGCTGGACTTCTTATATGGTAAATACAGCAGTCCTATTATGCGTTATCTTTGGAATTGTTGCTTTCTTCTCTAAGAAAAAGGTAATTGAAATCTCTTTTCTTTCAAAAAGATTTTGTGTAGATGAAAATTTATTTGATGAAAAAGATATAACTAAACTGGATAACCTATTACTAAAACTTCGATAATATTTAAGGGATATTTCAAGAAATTTTTGAAATATCCCTTTTTACAACTACTTTTCCTCAACCACCTGAAAGATGAAAAACTTCAGATAATAGCTTTCATCCGCCGCCCACAAAATCGGATGATCCGGTGCCTGTGTACGGAATTCCACCTGACGGAGTCTCTTGTGTGTTGCCTTGGCAGCCTCTTTCACAGTCTTTGCGAGAAGATCCTGCGTCATAAAATGAGAGCACGAACAGGTGGCAAGATACCCGCCATCTTTCACTAACTTTAAGCCCTTCATGTTAATTTCACGATAACCTTTGATCGCATTTTTTGTCGCCTCGCGGGATTTTGTGAACGCCGGCGGATCTAAGATGACTACATCATATTTTTCTCCTGCCTGTGCGAGTTTTGGAAGTTCATCCAAAACATTTGCCTGACGGAAATGCACGGTATTTTCCAGATGGTTCAATCTCGCATTTGCCTCTGCCTGACTCACTGCATATTCGGAAATGTCAAGTCCGGTGACATCTGCTGCCCCGGCGATTCCGGCATTCAGTGCAAATGTTCCCATGTGTGTAAAGCAGTCCAGTACTTTCTTGCCTTTACAGATACGCTGCATGGCAAGGCGGTTGTATTTCTGATCCAGGAAAAATCCGGTCTTCTGTCCATTTACGACATCCACCATATAGTGAACTCCATTTTCCACGATCTCAATATTTGTATCAAATTCTTCTCCGATAAATCCTTTTACCTTTGGAAGTCCTTCTTTTGTGCGCTCGTTAGCATCACTCCGCTCATAAACGCCACGGATCATGATTCCATCCTCTGACAATATCTCTTTCAGGTCTGTTACGATTTCTTCTTTAAACTGCTCCATTCCAAGTGCCAGGCATTCCACAACCAGCACATCTTCGTATTTATCGATCACTAAGCCCGGCAAAAAATCAGCCTCACCGAAAATAATACGGCAGGAAGAAGTATCTACTGTTGTCTTGCGGTACTCCCATGCATTTTTCACACGCATTTTCAAAAATGCACTATCAATCTCCTGATCTGCTTTTCTTGTCATCATACGGACACGGATTTTCGAGTTCTGGTTGATAAATCCTTTTCCCATCGGATATCCGTCAAAATCATGTACCGTCACAACTTCTCCGTTTTTGAACCGTCCTGTAATGGTGTCTATCTCATTGTCAAAAATCCACGCACCGCCCGCTTTGATGGTACGT
>OGEZ01000318.1_pt1 | contig 48331 bp, 53 predicted proteins | sample 1570831 | NCBI WGS metagenome assembly OGEZ01 (sample SAMEA2582059, study PRJEB24529) | metagenome | biome: Human gut stool | place: China | collected 2011
CTTTTGGTCAGCTTATTAAAGTATTTACAATATTACTTCTCAATGGTTTGCTTAATCTTTATTCAGTTTTCAGGGTACTCCCTTTAATATACACCTTTTAAAAGGTGACCTTTGAACTTACAGCACTACTTCGGTAGTGCTTTTTTGTTTGTCTAAACGGTGTTTGCTACGTAACCGTCAAATAAAGGTAAGCGTAAAATAAGGCACACCTTGACAAAAAACGAGAATAACAATAGCCCACCTGAGAGATTCAAGTGGGCTGTAAGTGTAAAAGTATAAAATCCAGAGCAGAGATTTTATCGTGTCGACACCTTGTGCTGTATGCTTATGAAAATCTGCTCAAGCCTGTCATATGGATTGATGTTGTTAACCTTGGCAGTTTCGATAATCGAATAGATTATTGATGAAGCCTGAGTTCCTGCCTCGCTATTACAGAAAAGCCAGTTTTTTCTGCCTATGACAAACGGCTTTATCGCTCTTTCGGCTGAGTTGTTTGTAAGCTCAATTTTCGGATTTTTAAGAAAAGTTTCAAGCGTTACCCTCTGATTCAGGGCATAGCTGATTGCTCTGCCTGTCAGACTTTTGGGCAGAGTTCTCCCTTGGTTTTCTTCGCAGAATTTAAAAAATTCTTTTACCTTATCAGCAGAATTTTTCTCCCTGATTTCTGCGGTTTCTTCAAGATTGTATTTCCTTTTTTCTCCGGGATTTTTCGGGTCAATCTTCTCAAGTGCAAAGATTTCCTGCGTTTGTAGGTTATTTCTTCAAGTTTTGGCTCAACAGTGAGCGGCTGTCTTTCAAGCTCAGCCTCATTAAAGAGATTAAGCTGTCCGTAATCCTCGGCTATCTTCTCGGCTGAAGAACCATAAATTTTCTTCTTGCTTAATTTCAGCTGTTCCAGAATCCAGTTGTAATTTGCGATTAATTCTTTATTCTGAATTGTAAGATTTTTAATTTCAGATTGTGCTTTTTCAGAGCGGAATTCTGTGCCGGAAGTTCCTCATATGTAGGCATATTTTTCACTGAAATCACACTCCGAAATCAGTTTTTTACTGTCTTAATTATACCGCAAAAACGTATAAATACAAGAAAAACGCCCGTTTTACCGAGCGTTTTTCTTGTATTTATGAATTTCTTCTGTTTTCAAGCCGTGCAAAAGCCACGAAAGTTCTTCCCCAGTAACTGTGTATTCATCTGCTGTAAGACCTCTCGGAAAGCGGAATTTGCCGTGTTCTATTCTTTTATACAGCAGGCAGTAACCGTCACTGTCCCAATACAGAATTTTCACCTTGTCGCAGTGCCTGTTGTGAAATACAAACATTGCGTTACTTAACTGATTGAGTTTGAAATTCTGCTCTACAATCGCAGACAAGCCGTCTATACTTTTTCTCATATCAACATTTGCAGAGGAAATGTAAATCTTTTCAGGGTGGATAGTCAGCATTTATTTTCACCACCCAATACCAATTCGGAAAAATATACTTCTTTCCCGTCGGCAAGCTCGTCAGCACGTTCTATCCAGTATCTGAGAGTGCTGCGTTTTATGCCGTTTTCACGGCAAAATTTCCGTCCGCTCAATTTGCTGTCCGTAAATTTTCTGACTAACAAAGCACCTTCCTTTTCTGTCAGCATAACCGCCTCCTTTTGCGTTTTCTGTATTGTATCGCTTTTCGGGCGGTTTGTGTATGTGTGCTTTATTTGACGGTTACGTAATTTAGATAAAATTTTGAACAAAGAAAAACAGAGTAGGTAAAAACTACTCTGTTATGGCTCCCCCAACTGGGCTCGAACCAGTGACATCATGATTAACAGTCATGCGCTCTGGCGAGTGTAGGGGAATACACTTATTACCGATAAAAAAATACTTCATATTATTAGCTTTCATACTATTCAAATATGTTGTAATCTCTTTAACATTATATTGAATTTCACTTTGATAAAATAATTCCCAAAATATCAGGATTTGATTGATTCTTTTCTTCTAAAAGCTCTACAACTTTTTCAATTTTGAAGCCAAATTCTTTAATACTGCTTGCATAAATTTCAACAGGTCTGTGAAAATAACTTATCGGTGCAAGGTAATCTTTTCTTCCTTTTGTTGCAAAAGATATTCTATAATCACGTTCAACCATATAGTCAAATCCTTTATTTTTTACATGTCTATCGGGCCAGAAGCATGGATGTGGTATAGTAATAATTACCCTTCCATTTTTATTTAATAATTTATAAATATTACAGAAAAAAAGTCTTATATCAGGCAAATTATTCAATACCATAACAGAAATACAAAGATCATAGATGTTATTCGTTTCAAGCAAACATACATCTTGGCAGCTAAAATAAATGTTCGGAAACATCTTTTTTGCATAATTAATTGAGTTTTCTGATATATCTATGCCCTCAATATTAGTGCGTTCCATATTATAAATAGAGTTAGTCAGATATCCACATCCACAACCAATATCAAGTATCTTACTTTTTTGATTCGTGTACCTTAATACTTCATTAATTACCCAAGGTTCAATGACATTAACATAGCTTTTATCAGTTCCATTAATTATATCTTCAGCTCTTATGTAAACATTTTTATTCCAAGATTCAGCAATCATATGATTAATTAAATTATAGTTTTTCCTACTTATTTGCATCATGAGCCTCATTTCTTTCTACAATAGATTTAATTAAATTAAATTGTAATGATTCAGTTTTCATTTCATCAAAATAGATATAATTATTATTGTCTCTCTTTTTTTCTCTTAATATTATATTAAATGAGTTACCCATATAATTAACATAGGAAAAGCTATAATTATCTATTATATAATTAGGAACTTTACTTGTTTTTGCTCCCAAACTTTTTAATATCATTGCATTATTATCTTTATCTGGATCTTTTAAATGCAAAAATAATTCACTTGATTGGCTCTTGAATTTTAAAACATTTAGTACATCCTCATTAATCCAATTCAAATCATCACAAACAATATGTAATTGACCCGATTTTGAATACCATTTTTTAAAAAAATCATGAAATTTTTCTGTATTGATAGGCAATCTATGTTTTTTGCTACTATGATATGTAATATTATATATCATAGCAATAATAATTATGATTCCAATAGTAATCAAGACAACAATACATGAAATTTTAGAAAATTCATTTTCTATATTGATAACATCACTAAAAATCAACCAAAAAATATTAAAAATAGAAAATAAGGATGTTCCAATAATTCCTGAATATTTTAAAAATTTATTCACTTAATCATCTTCCTCTTCGCTAATATCAAAAATCAAGTTGTTTTAAAAATTTCTCATAAAACTCATTCATTGATTTGTTTTCATTTTCATTCTTAATCTCATAATTTTGCTCATTAAAATTTCTTGCAAAAATATGATCTCCCCTTAAGACCATCTCAGTGGCAGTAAAAACAAAAATATTTTCAATCATCTTATAATACTTTACATTCTCAATTTTTTCACCTCTATGATTAAATAATGGTTTTGAATAAACATAAAAACTATTTTTCGCATAAATAGCAGAATAATTTTTTTGAGGGATTATATTAGTTAATGTTTTCACATAATATTGTTGAGTTTGATTTTTTACATCCTCGATATTTCCAGAAAAGTCATTGGTTTTTAGTGCAATATCTATATTATCAATAGTTTCAGGATCAAAAAAACGTGTTTGTCTATCAGCAATAAAGACACCATCATCACATAAAGGAATCACCAAATCAGGACTCTTTTCATACAATTTTTTAGATATGTAAATAGTATGTTTAGAAATTTGTGATCTTACTTCATCGGCATACCTCCCTATACTTTTATTATCACAACAAATCCATTCACATACTGACTCTCTAACCTTATCATCCTGAAAATTTTTTTGCATAAAAGTTGAAAATTCAATTAAAGTCTTCCACCAAGGTTTTAGTAATAATCTTTTTTTTAAATTATCTATAAGTTCAAAAGTATATTTTATTTGTTTAGATAGCTGATCAATTTTTCCATCCGTATTTGAACTAAATTTATCCAAGTTAAAATTATTAATGTTACTTGCCTCTCCAAGCAAGTATTTATTTAAATCACTCATATCATATTGTTCTGAAACATAATGTATGATATTAAGTAAAGATATCCAATTACTATCTGATACATTCTGATCTATTACTGCATCAATAGAGAAAACATATGATTTAGGAATCATAGCTAGCCTTGATATCTGCATATTTTCCTTTTCTAATTTTATAAATTCATCTTGACTTATAGTAGCTTTTTCTATACCACAATAAATCATACGTAGAAAACTATATGTATTATGATCTAATTTTCTGATAATATATTTATGCATATAATCAATAAACACAGATGTTTGATGATTGTATACATACATGTACAATCCATCCCTTGAATCTATCATATTTTGAAGTGATGGAACCGCTTTACTAGTAAAAACTAGTGTGTACTGTTTTGACAAGTACATATTTCGAAAAATTCTTTTAGTATCAATAACTGGTGTTCCAATTCCAGTCATTATAGAATCACGCATTATATAATCCAATTTATCCATATCAATACTTTTTGAATTGATTAAACTTATTAAAGCATTATGCAATTTATGTTCTTCGTATTTCTCGACAGTATCTGTATCATATTTAATGCCAAGAATACAACGAATTATCAATTCAAAATCAGTATAAATCAAACATGTCTGCTCTCCGTCTTTAGCAAATTCTGATAAATTACACAGTACATTTTTCAGTTTTTCTATAATCATAACACATGATAATATTTCATGAGTAGCACCTATTGGAGTTTTTCTTTCATTAATAACCTTTTTTAGTAATGATTTCTTAGGCAAAACACCATTCCGAAGGCTTATACATAATCTTTTCCAAGCATCCTCTTTTTTAATTTGTGTTTCTCCCAAGTGGGAAAATGGGCAATGTCCTATATCGTGTAATAACGCAGCAAGAGAAACATTGAATACCATTTGATCGTCAAAAAGATCTTTTTGATTTGGATATTCATACAGAACACCATTTTTATTTAAATGCTTAATTGCCATTCGAGTCAATTCAAGCACGCCCAATGAATGTTCAAATCTTGTATGCTGAGCAGAAGGGTAAACTTGCTGACATGTTAATTGTTTAATATCTTTAAGTCTCTGAAATTGGATAGTATCTAATATTTTAATATCAAATTTTGTTACATTAACATATCCATGGACTAAGTCACGTATTATCTTTACGGGTTTAAAGTAGTAATCTCTACTGAGCGACACTCTACGCATATAAACAGTTCAGCCTTTCTGTTTAATATAATATATATTATATAATTACATATTATCTTTAGTTAATATATAATGCATCTGCATTTACTTTACTAACTTGTTAGCCTAAACCCCTGTTCCTTTGAAAATACCTTTTATTTCTTCACACCATTCTTCAATTCTTTGAATTTTAGTATCATCCTTAAGTTGAGAAATCAAGTGATTATTATTCAAAAGATAAATGAGACATAAAACTCCTTTTGCAGTTTTAATTTTTTCTTCATCAGAGATTTCATCAAAGAATCTATAATCACTTGAACCTAAAACTGTTTCTTGAGTGTGACTCTTTCTATTTAAAACAAGTCTGTACATAAGATTTTGGAAAAACAATTTATACGCAGGATCTTGTTTCTCTAATGTTTGAAGCGGAAGTAATTCTGTTGATAATTCAGAAGGTCCTGTACGAAATTCAAAGGTTGAAAATGCTTCTAAGACTCTTCTCATGTCATTACCAATAGAATAATTATTTATATCATTAGAAGTACTAGTATTAGCATAATCATAAATTGAATTAAGCAGTGACGTATATTCTTGTTTACTGTTTAGATTATAATTCTCAATTTGCCTATTATATAATCTCATTATTGATACCTTGCTTTTCTTATGGGTGATATCATCAACTGATTTTCGATAATCATATATTGCATTTAGGTCATGAGACATAAACAAAATTCTGCTGTTATTATTACCCCTGATAATTTGCTCGGTCTGATATCTTAATAATGATTGTATACCTACACGATTATCAATATCAAAACTGGAAACAGGATCATCTATAACATACAAAGATTCTTGAGTATAACAATTTTGTTTTTCTCTTCCCTTTAAGCTATTTACAAAAAAGTAACATAAGGCAATTATATTTCTTTCACCAATTGATACATCTTTAGGCTTAACGTTTGCGCCTTGAGATTTAAGTATAAATTTATCATTCTTTGTTTCAAGTTTAATTCTCTTACTATCCAGGAAAACATATGAAAGCAACTTATTGATTAAATCAAGAGAAATATTAATATTTTTCTTTTTATCTTTAAGTTTCTCTATTTCTTTTTCGATAGAGCTTTTTTCATCATTGAGCTGATTAAGTTCATGAGATATTTTATTTTGTTTTTCTATTGCATCAGAATAATCTCTTAATAAAACTTCAGTTTCTATGAATGCTAATTTTAAGTTTATTTTATCTAAGTTATCTTTTATATCTTTTCTTTCTCTTATAGCTTTATTAAATTCTAAACGATTTGTTTCCAGTCTTTTCAATTGCTGGTTCAAAACATTTATTTTTGAACCTAAATCTAACGGGGCAATCAAAATAGGCGTATAAATATTTTCTAATCTCTGGTTAATGTATTCATTGTATTTGCATATTGTCTTATTACACTCTTGAATCGCTAAAACTATATCTGCAATAATTTCGTTATCAAGAGTTTTATAAAGCTCAGTATTAAAAGATATTTCTTCTAACTTAGTTCTTTGTAATCTCTCCTCAAAATTTTTAATATCTTCATTTAATACATGATTTATACATGTAATTAGATATTCTCTGTATTCATCAGATACAGATTGATAACAGCACGGACATATATTCTTTTTTTCTACAGCGAAAACCTCATTTGTTCGCTCTACTATCCTTTGCTTACCTTCTAAAATTGTTTCATGTATTTTTTGTTCAAGCTCTGAAAATTCTATTTTTTTAACTTCTTCGCTCAGCAATGTTACGATACTATGATCTATATCACTCGGAATAACAACGGGTTCAATTTTGTCCCTATACTCTGTTTCAATATTTCCGGATTTCTTATATAATTCTAAAGTTTCGTAAAAACTTTTTCTTAAATCCGCTTCTGAATCAGAAACTTTTAATGGACTTAGCTTATTCACCATAACATCAAAAACAACTTTAGACTTATTTGCATTACCTTTGATTTCAGAATCTCTTTTCGCCCAACCCTGTTCAGATTTCAATGTTTTAAGAAACTTTTCTTTGATATTTAAAGGCGAAGATATTTCATTTTCATCTGATAATTTGTCATCTTCTTTTTTCACTTTATCGTAATTAGCCTTAACTTTATTTAATTTTTCTTTATGGTTATCAATTTCCTTTTCAACATCATTTTGCTCACCTAACATAATAATTGTCGATAAACCATCGTCGCTGATAGATATATTTCTATTTATGAAATCCTCATTGAACACAAAAATATTATTTTTTAGAATTTCATCCAATGATATTTCATTGCCCTCAAAATCGACTAAAGATACTTTGTTTATATTATCATTTTGGGAATGTATAAAATCGATTGCCTCTCCCAAAGTACTTTTGCCTGATCCGTTTTTGCCATATATTATAGAAATTCTGTTTTCAGGTTTTTCATACAGTAATATTTCTGTATCTTCTGTAAAACACTTTCCGTTTATAATAGCTTTATTTATTTTCTCAAACATAGAAACTTCTCCCCAAATATTTTTACATACCTATTATCTTAAGAATAATCGGTACAAGAATTCCAAGTATATCCGTATTGTTAATCAACATATCTTTAAATTTTTGTAATTTACTTTTTTCTAACACTTTTTCGTTAACTAATAATTCAATTAATTCCTGCAATAACTTTGCATCATTATACGACATTTGATTATAATAACTTTCAAAATTATTGATACGTATTGAATTATCTATAATAGTACAATTATTGTATGTGTTCATATTACTGTGAGCGAAATTAAACTCTAGTTCAGGCACTAAACTAAAAGAAAATACATATCTACATTTTTCAAATTTAAATGTATGAGAAGTAATAATATACCTTGAATGAGTACTTTTATCAATTAGTAAGGTATTATCTTTAAGTTGACTTAAACATTTAAAATTATCTCTATATTCTTTAAATATTAGGTCAATTATATCAATTGATATTCGTAATTTATTTGATTCCAAAATATTTTGGGTATTTGATAAGTAACCAAAAGTAAAAGTATTGCCATTATTATCAAATTCAAGATTTAACTGCATAAAACACGCCCTGCAATCTAGTAATTTAATTAAATCCAAGAAATTCTTTGCTATTTTTAGAATTCGAGGCACTTTTAAAACAACAAATTATTCTTCTATTTACTAAATTATACGCTTTTCACCAAAATATATCAATATTTTTGAAAATAAATTGTGTATAAATTTCACTAGAAGTATTTGTGCAATATAACCAAGTTTATGTGTGTACTTTTGTGTACACACTACAAAATCATACAAAACACAAAGTTATACTAATAAGCTAAGATTATATATAAACATCATTATGCTTATAAACACAATGTAACGGATGCTTTTTTAATAATTCTTATATTACAATATTCTGAATTAATATTTTTATATGAGCAATGAACATACAGTTATTTACTTGTATTTAAAAACTGCTCATAGTTAAGATCAAACACAATTTCAATCTCATAACCTCTGGCTACTTTCACTTCTCTTATGAGCTGGCAGGATATCATTTTCTTTTGCTCCATTGTTGAGTTGTCAAACTCATCTGCCCATGTTCTGAATTGTGAGTAATAAAAATCAAGCTTACCCATCGCATTTTGCTGATTGGCAAGCTTGTACTTTATATCATTTAATTCAATTTCTTTTTTATGGAGTAAATCGTTTGTATTATCAATAGAGGTTGATAAAATATCGGGAGTGAAGCGACTTTCACCGAGGAGTGATCGTCCTACTTCGGCAGATAATTCAACTACCTGTCTTTTTAGCTTTTCAATTTCTTTCTCAAGTTTTGTCTGCTTCCTCTTATACTCCGATATTTCGGATTTATAGCGTTTTTCCAACGCTATATCTTTTGGCGTTGATTTGATTTTGGCGAGATAATCCCTTAGCATTACAAGTACGGCACCGTCAATTTTATGTGCTACATAAGCTGACTGTCCGTCGCATACACCTCGTTTCATTGCTTTATTTGTGCAAATGTATCTCTGCCTGCGAACCTTATACTGACTGCCGTCTGCTCTATCATATTTATCAATGTAACTTGTTGATACCATCTTCTGACCGCAGTGAGCACAGTATATATTTCCCGACAGCAATGTACTGCCTTTAGTAGTCCTTGCTATCTGTTGCTTTTCCTCATTCTTTGATGAGCGTTGTTTCAGTATAAACTGAGCTTGGTCAAAGATATTTTCATCAATGATATGAAGTTTTTCAATATACGGTGATTCAACACCGCCTGATACAAGATAACCGCAATATAATCTGTTCTTAAGAATACGATTAACCGTATTACATTGAAATTTGCTGTTATTATGGGTTCTGATTCCGTGACTGTTCAGATAGTCAGCCATTCGATATGAACCATAACCCTCTTTAACTGTCATCTCAAATATCTTCTTGACTATCGGAGCTTCATCATCGTCAACGACTATGTCCATAAGCTCTTTTCCCTTTTTGTTGATTTCACCGCTTTTTATAAGTTTGTAACCGAATGGTGCAACACCTCCGGTAAATTTGCCGTCCATCGTCATCTGGTTAAGGCGAGTTTTAACACGAGCTGACGTTTTCTGGCTTTCACCGTTGGCTTGCCAAAATCGTATGTAATTCATAAGCTTGTCCACATGATTATCCATACGCTGTTCGCCCTCGTTGACACTCCATACCTCTATGCCGTGCTTAATAAACCATTCGACGACAAACGGGGTTTCGTCATCAATTCTGCCTATTCTGTCAAACATAAAGACAAGGAGCACATCGAATTCTTTCTTTTCTGCGGCGGCTTTCAAATCCTGAATAGCATCTCGATCACTTGCCGAAACCTTAAAGCCTGACACGCCTTTTTCCTGAAACTCTTTCAGAATTGTCCAGCCATTGCGCTCTGCGAATTCTCTGCACGAGGTTTTCTGCATTGGAATATCATCTTTATCGACCTGACCTTTGGTTGATACTCTGTACAAGCAATATACTCTTTTCATTTTATCACCCTTTCATACGATTTTTGCAAACCAACAATACTACATAATTTCTATAATATCCAGCGAAATCCAAAAAATAAATTGAAATAAATTCAGCATACAATCTGAGTTTTCATTCTGTTCTCAAATGTATCCAAAAGATTTTCGAGAATATTCCTTTCAACATGGTTATTTCTGTTTTTAGAAAAGTAGATTGTGACCTTACAGTCATTTATAACAGATTCTATTCTGTGTTCTGAATCAATGTTATTTTCATTTATATAGTTTTCGTTCAAATTATCACCTGTTCCTTATTTTTTGTCATCTATATTATCTTTCATCTGCTCATCAGCTTTTGCCGCTGCATTGCACAGGCACATAACGCAAACGCCGATAAAAGCACCGACAAAAAGGCCAATCATAAATCCTAACATTTTAACACCTTCTTTCAGTAATTTTCTTCTAAATACCCCGACAGAAGAAAACAAAAAATCTTCTGCTGTCGGGATAATATCAATCGTTTGTGGATAGCTCTAATTTTCACGCTATCCTGTTGTCGCTATTTATCCTCGATGCCCTGCGACAAGGAACACATCAGACGGCTATTGCATATAGCTCCATTGGAATTTCACCACCGTGAGGATCTCCCACAGCCGCCATCTTTGGTTGCGACGGTTTTATCACGCTCGACTTTTGACTTGACGGAAGTATCATTGTCCCTTCTGCCTGTCATCGCTTTCATTGAATGTGCCTTTCAATGTCTGAGTCCTGAAGTTCTGTATAGAAGTTCGCTCATTTAGCTTGTCCGCTCGAACAGCAGAAGGAATGTATCTGATGTGCTGATATTAAATTTTCAAAGAGCAACGCCTGTTCTCTGAAAATGAAAACAGGCGAAAGGATTATTTATCCCTTCACCTGTTTCCTCACTCAAAAGCTAAAACACACCCCTAATTTATAAATTTTTTAAAATATTTTTGATTTTTTCTACTGCACGATACACCGATCTTTGCACACATTGATAAGTACAGCCTTCTTCAAGTGCTATTTTATCAAAAGTTTTATCTTCAAAATAGTACTTTTTCAATCTGCGTTTTTGCACATCGGGCAATTTGCTTATTGCCATATGCAGATTCTCCGCATCCTGAGCTTTATCAAAGTATTCTTCTAACGGTTGTTCGCTTGAAACACTCTTTTGGTACAAGGTGTTTTCATCTACTTCGGAATGTTCCAAATGTCTGTCGTATTCATTCATCTGAGAAATATCTTCAAGTTCAAATTTATTGAAACTCTCAAACACTTTCTGCGATACCGCTATCTCTTGAAAATTATTATTTACATCAACAAAAGAAATATAGTATCTTCCGGCTTTCGTGTACAGTGTATAAGGATTGTACTTATCCTTTCTTCTTTTAGGACGCTTGTCCATTCAATTATCCTCCAATCAATCTGAATTTTTTTATTCAGATCGATCGGAGGACTTCTATTCCTATAGATCATCTTGCCCTTTCTGCTTTCAATGCAAAAAAGGCATAAAATAAAGCCGACAGGTAATAGCATTAAAAGCTATAACTTGTCGGCTTTTCGTAAGCTCGTTCCTACTGATTAAATCAGCGTTTCCGGCTGTAGGCTCGTACTAAGTCTTTTATATATTTACTTTTTCAAATCCACCGCTACAAATGTTTTACACACATGACAACGCGTTTCTGTGTTATGTATTCCAGCATTACTTTTGGTAAATATGCTAACAGTAGGCTTTTCATACTGTGATAAATTAATTGTCATTAACTTTCTTTTACAGCAGGGACACTTAATATCAAAATTATACAAGTTATTTATTTTTATATTAAACATTAACTTTCACCTCTACTGTGTGTACTTATTGGTACACATTTTCCCCAAAAGAAAATCCAAGCTTACTGCTCAGATTTTCATCAAAATTCAAATTTTCAAGTGTTTTTCAGATATGTAATCGAAAATTTCTTGCCATTCTTCTGTAGTTATTTCACACCTTTTAGCTAGTCTAAGTGTATCATGAACAATCTCATTTTCATTTATATATCTAACTAAGTCCGAAGCCAACGACAAAGAAGCTTTTGATTCCGCAGCTAAATCAAAAAGTATTTCTCTATCCCCCAAACTTAAAGACAGTTTATCTGCTATTTTTTCAAGAATAATATCTCTAGGAGCCGATCTCAAGTTATTCTCGATCTTTGAAAGATATTCCGGAGATACACCTACCATTTTAGAAAAAGCTCTTAGTGAAATATTGTGCTCTAATCTTTTTTCACAGATGAACATTCCAAATTTTTTTTGCATGTTAAATTCCCTATGTACAAATTATAAATCATTAGATTCAATTACTAACATAAGTCCTAATTTAATTTATAATTAAATATTAATATCGTTTAGCAATTGTTGATAATCAATTTTCCCATTTTCTTTTCTAGGTAAGCGAATTATCAAAAACATAAAAACTGATTTATTTAAATTCATTTTCTTGCTTATATATTTAATAACTTTATTTTCATCAATATTATTCTCACAGACAATATATAATTTATCATTATAAATTATGCATGCAAATTCTTTATTATAGATATTATAAAGTTCTTTTTCAATATCATCTAAATTTATTCTTATCCCCAATAATTTTCTAATTCTATCCTTTCTACCCACTAAAAAATAATAGCCATCTTCGTCAAAATACGCTAAATCTCCAGTATTAAGAATTCCTTTATTTTTATCGCCCGAAAATAAATCTGAATATTCTCTTGCATACCCCATACTTACATTTTTTCCTTCATAAATTATTTCACCAACACAAAAAGGCTTTTTTATCATTAATCCCTGCTCATCAATTAACCTCATTGTTCCATCTGGTACCGGAATACCAATACTACCATATTTTTCTTTCAACATGTCATATGGAACATAACTAATCCTTGCAGTTGCTTCTGTCTGTCCATACATAACAAAAAAACGTTTATTACTAGCATAAGCATAATCATTAAACTTTTTCTGTACTTTAACATCAAGATGACCTCCAGCTTGCGTTAAAGTTTTTAATGTATTAATATTACAGTTAATAAAGTTTACTTTTTCTAACATATGATATGAAAACGGAACCCCCGAGAACGATGTGCCATTACAGAAATTGAAAAATTCCCAAAATTTCTTATCTATTATTGATCTATTGGTTAGTAAAATTGTTGCACCAGAATATAGATGTGTATTAATAATAGACAAACCATAACTATAGCAAAACGGCAAAGATGTAATTGCCCTATCATCTTCAGTAATATTTAAATATTTGACAATTGAATTAATATTAGATATTATGTTCTGATAACTTATTTTGACAAATTTAGGGACCCCCATTGATCCTGATGTACATAATAATAAACCTAAGTCATCATCCGTTTTTAATTTCGCACAATTTAAACAAAGCAAAACATATCCATAACAAGTATATACTACTTTTTTATTATGAATAAAATCACTTCTATTTTTATCTACCCAAATATAATTCGGTCTAAACTTAATTATTATTTCATTTAAAACTTTATCGTTTATTTTTTCATCTAACATTATTGGTATAATACCATTCTCAATGCATGAGACATAAGCAATTAATGAAGCTAAATTTCGTTCTGTTAATAAAATAATTAAGCTCCTCGTGCTTATGTAATGAGAAAACTCTTTTTGTAGAAATTCCAATTGCTTATAAGAAAAGTACTCGCCTCCATCAGTAATAATTGCATAATTTTCCCTATGAGAATTGAAATTGAACATTATAATCACCTATATATTTAAACAGCATAAAAATGTGTCGTTAAATAGTCACTAATAAAATTATACATTAAAAAAATCATGACTAAATATATTACCCAAATTATCAATTGTAAAACAATAAAAATTGCATTTCGAATATAACTCTTTTTACTATGAATTATTTTACTATATATGCAAAATAACACATCTATGTAATTAAATAACAAATAACCCAAATAACCACCAATTGTGTTTAGAAATATATCATCAATATCTCCATATCTTGAAAATGCTGATTGACTAAATTCGATAACTGATGAAAGGATAAAACAAACAAGTAGAATCGATATTTTCCTTTTTCTTGATAATTTTCCAGATATAAAAAAACCAATTGGAATGAATATTACAATATTACCAAATAAATTTATTATAGCTGATAAATCCCCACCCATTGCCATTAAATAATATGGTTTTATCGTATTAAGCGGGGTTAAATTAAAATGATATTCATCAAAAATATTATTGATATCAAATATTTCAAGGTTCATATCTGGTAAAATCGTGATTGATAATATAAAAATTATACTAAAATAAATGCATAATACAAAAATAGAATCTACTACTTTGGGTTTACACTTATATACTATGTGAATTAGTATATAACTTATTATAGTAAAGGGGATTGATAAAATCATGAAAGGCGACGCATTTATGATGGTTGTTAAAATAATTTCTGAATTTAGCATCGAATTTAACCCTCTTCTTTTTTATATTTCTTCTTAATTTTAATAAAAATTAGTTTAACAATAATTATTAAAGTTAGTGCTATTATCGAATTCATGTATGGTAAATATATAAATCCCGCATCAGAGTATCCCAATAAACTAAATAAATATATACTAATATGTGCTGAAATAGAGTATGATAACACTACTTCAAATAACATAATTAGTAATATCTTACTCATATATATATAACATTCTTTTTTACTTTTAAATTCTAATGTATTAATTATTTTCTTTCTATATAAGAGGAATAGTAAAATTTGAAACAAGATAAACACAATTATTCCAATAATTGATACTATCAGTGAAATATCATATTCTAAAATATTCTCATTAAAATTTGGACATTCAAACTCTAAAGCTTCAATATTATACTTATATCCAGTTTTATTTTCAATTCGTTTTATTTCATCAATTGCTACGTTACATTCACGTAAATTTTCATAACATATAAATCCCTCTACTTTATTTGTAAGTAATAAAAATTTATAAAAATCCTTTTCGCTTAGTTGACTTTCTGACAAATTAAATAACGGAAAAACAATATAATCATCAACTACGCCATCATTTCCAGCTAAATTTAAATTTGTATTTTCTTTATAAAAGCCAATTACTTCACACTCTATTTTATTTTCACTTAGATAATATGCCGAAAATTTATCATGCAACTTAAAAATTTCTTTATAATTGTGTCCCATGATAACTCTAATTGTATCATCAGAAAATGTATAATCATCCTTAGAAAATGTTTGCCCTTCACTTAAGTATTCTTCAAGATGATTGTTTTCTAACTCTTTTTGACCAATTTGAACAGATTTTAGAGGAGTGATTATCCCACCTTTTGTTTCTTGATTAATAAATGATTCATCATATCCATCAACTAAAGATAAAGCACCTTTATAATCGCCAATAAATGTTAAATGTTGTTCGGCAAATTCCTGATAATTTATTTTCTCATTATTAATCAGTTCAACATATGTATTATTCAATATATTTAGCGAATCTTCCTTATTATAAAAATCGTTAAGTGACTCTCCATATAAATCATATGTACTGCTTAAACTCATTGATCCTCCAAGGGACTCATTTTCAATATAACTCTTGTTTGTCCAAGCCACCGAATATATTAGATTTGTGATAAAAATAATCATAAATGTTATAATTAACACTACTAACTCTAAAAAACACAATTTTAATTTCTTTAAATCCATAAATAACTCCATAAAAAACATTAATTCGAGTTTGCATCAATTCAATTATTTTACTTTTACTGATGTTGATGGAAAATCATAAAAAACCTGTGCTTGAAATGCAGCTACAGTTCGGATAGCATGTTTACTATTACACCACTTCGTATCTACACTTACTTTTCCATATCCATATTTTTTCTCTGATGTTTCTAAAACTTCGCCTACTTTAACATTGTTTTTTAGAAGTTTCACCGTAGTATAATGCGTATAATCAGATTCAATAAAACCACTTGCTCTTGCAATATAAAAATCACTATTATAGGGATATTCTCGTGTTTCCACATGCTTTCCAGATGATTTAACTCTTTTATCCATGGCATAAACGGCTGTTGAAGAATATGAACTAATAACAGCTATTACTCCAAAAATTGCAAAGATTTTCTTTAAATTTCTTGTCATAATTATCCTCCTCTTATAAATTATAATGATTACAAACTCGAATTAAATACATTATTGATAAAATAGCTTAGTTTTCCATTTTCGCCTAAAAATAAATCCTCGTAAATCTCAAATATAAATTCAGGCATAGTTTCAAACAAACTATCTTGTTGAATTAAGCTAATAAATATCTGTTTTAATAAATCAATACTCTTTTTATAATCTTCGTCAACGATCAACTTAACTACAAATATGTTATATGATTCTTGTATAATTTGAAATTGTTTTATACATCCATCTAAATATTGATTCATTCTCTCTATAACACTTACAAATATATAAGCATTTACCGTTTCCCCGCTAGGTAAGTCAATAAGATCTGTTTTTCGACCATTAGTCAACTTCAACACTTTATGCTTATCTCCACATTTACAATAGTCAGAATTATACATAATACCAGTATCACCTGTTTCGTAACGTATAAATGGCATTGCTCTATTTTGCAAGGATGTAACATATATATGTCCTTCTTGACCATTGGGTACCTTTTGCCCATTTTTTAGTATTTCTACAAAATTAACTTCTTCTAAAATATGTAAATTACCACAACGACATTCATACGCTATTGAATTAACTTCCGAACATCCATATTGATTTCTAACATCACATTTAAATGTATCTTTAATTAATTTTTTAACGCTATCTAGCAAAACTTCTCCTGTACATTCTATATATTTTATTTTATCTAATTTTATATTATTGTTGTTTATACAATGACATAATAATACGGCAATACTTGGTTGTAAAATCATCCATTCAGGAGAAAATTCTGCTATTTTTTCACAAATCGACCTAAGCTTTGATTGATTCCAATTATTCTTATTTACCATCATAATATTTTTTGAATATATTATATCGCCAACATCCTCAATTATTTTGTTTTCATAATATTGGTTGGCAAAAAACAAACAAAGTTTATCAGAAGTTTTTATTGACCTTTTTATCCATAAAGGAAATAATGATCTTTTATAATCGTTCATTTCCCAATATACATCTAAACACTGTCCAGTCGATCCTGATGTATTCATTAAAATCAATTCATTTCCATAATATTGAGTTAAAAACTCTTTTGATAAATTTGAATATTCACTATTAATAATCATTTCTTTTTTTGCAATTGGTAACTTAAATAAGAAATCATCTATATTAGAAATATTTATATTCTTTTCTTCATACAGATGTTTATAAAATGGTACATTTTTATATGCATAAACAAGCATGTTAGATAATTTATCTCTCATAATGCAACAACTCTCTCTATATATTCATGTAAAGATCCTATTGTTTCAAAAACCCCTACTATATCTTCACATTGAGAAAAATCCAAATTAAAGCTATTTTCAACACTTGTAAGTAAATTTAAAATAGATATTGAATCAAAACCTAGTTCTTCAAACAATTTAGTATTATCACTAATTACTAAATTGTTTTCATCTAAACTAAGCGACTCAGAAATTAATTGAATTAAAACTTTTCTAATACCACTGTTCATTAGGATTCTCCTCTTTTTCTATATAAAAATTCATGAAATCAACTTCTAATTTTTTACCATTACCCCAAGTTTTACATGATAATCCAATATCAAAATTAGAATTTGAATTTAGGCACCATTCTATTTTGGATTCATTTTTTTTACTAGTTATTTGTGCCGTGATTGTTTTGTGTTTTATGAATAATTTTATTTCAACTTTATTAACAAACTCAAACTTACATGAATTATTAATAAAGCCCACCTTATCTAACACAAACAAATCATTTACGTCTAAAGAAGCAAATAATGTTTCAGTTTTTGTTCTTAAAAAAATGCCAGCTTGGAAATTTTGCTCTTTATAATCACCATGTATTTCTATATTAACACACGCTCTTATATTTTCATTTGCATTTATATTTGAAATTAAAACAACTTTAGGTGCGTCATCGTCATACCACCAATTATATATCTTATTTCTTTCAAAATTAAAATTAATATAATTGTCATTAATTTTTATTATTCTATCTAAATCATTCTCAATTATAGGATTAGTTTTCAACTCTCTAAACCGTTTCTCCTTGTCGCTATTCGTTAACTTTTCTAAATAATTTTTAAAATCTAAAATAATATCTCTAATATTAATTTCTGTTTCAAGAATAATATTAGGTAAATCAGCATAATTACAAATATTATTTTCAATATTAGATAAATTAACTAAAATATAATTTGTCCAAAACTTTTCAAGCTGATTATTAACACTATCAAGCATTAAAATATTTTCCTCGTTATAGCTTATTTCATTCATATATTTTTTTATCAAACTGATAAAAACGCTTCTATATTTATTGGTATTTATAATTTTCTTTCTTAATTCTTTCTTTATCTCTTCGTTATGACAACAAGAATACTCCTTTAATAGTCTTATTTGAGTAAACGAACAATCTTTAAAATCAAACTGTAAATAATAACAAATTACTCTTATTAATACTTCAATTAACGGTTTTTCATCGTTTATACTAAAAGTAAAACAACTCCACTCTTTTCCATATTTACCTATATATGATTTATTAATTGCTTTTAGTATATTATAAGTTAGATTAAAATGACTGTATTCATTTTCTCTATTACAGTACAAGAGATGTAAATCATCAATGATTTGTATAGTTTCTGTGATAGAATTATAGCCAGTTATCAACATCCAATGAGGCCAATCTTCAATTTTAAAGTGATCAGAATAGAACAACTTCCTACAATTAATTCCAACAATTAAAGGATTTTGTTTTTTTAATTCAAATTTAATTTTACTAAAACGTTGGAATAAACTTTTAAATTCAACAATATCTACATTTAGTATCTCAGCAACCAATTTAATTAATTCTATTCTAAAATTATGATTTGGTTTTAGAAAATAAAATTGAAATATTTTACTTATCATAATGAACGCATGTCCATAATAACCATTTTTATAATTCAATAAATTACCTATGGGTTGCTCGAAACATGATACTTTATCAAAAGAATAATACATAGTATTTTCAATCGGTATTTTAATTTCACTCATATCCATACTTACTCCAAATAATTCATTATAACAAGGAGAAAAAATTATGTTTTTTATCAATTAATTCAAATAACAATAAGTTTTAATCCTTAATTGTAATTTTATTTTTTAGTTGAAAATTAATAAATAGTTTATTTACAGATTATTCATTTACTAACTTAATATTATGACCATAGATACAATCAATTATGTATATTTAATAGCAAGAAAAATTTATAAACCAAGTAAAAAATATTAACATAAATATATTTTTATAAGATAAGCCAAATTTCATGATATTAATTTTAAATCTAATCTTCAAAACCTAATTAATAATAACACAGAGAAAACCAAAATACGACAAAACCGGATATATGATGTATAAAAAACGGTGTAACATGTACATCTAATTTATATATATTATTTATAAATATTTCTATATATATAGTTTACACTAAACTCATTAGTTAGTTTACTCTAAAGTTATAACTTGTACAATTAATACAGGTGATTAATATGATTGATTATGTTGCAATTGGAAGAAAAATTAGAATGTACAGGAACCAATCTCAAATAACGCAATCGGATTTAGCTGAAAAACTTAATGTTTCAGCTAAATATATAAGTGCAATTGAACGAGGTGTATCAAAAGTTTCTTTAATTAGGTTAGACGAAATTGCTAATCTACTTAATGTGAAAATAGTAGATTTACTTGCAGATTCAGATACCACTAAATCCTATTACGGAGAGGTTGAATTGATTGAGCTAACCAAAAATTGGTCTACAAAACAAAAATCAATATTAATTGATGTTATTAGCTCTTTAAATAAAAATAAATATATGTTATAATAAAAAAAGCATCTATTGTTTTCACAATAGACACTTTTCTTGATTAATAACCAAATATATTCTTGAATAACTGAAGAAAAAACATACCCATAAACTCACACCTCCTTGATGAAAACATATCAAAAAAGAGTGTGAATTTGTGAAATATTGGTACATCGTGATATTAAATCAGCGTAACGTGAAGTGGTGACTATGAAAATAGCTATTTGTGACGATGAGAAAATTCTTTTATCAGAACTCAGAACAAAAATATACGAATATTCTAATTTACATAATTGGGAATCTGCCGTTGATACATATGAATGTGGATATGATTTAATAAATTCCAAAATGAAATATGATATTATTATTTTGGACTATCAAATGGACGAAATTGATGGATTAGAAACTGCTAAACTCCTTCGTAATGGAATAAACAAATTATCGTGTATAATTTTCTTAACAAGTTATCCTGAAATTGCTATTCCTGCTTATGATGTCGACACGTATAGATTTGTTATCAAAAACTCCTCTTTTGAAGGACTGTATAAAGCCTTAGATGACTTTAGAAATTCATCAAAAAAAGATTATTATATATCTATTAAAGTAGGTAACGAATATTTAACGATAAATACTGAATCAATTACCTTTATTGAGGTACAAAACAAATTTTGTCACGTACATAAATCAGATGGTAGTATACTACTTACCAAAAGAACCTTGTCCAGTCTATTTAAAGAACTTCCCCATACGCATTTTTTCAAAACGCATAAGGCTTTTGTTATTAATTACGAACATATTTCCGAACGTGGAAATACCTTTGTAAAAGTAGCAAACTACAATTATGAGATTCCAATAAGCAGAAATTACTTAACCCAATTTAAACGTAAGTATTACAAATTTCTTTGTGATCAAAAATAATGAGGTAACTATGAACTGGAGTGCACTCTGTGAAATTGTAACTTTACAAATTACTTTATATTTTTTATTGATAAAACTTTTTGGAGGTAAAATTACCAAATCCTTTCTTTGTTGCCCTATATCATCACTAATACTAATAGTATTTTTAGAATATATTAATTATTTAGATATACTATTTTTTCTGTGCGATATAGTGCTATATTTTATTCTTCCACTAATACTTATCAAGAACTTAAGGAAGTCACAAATAATATATGTTTCTCTTGCTACAATCGGATTTTTCTCATTTATCAATGTTTCAACTTCTTTTATATCAACTCTAATAAATCCGGATTTTGCTGATACGGGATTTGGAAATATAATAGTAAATATACTTCTTACAGCAATTACTGCTTTGATCTGCACCCAGCCAAAAAAAGGTAGTTCCATTACAAATGTACTTTCACTATCAAAAAGTGTTAAAATAGTATTAGTATTTTTTGTATGGGAATTATTAATCCTGTCTACATCATTAACAGTTTTATTATTACAAACTGATATTAAGCCTATCATTTCTTTTACATGCTTTATCATCTTTTTAATAATTATTGTTTCATGTATTGTAGTATACTTATTGATAATGAATAATTTAAAAAGTACATATTATAAAAGTATTAATCTTAATATTCAAAATAACATTAATAAACAGGTAAAACATTATGAGCAGTTATATAAGGCTAATGAAAACCTTAGAAAATTCAAACATGATTTTAACAATTTAAAAATCGGTCTTATTGCTCACCTAAAATCAAATGATGTTGATGGTGCAATACACTATCTTAATGATTGTAATAGAATAATAGAAAATGAACAAATACTTGTTCATACGGGACATAATATAGTTGATGCTCTTTTCTACGACAAAACAACCTTAGCTAAGGAAAATAATATACATATTATTTTCAATGGTCTAATTCCAGCAGACACATTAACGCCTGTTGATTTATGCATTATTTTTGGAAACACTCTTGACAATGCAATTGAATCCTGCCTGAAGATTAAAAATAATTCAACTAAATTAATTACTGTTACTGTAGAAAAAAGGCATGATTATCTTTTTATAAAATTCACTAATCCTATATCTCAAGATATAAATATAAAAGATAACACCATACCAACCTCAAAAGATGATGGGGAAATGCATGGAATCGGTTTATATTCTATTAAACAGGTTCTAAACAAATATGATGGCCATTTATCTTTGAACTGTAAAGATAATGTATTTACAACTGAAATTGATTTTTGTATTTCTAAAAATTAATAAGATCATAATAAACCTATTATCATTATGATAGGTTTATTTTTCTGTTAATTTTGTGGATATTTTAAACTATAAAGTAATGTACTTGTACCACCTTTATCTCGGTATCTTTGGGTAGTTTCTATAAGGCCAGCTTTGCGTAAATCTTTGATTGCTCTGCGGATGGTGGCTTGAGAAAGTTTTATTTCTTTTGCAATGGTAGACACAGAGGGCCAACATTCTCCGTTCTTATTCGCTCGGTCGTAGAGATAAATATATACAGCAACTGCACGGTGTGGTAAATCCATTTGATATAAAAATGTCAATCTACTCATTTTCAGCTACCTCCTGTGTAGGTCGTTCGGTTCTTAGTGGAGCTTGTTTTTCTTTAGGCTGTTTGTTATCTTTATTTTCGATAACTTTTACTGTTTTTGTTTTATCAATAAAATAAGGATTGTAAGACTCAATTATCTTATTCATTAGCTCTGTACTGTTAGCATAAGCAACCTGACGATTTCCATTTTCTTCAACGGTATATGCTTCTTCAAATTTTATACCCCACTCAAAGAAAAGCTTAAGTTTAACTTTCATAGGATAAAAGCCTGTTTTCATTACAACAAATGTGCCTTTGGGCAAAGATTTTAATTCATCGGGAGTCATCAATGGTCGCTCTATCATCTGCAGGGATTGTGATGGGTCATTCTTGCTTTTGCTGACAGACCCACTCATTACTGTTCTACTGCCAAGTGATTTTGATAATATTTCTGCTGATGTACTGTTCGGAGCAAAACCACCGAAGATTGTAAGCTGTGTGTTATCAATGATAATATCTGCTCCCTCTTTGCCGTAGTTCTTCTCAAGCTGTGCAAAGGATTGAATAATTGGTACTATCTGCAATTTACGAGAACGTGACGCTGAGAACATCATCTCAGCAGAATCAATCTTAGGCAGAGTGCCGAATTCATCACAAAAGAATATACAACGATTTTGGAGTACACCACCATTTTCATCTGCGACAGATAATATCTCACGATATAGCTGTTGGATAATAAGTGACACCATAAAAAATGTGTTGGGGTTTTCCTCGGGCATAACAATGAAGATTGCACACTTCTCATTGCAGAATTTCTCTGCATCAATCTCGGTATCAAAACATAGTAACTGCTCTAACTCACTATCAAGAAAAGCATTTAATCTTGATAGTGCTGTACTCATTACACTTGACATACTCTGCTCCGCTGTATTAAGTGCGGCTCCTGCAAACCATTTTGCTTTGTGGTCATTTGGCAGATAATCCATAAGTAATTGAAATTTGTTTTTACCTTTCTGATTTGTAGGTGCTAACAATTCCTGAATAATTTTAAATACAGAAACAATATGTCTTTCTTTTGCTTCACAAAACTCTGCGACAAGTAAGATTGTAGCTGTTAATAGCCCCTCCGCTGCATCGTAAAAGTATGCATTCTGACCGAATGAAGCTGAATCCATTCCTGAAAGAATAATTGTTTTAGAAATTATTTTTGCGTACTTTTCAGCTCTTGCTTTGTAAACAAGCTGTTCAGGATTTGCTTTATATAAATCCATATACTTATTCACAAGGTGCAAAAGATTATTTCCGTGCGAACGTGTTGGATTTCTTAAGTCTATAACAGAGATTTTGTATCCATAATATTTTTCTGCAATCGTTCCGTAATTACGCACAACATCACCTTTGGTATCAGTACAAAGAAATGACATACCTGTTGCACAGGCATATTCAATGCAAGGATAAAGCCAAAATGCCGTCTTACCGACACCCGCCGCACCTATCATCAGAGCGTGAACATCTCCTGTATCTACCATCGCAGTTGTGGTGCTGACAGGTTCTTTTTGTATGATTTCCTTTTTGTTTTTCTTTTTTCGGAACAAATTTCTGAATTTTTTGAAAACATAAAATACCTTGTGGGTAAGGTTAATCAAGCGACCTATTGTCCTGCTTTTACAACCGACAACAATACCCTGTTGTGTTGGTCTGCTTTTCGGGTTTTCTCTCCACTTGTTCGGCTGAAAATTTATGTGTTTGTAGGTTCTCTTTATCTCTTTTTTAGTTGCCCAACGAGCCGTTCCGTATTGCCCTTGTCCAACTGTTTTGTTCTTTATTCGATTTAGTGAATAGTGATTGCCGACCGTAGAAATTATTATGAACAAGGCAAACATTGAGCCTGCAACAATAATCAGAGTTATAACACTTGACGGCATATTTCATCAGTCCTTTCACCGTTTAAAATATCCTCATTCCAGTCTTTATGAGTTGGAATGAGGATTTCATTTTGAATATTCAGTTTGTTCAGTTTGTCGGCTATGCGTTTGTTGGCGGTCTGTCCTGCTTCGTCATTGTCAAAGCAAAGAAAAACATTTTTGATATTCGGATTGTCATTAAGACATTGAAAAAGCACCCTATCCGAAACGGAGGAGGATGCCGCATAGCTGTGTTCTTTCCAATTTTTCTTGTGCATTGAAATGTAGGAAAGCATATCAATGGGAGCTTCGAATAAAAATAGCTTTTCGCTTGTGCCGTTAAAGTGAAAGCTGTACTCGGGCTGACTGCCTGCAACATTTCCCTTGTACGAATTACTTGTCACCGTTCCTCTCTTGTGTGCGTGGCGAGGTTTACCGCTTGAATCATAGCCGACAAATACTACATTGTGATAATCGGCAGATTCATAAATCATTTTGTTTCTTACAAACTCAAAAAGTACATCTTTGTCAATGCCACGAGTCAACAGCAGATAAGAAAAAACTCTGCTCATTCTGTCATTTCTCTGCGGCAGTTCAAAAGATTTGTGTACTCTTTCTATGGGCGGAGAGGTTATGATTTGACCGCCGCTACCGTTCAAAAGCATTTTTATCGCTTCGGCATAGTCCTTGTTGTAAAATCTGCGGACGAAGTCAACCGCATCACCGCCTTTCTGTTCGTACTGATGATACCAGAGGTGACCTCTGATTGTAACCTTTTGCGAGCCGTCAAGCCATTCGTATTCTGAACCTGATTTCCTGACTTTCTCGCCTTGACGGATTAAAAAATTTGCAAGGTCAGTTCGCCTTGCCTGTTCTCGTTGTTCTCTTGTAAAATGAATGTAGGTTGATATTGTTATCACATCCTTAGTCTTAATATTTTTCTTTCTGCTGTAATATCATATAGTGGATTAGTTCTTTCTCTTATCATTGTGACAGGAGGCACCAGTCAGTGTTTGGGTGCAGTTGCTCTTTGGTGGTAGGCTTATGATTTTCGATAGACAACTTTCTTTTTGTGTGTTATTATAATAACCAAAAGACTAATTGATAAATCGGAATTTATTATTTGAAAGAGGCGGTCAGTAATGGGAAAATATCTGAGAAAAAACATAATACCAATCATAATAGAGAGTGTATTTATATTATCCTGTTTTATATTTCCGAAGGAGTATTTTATTTATACTAATTTCATATTTTATCTGCTATTGCTGATATACTTTTGTATAAAGGAAGATTTTTCGTTGAAAGAATGGTTGAGTAACATAAAGGGCGGTAAGAGATTTTGGAAACAAGTAAGTATTACTGCATTACTTTTTGTTAGTGCATTTATTATAACAATAATTCTGGAAAGCTTATTTCCAAATTACAACACAGGAACGATTGCGCTAAGAAGAGATAGTTGGCTGACATTAACGATATTTGCAATATCTACAATCATATTACCTGCAATTACGGAAGAAACATTTTATAGAAAAAACATGATTTCTTTTCAGAATAAAAGAATGCTCATAAGCACAACCTTATTAAGTATGTTTTTGTATGCTATAGAACATTCATTAACGATATGGGGGATATTTTTAACGATGATATGGGCGCTTCCTTTAAGTATTTCATACATAATGACTAAAAATATATATGTACCAATGACTGCCCATTTTATAGGAAATTTATTAGGAAATGGAATAGATGTTATTATGACAATCATTTCAATGATATAGGCTCTGCAAATTCCAGTTTATAAAACTTAAATTTTCAACCCCTGAGCCTGCTTTTTATCATTAATCTTCTGTTGTAATTTTTTATCCGTCCGTTGTGCTTTCTGTTTTTCTTCAAAGCGGAGTTGATTTTGGATTATGTTGCAAAGGTAGCGCAGGAGATAAAGGGAAGAAACTGCAACGCTTTTTCGGTTGGTTTTAATTGAATAAAGAGGATACAAAACACCTCTGTTTGAATCAAAGACTGATTCGGCAGAGGTGTTTTCTTCATATTCAAAGGGATTTGAAACAGGTTCCTCGTCTGTATTCTCGATTTTCTCAATCTCATCTTCGGTGACATTTAATTTCAACGCTTCTTTGATTATCGTATTCTTAATAGATTTAAACTCCTTATTTTGTGCAAGTGGAATTCTGTCAGGCATTTCATCCGTGTATGTGCGGATTGTATTTTCCTTTTGCTCATACCATAGGTCATACAGCTTTTTGATTCTGCTGTCACTTGAAAGTTCTTTAACGATAGAATCAACGATTTCTTTTACATCGGGCTTTAGATAGCCGTACACCTTTTTACCACTTGTTTTTGAAAGTCTGTCGGCAAATTCCAACAGCTTATGCTGAATTGATGCACTGACATATATTTCGGAGTTGATTTTTGAAACCAAATCCTCTACAATTTCACGAGCCTCGGCTCGGAGTTTATCCATGTGTTCGGTTTGCTTCTGATAAATACTTATCAAGTCCTGACGGAAGATTACCTTTGCAAGATTTGATTTAATATTTTCAATGCCCTTTTCCGTAAGGTACGCTTCGTTGGGCCTTATTGACTATGCAATCATATGAATGTGAGGATGATGTCCCTCATTATGAAATGCCGCATACCATCTGAAATTTTCAGGAGCGATTTTCATATTCTCCGCTATCATATTTCGCTGTGAGCGAATGAGATTCATCCAAGCTTTTGCATTGTAGTAACCCAGCCGTTCCGCATCCTCACGCTTCAAAGAAATAATATGCGTCCACACATTACTCTTGCTTTCTGCAACCTCTTTTTGCACATCAGATAAAACAATTGGCACACCGTAATCAGTAAATAAGCCGTGTGAAGATATTTTCTCAACCCTCGGTCGCTGTGCAATGCAGCTTACATATTTTTCTCGGTCGCCGAACAACTCTGCATGGGTTTCGGCAATCCACAAAATCAATTCATCTGCATTACCCCTGTTCGGCTTATCAAGATAATCCTGATACTCATACAAGTCCTTTGAATCGGGATAATCAGAAAGCAATTTCTTAATAATCTGTTTTTGTCTTTCAGTTGCTTCCATAAACTTTTGTGTGCTGTCAGTCTTTTCAACTCCGTCACGAGTCGCAATATATGAAACATAATTACCGATATGAGTTTTGGAATTTGGTTTGATGTAGGGCGATTTCATAATAATTCTCGGCATAGCTTACCCTTTCTAAAACCTGACTGCATCGTCAAACTTGTATTTACTGCTGTTTCGTTTGACTTCGTCAACACAAATTTTTCTTAAATCTCTCAGCTGACCTTCGGTAATATCATTGGTCGCCGCAACAACATGCATAAGCATTGCAAGCTCTACGCCCTGCTTGAACAGAACTCTTGCGATCCTATCCTCGGTATCAAGGATTTTTGAACTGATGACAGATTCCAATGCAGGAGTAAGTACACGGCTTACATTCTTTGAGTTTAGCCACGCAATATAAAATTCAATGGCATTTGAAATAAATTCGCTTCGTGATGTTGCATTGGTTCTTGAGATTGCATTATCACAGGCTTTGAGTAAATCCTGATTAATATATAGTCCTATTCTTTTTGAGTCGTTGTCCATTTTCACCTTTCCTTTCGGTAACACTTCGAGTATTCAGAAAAAATCTCTTGAAATCGGCAAAATCGGGCAGTTTGGAATACAATCGGTAACACAATGCTAAAAAAGTAACACCTTTGAAAATCCCCGAACGGCGTTGCCGGTCGGTGTGTTTCGGCATCCGTTGCTCTGCAACGGAATACGCCTTTATCCTGCTTAAAATTCCACCCTTTAAAAACTGCCCGAAATGCCGTAACTTCGATTTTTCACACATTGCCACAAACTGCCCGATTTCGGCTTTTATTCGATTTCGGATACTTTTCCGACTTCTCCTTTAAAATCCGACACGAGGCGAATGTGGCGAGAATACCGCCGTTATTCTGCTTTTATTGATTTGCCGTTTATTATCTCAAAATTACACTCTGTATATGACAGTCCGTACTCCTTAACCTCACGATTCAGAATATCGAACATTGATTGTTCAATACTTCGAGGGGATAACTTGATTTCATCACTTAATGTGTCATAGCAAATCCGTCCTTCGCTCTCGGGTGTGTCCTTTACAAGAATATCAAAGCCGAGGAGCATTTTATCGGGTGTGGGAAATACAACAGCGTTGATTTTTACACAGCCGACTGTAAGTGAATCAAACAGGGTGTCGTGCTTGTCCTTTGGATTTTCGGAAAGTAAATTCTTGACTTCGTTTACAGACAAATACATTTTGAAAATATATTTATCAACGAGTTGCTTTTTCAATTTCTTTCTCTCATTCATAAAGCCATACCGCCCATTCCCATATTTTCATCTTCATCGGGTGAATCAAAAAGATTGTTCTGTTCAAGGTTTTCGTAAAATTTTTCGGCACTGTCATTCACGGCTTCGTTTAAAACATTCAAGTCAAAACCGCAGTCCTTGTAACCCTGCGATACTGTATCGTAGTAGCTTGCACCGGGCAAACCGAACTGCTGCTTAAGATTCATAATGTAAACCATTGCAGTAAGTTCCGAACCGTTATTCAATTTCACAGGCAAGTCTTGTTTAAAATAGTGGGAGGGATAACCCTCGTAGCGGTCAAGCAGTTTTTCATCTCTCGGCTGAAGCTCCCACAATGCAACGGGAACGGACTTGCCAATGCAAGGTGCGATTGTTGCATAGGAACAGTGAGGCATACCCTTGAACTGCAATCCGTAATTTTCGACTACACCCTTGCCGATAAGCTTTGCTGTGGGGCAACGATATTTCATCTGTTTAAGATTGAGGTTACTGCCGTAGGCAATGTATAATTTTTTACTCATAATAGATTTTTCTCCTTACATACTCATAACAAAACCCGAAGTATCTTCCTGTTCATCATTTGGAACAGGATTGACTTCGGGTTCGTTGATATTTATATTTTCGTTTGTATTCTGAACTGTATCGTTCAACTGTGAGGCTCGTTTTTGAGCAAGCCTTTCCTTTTGTTTGTCAGCCTGAGCAGGGTCTTTCCACGCAATGTTGCCCTCGAGATTTTTCAGCAGATGATGACGAGCTGTTTTGAATTCGTCACCGATTAAGCCAAGACGGAGCAACCAAGTACGAAAAGTATATTTTTCATTATCTGACTGAGTTTTAGCGTGTCTTGCAGACTTCTGAATCAACGCCTGATGACTGATTGCAAGGCACAGCTGAATCGCACTTTTGACCTCGCCTGCGTGTAAGGTGGAATTAAACAGACGAAATTCAATCGTACCCTTGTAGAACACGCTGTGAAGATTCAGTGCGTGGTAGCGTGTATCATCATAGTGTCGGTAGCTGTAGTCCTCGCCGTCATACCACATTGACTTTATCTGCTCCATTGACATAGGCGGACGGTTATTGATTTCATCAAGGAAACGAGTGTCCATCTTCTGGCAGTAATGTTCACGGGAAACATTTACTTTCAAAGCCTTGTAAAGCAAGTCCTCTTTCGCCGCCATAATGTTTACGATATTGCGAAGCGTTTTGGGTGTATGTCTTGAAGCATCTATGTGACAATGCAAACCACAGCTTGAGTTGACTCTCGCTCCTGCACCACGAAGCTTTCTGACTAACTCCTGTATAGTTTCTATATCATCATAGTTACAAATGGGAGTGACAAACTCTACCGAGTAAAGAGAACTTGCGTTCTGTCCCGAACGGTTTTCGCAACGAACGCTTGCGTCACGCATAATCTTCCACATCCTGCCATCATTATCACGAACAGAATAAGCATCATAACAACCGCCGACATGAGTTGCGTCTGTATGAAAATAACCGGCAATCACTTTCGCCGCCGTACTGCGAGTGATACCGGTCATTTCAATTTCTATTCCGAAGTTTTGATTTTTCAAGTTGCCACCTCTGTATTTTCTTCCTGTGGCTTTGGCTTTTTAGGCTTGGGTGTTTTTACCTGTGAATCTTTCATATCAATGAACTCTCTGACATTTGCAGGAACATATTTAGCGTACAGAGAGTCCACAGATTTTTCAAGCTCTTCCTTGAAATCCAAATCACGCTGTGACATATACAGCCTGATTGCATTCAGCTTTTCGTCATCGTACATTATGCTCACGCTTGTTTTCTTCATTAAAATCACCTCGTCATTTCTTCTTTTGATTTACATATTTTATATTCGGTATCTTCAGCCACTTTGTCCACCCTCGACCGTTAAGCTCTGTTTTGACAACTCCGTAGGCTGTGCCTTGTGCTTCAACAACTTCACCGTTGCCGATATACACTCCGATGTGTCCGTCCATCCAGACAGCAAGTCCGGGTGTGTCGGGCATAGTTGAAATCGGTCCGCTCTCGCTTACATTGCTCCAGATAGAATTTGCTCCGCAGTCTGTAAAACCGTTTGAGCCTGCGACAATTTCTCCGCTGTCAGCGTTGTACCAAGCATAGGATTTTATCAAGCCTATGCAATCGCATACTCTCTTGCCGAGCCATTTTTCACCGACCTTTCTCATCTCACCGCCTGCCTCGTTATTTCCGGGAAACAACGACGCCTGTTGGTTGAGATATTGTTTTGTGCAGACCTGACCGTAACCGCCGTAAACATAACCCCAGCCGTTTTTGTATGCGTTCTCGCACCACCTGACAAGGTCGAGGTTGTTTTTCGTTGTTTTGTCCGTAAAGCCTGCGGTGCTGATTTCAGCACCCTTGATTGACTGCATCATCTTCTGAAACTCGTCATACTTAATCTCTGTTCCGAATTTCTGATTGACGGCTTTTATCAAATCCTCATCAGACTGATTCTTCTTGAAACAGGATACAAAGTTTTTTACAAAGTCCTTGTCCTCTGATTTATCGGACAAGGAAAACAGATAGATAACCTCTGCCTGCGTATTGCAGTCGGACAACTCCTTTTTGTCGAGCTGTTTTTCAACCTCTGTCATTGTGTCGTTAATAAGCTGTAGATTTTCCATCTGCTCGGCTGAAATGTTTTCTTGTATAGACTGATTGAGTTTGTCGGTATCAATATCCATACTTCCGTTGAAAACGGAAACAACAGCAATAATCGGCATAACCACAATTATGATTATGCCGATTACTATACCGCCTATTGTTTTTATTACTTTTTTATCTGTTAGCAGAGCAACTGCTATTTTCTTTAGTGCCGCACCTATGGTTGCACTCATTAAAACCCACCTTCTTTCAAAAAAGCAGAAAGCCAACTATCCATAACTAATGTTATGAGTAGTTGACTTAGGCTAAATATATTAAACTTAATTGATTCCAATAAACGAGAAATTTAATAATCAGCTATACCCTCACTTTCATACAGAAAACGTAAATGCCCATAATCAAATCGTAGTGCGATGCTTTGCATTGAAGATTTTATTTCACTTATATTACTTATAATACGAATATATTCATTTTTTGTTGGCTTTTCTTTTGTATCTTTAATCTTTTCAATTAATGAGATTGTTTCATCAAATGAATTTGGGATTAGCCTATCTGGAATATTATCTGAACATAATAATGCATTTTTTAAAGCTTCTTCAGTATTCTCTATTGTATACCATACATCCTCAAAAGTCATATTTTCATATATAAACATATTTGGAAGATTAAAATCAATATCGTCTAATGCTAAATAATATTGCACCCAACTATGTTCAAATTTTGGAAACTTTGTAATATATAAAATATGATCCATTCGTTCATTTAAATTAAGAATATTTTCCTTTGGGAAATAGATAGTATTAGTATCTTGTTCTCTCCAGTTTGGTTTATCTAATTGTAAACGAACACGAATATACTCTTGTAACCAAACATAATAACACTGCTGAGGATTTGTTATAGAAACATAAACTAACAAAAAGGGAGTGGTAAACATTTCAGCGTATTGTAATTCTTTAGTATCAAGAGAAAATCGCGGATTGTTGATATCAATTTCTTTTTCAGTGCCCTTAATTTGAAGCAAAAGAAGTTCACTAGTTGCATAACCATCTTGAAATCTTTCAACAATTTTATCTATTCCAAAATCTCGCCCTGTTAAGTCTCGTATTTCCCAATTACGATCAAATTTACTTATAACTATTTTGCATGCCTCATTATCAATTTCATGTTGCCTAACTCTATGAGGCAATTTCAACTCTGACATTTTGTATATTTCTCCTTCTATAATTTTTCAAGAAAGTAATTTATTTTTATGATGATTATAGCACTCAAAGAAATATACTGTCAATAAAACACTATCTTCCCCCTGCACTGCCGAAAATCTCTGCTTTGTATTCGGGTGCCTGAACAAGGAGCAAATAGCGTTCATTACCGCACCTATACAGACAGGTGCCACGCTCGCCGAATTTTATTAGGGCATACTCGTTTGGCTCAACCATTAGGGCATCTTCAAAATCCTTTGGGTTAATATTGCCGGGGTAAAACAGGAAGTGATGAGTAGGAATGGAGAACAGGGGTTTTGTGTATTCCTTAATGCTCGGAATCAAAAAATCGTCTATGTTCTGACTGGCTAAAATCACGGCTGAATCCTTTTTGCGGACACGCTACATTGCGTTGCGTATATACTCAATTGCTGTGAGATTTGAAAGGAACAAATATAGCTCGTCTATTGATGCAACGGTGTTGCCCTCACCTAATAACTTGTTGGACATATAGGAAAGAATGTTGAACAGCATTGCATCTTTGAGCCTTTTATTAGTGTCAAGCAAACCCTTAACCCCGAAGCACAGGAATTTGTCATCGGTGATATTCGTGTGACCGTTGAAATACTTTGATTCTGAACCGACACACATACTGTGAATACCCAGACAAACCTCCTGCAGGATTTCTTCTGTATAAAGATACTTTCGCTTGTGGTCGTAGGTCATATATTCTTCCTCGCACAAGTCATAAAAGTCAGACATAACAGGAAAGTCGGACGGTTTCTTTGTGCTGTAATCGGTTGTGTCGGTTATGCCGAATCGTGCGTACAGCTTCATAAGCAGGATTTCTATTGTATCAAGCTGTGCGTCCGTAAAATCCTTGTAGGTTCTGAAAAAGTCTTTTAGAAATGCAATATGCTGTGACAGTCGGGTAACACGCTTGAACGGTTCGGGTGTTTTGGAGTCAATTTCTTCATTTGCATTACCCCAATCCTTTGGTTCTAACGGATTGATTTTGTATTTGCCCGACATAAAATCAATGTAACAACCGCCGAGGGCATTTGTCAAATCTTCATACTCAGACTCGGGATCAAGGGAAATTATTTTCTTTCCGCTTTCACGAATGTTTGTAAGGATGAGTTTCAATAAATACGATTTGCCCTGACCTGAGTTACCGAGAATAAGGATGTTACTCGTTGTCTTGTCCTCTGTCCTGCGGTCAAAGTCAACAAGGATATTAGTGCCGTATTTATCTCTGCCAATGTACAAGCCGTTGGGATCTGTCTTACCTGAAAAGTTAAACGGAAACAGATTTGCAACAGATGAAGCAGGCAGAACACGCTCATACAAACTTCCGAATTGATTTGAACCTATGGGGTTCACTGACAAGAAGCCTTCTTTCTGTCTTAAAGTCAAACGGTCAACTTCAATCTTGGAGCGAGTAAGCTCCATTGCAATATCGGTCTGTAACTCCTTTAATTTCTGCTTGCTCTTGGCTTTAAGCTCAATGAACACCGAGCAATGAAGCAATGCTTCTTTGTTCTTACGCAGATTTGCCATAAGGGTAACAACATCCTGCAAATTGCCCTGTGCTTCAATGGTTTCATTTACATCGTTACCGCTTGATTTGAGCTTGTTTTTGCGTGTGGCATTCTGAATTATTTTTCTCTGTTCCATACTCTCCACAAGCCTGTGATATATGCGGAGAGTAACGCCGTTTCTGTCTGCAAGCTGAGAGAGAATTGCCTGTTCTTCCGTATTCGGCGGATATTCTCTGACTGCCCATACACTGCGGTATGAGTCGCCGACAATGTAGTGGTCTGTCAGGAATTTTATCGTTGACGGCAGAATCATATCAAAGAAATCTTTGGTGTATATTTCTTCTGCCTGCTCGGGTGTGAGCACCTTTGGTTTTCTTTTGAATAGTCCCATATCATAAGCCTCCTTTTAATTTTGGACTGCCAACACAAGTATGCGGTCATCCTGATTGTAGCCGTAACAGGTTGAAAGCGTTAAAATCTGCTGACCGTAAACAGGTGTGATTTCTGTGTTGTATATGGATTTCTCTTTTGCATATTCAATTCTTGAGTTATAGCTTTTTTCCGTTCCAACTGTTGTGAATCTGTACCAATCATCATCGGACTTTACTTTTATAACAGAAAAGACGGAGTAAGCAAATGGCCCGTCTTTAGTTTCAAGCACAACTGTCGGATGCTCCGTAAAGTATGAATAATCGGTATAGTTACAGAGGTCTGCAAACATTGTGCCATTGTTCATATGGTGTCCGTAGATTATGAGATTGGTGCTGTCGGCTGAACACCTTGCATCAAGAAACGGTGTACCGCTATAGCTGTACTCGCCGTAAAAGTTTTTGTTCAGATACTTCTGCGGATTGCTTGGTGTATGCATAACAGGGTAATTGATATTTGTTCCTGATATGCTTATCCAGCCAAAGCATTCGTAATTCATTGAAATGAGTTCTGATATTGAATGAGGTTCGTAATAGGTTGTGCAATACACAGTTTGTTCAGCCTGAACTTCATTATCAAAATCTCTGACTTTTAATATATTTGGCTTTTTAATTGTTTCTTCAATGGTTGCATCTGTTGTATCCTCAGTAACGATTTCTGCAAGCTGTCTGAATGCTTCCTTTTCCTTGTTTTCAGTGTACATCCGTGAAAATATTGAAATCAGACAAGCAATTATAATTACAGAAAATATGCTTATTACAATTCCCATTTGGATTTTCTCTTTATGCCTCTTCATTTTCCACCTACGAAATATACTGCTCGCCGTCATAGTCGGGCATCAAATCACCATTCATACTTGCTTCAAAGTATATTGCAAGATAACGCTTGATGTCTGCTTTCTTCATTCTTGTGACCTCGAAACCCTGATCTGATATAATCTTCTCAACTTTGTTTGCTTTCTGCAAAACATTTTCGGATTTTGAAGATTTACACCTTGCTATGAACAGAAACTTCCTTGCAGTTGAAGTTTCGGTCTGAATGCTGTCGAGAAAATCCAGATCCTTATTCAATATTTTTCTGACTTTTTCATTCTGTTCAGCTTCAATTCTGCCTTTGATATAGCTTTTGTTCGTATCGAAGCACTCGCAGGAATCGGTACAGGTAATCTCGATATCCGGCACAGCAGAAAGTACCATCATCAAGTGGCACACCTTGATTTCGATATTTGTATGCGATAAAACGGATATGTTGGTCGGCTGAACCATATAAAAAATCAGTTCTTCCTTGCCAACCTTCAAGCCATTTTTCGTAAAGGTTTTTATGCCCAGCAAGTCCTGAACCGATTTGCCTTTTCGTTTTTGCTTTTTCACTTTTTCTCCCTCCAATAAAAAATTTGTTGAGTTGAAATAAAATACTTTACAGCATAGCGGATAAAATCAAGAATTGTTGTATCTTCAAGCCTTATTGACAAAAACCCGAAGCAAAGTGTCACTGCAAGCGGTACTATTATCCTCGTCTGTGCAAGTATCAGTATTGATAACAAAAGCGCTATGCTCATAATTGCAAAATCCCGTAAGCTCCACAGCCACAGATTGGCGGTAGCTTTGAGGTTTTGTGGATATAGATAAGTTGTCATAATATAAATTCTCCTCCTTTACTTTGCAGCTCTCGCAACACTTCTCGTCAGGTTCACGGCAGTTGTAGTTGCGTGAACAATGCTCGTCATATTAACCTTAACTGATGAATCAAGTCCGAACTGCTGTGCAATTCTCGGCACTTCGTTTGATGCAAGCATTATTCCAAGTCCTAAAAGCATATTGCCGGGGAAGGTTAGCAACCCGAGGAACAGCAGAGTTGTCTGCATAAATGCCGTAAGGCACAGTGCCGCTATCTGTTTCATCCACTGATTAAAGCCGTCCTGATAACCTCTCGGAACGCTGAACATATACAGCGCACCTACCGCCATCTGAATGAGCAGAATTCCTCCACGCTTGATGTTCGCAAAAAATATTTTTATTACGCAGTAGGCAAAAGCAATCATACATAACAGATTCAGCAAACCAAAATTCACTTGAACAGAAACTGCAAAACTACCCTCTAAAACGCTTGTGCTTTGTCCGGCTAAATCAAGGCTTTGCTGTCCTGCCATTATGGACGACAAATCCTTTGAAAATGTGTTTTGCAGGCTGATGCAGAACTTATACAACTCCACAGGCACAATTCCGAACAGCGAGCAGGCAAAGAAACCTTTTAAGACATTAATTGCAGTTGCCTTTATGTTTGCTCTGCCGTTCTGATATTCAATAGCCACATCAAACACGGCAACGACCGTTCCTGCGGCAAACAATGCCCGGCCAAAAAGAGTAAACAGATTTATTGTCGCCTGCACCCATTCAAGGTCAAACACATCTGCACCCATATTTCCCATCATAGTGAAAAAGTCTGCGACAGCGTTGTAAATCGTTTCATAGAACCACTGTAACATCGTGTTCCATATAGCGTTTGAGATTTGCTCACCGAGGTAATCAAACACACCGCCTATGGCACTTCCGATTCCGCCGATGAAATCTCCTAACCAGTCAAAAATATAAATCACCTCCACAAAAGGCTGTTATGACTTAACACAACAGCCTTATTTTTATTGTTATCAGAGTATCGTCCAGATGTACAGTGGTGCTGTCAGCGAGAACACAAGACAACCGAAAAGTATTGCCGGCGCCGTGAACTCAAACTGTCCGTGCTTGCGGTAATCGAGATAAGCAGTAGCAAGTTTAACAAAGAAAAGTATGGCAAGAATCATATCTACAGCAGGAAAAACAACATTATTTACAACATTTTTAATCTGTGTTTGAGCCGATGTCCATGTGCTTTCGATTGCTGATGATACATCTCCTGCGGCAAAGACTGTTACTGCCGATATTCCGAGCATTAACAGTATTACTGATATTCCTGCCAACCACTTCAACAACTTAATTTTTCTTGATTTTATCATTTTTTACCTCCGATTTTCTTAAATCGTTCTCCGATATATATCTGACTTCGATGTTCAGTTTTTCTGCAAAGCGAATTTCTGTTTTCATACCCTCGGTTAATTCATCACCGAAAACCCAGACCGCATCACACACCCAAAGCATAGAAAGTCCCGCAAGCATACCAAGGTTTCTTTCTTCTTTGTTGCTGTCATCTAAAATCAGCACATAAAAATGCGGTATGAACGGAGCCATACCGCACTCTAACGCATAACGGGCATGTCGTTTTGCGTTTTCAATGTTTACAGATACATTACCGCCCAAAGGCGAACAGATATACACCCTGTGCATTATTCATCGTCCTCATCTTTCTTCTTAAATTTGATGATGAGAAATGCAATTAAACCGCCGACAGCAACAGAAGCCAATCCGATATAAAAGCCGAGATTTGAATTGTCGCCTGTCTGCGGTTTTTCGGGTTCAGGCTGCGGATGAATTGTTACTGTCTGATCCTTGTCATCAATGTCATCGTGAACGGCAATTTCCTTTCCATCACGGTAGAGAGTTTCAAAAGCAACGATTTCTGTTTCTTTGGTAATTACAGAACCGTCAAAGGTAAAGGATACTGTTACTTCGCCGTCTGCTGTTTCGGGTGTGAATGTTACTTCGGAACAAACTTCTTTGCCGTCAACAAGGAATTGCTTACCCGTGGATTTATCCATAAGGACGCCTTTGATTGTGTATTCTTTTCCTGCTGTGAGATGTTTGTAGGAAACAACATCGTCAATGGTAATATCACCGTTAACTGTGAATTCCTTTTTACCGTCAATAGTTGCAGTTGTTCCGAGTTCAGGTATTTTATCGTTCTCAACTGTGATTTCGATAATTTCCTTGTTTTTAGAAATTGTTACGGTATAGTTTTCTTCATTAGGGAGATAACCCTCGGCAGGCTTTAACTCACGGACAATGTATTCGCCGTAGGGAACATAGGTAAATTCAAAAATACCGCCCTCGTTTGATTCGGCTGTCATAATTGCAGTTTCTTCTGTAAATTCGGTTTCAGTAATACTGAACAATCCGAATAATGCACCTGCGATATTTTCGCCTGTTTCACGATCAATCTTCAAGCCTTTGATTGTGCCATAGATGATTTCATTTTCAATCGGTTCACCGTCATTTACAGAAATATGAACAGTTGCTGTATCCTGTCCTGCGTATTCAAACACAACAGGGTATTTTTTCTCAGATAGGATATAGTGGCTGTCAGTGCTGATTTCCTTAACATAGTAACTTCCAATCGGAAGGTCGGTTTTGAAAGTTGCTTTGCCTTTTTCATCGCAAGTAACTATTTCAATCAGTCCGTTCTCCGGAATGACTGTGCCGTTTGAAGCCTTTAAATCTTCATCAGCGTAAAGTCCGAATGAAACATTGAGGATTTCGTCATTGTTGCCGATATTGAATTTCTCGTCCTGTTCAAGAATTTTGGTAAGGTTAATTTCAGCTTTTTGCCTGTCGTTTGTAAATGATGTTGAGGTGTTGGTTACCTTTTCGTTCTGTCCTGAGTAGGTAAGTTCAACCGTATGAGGTTCGGGATTGATAACTGTTCCATACGGAGCAACGGTTTCTACAACACGGTATTTGCCGAGGTAAAGCTGTTTGCTTGTTGCTGTGCCTTTCGTGTTTGTTTTCAGAGTTGCGACAAGCTCGTCTTTCTTTGCCCTTACTGTTCCGTCAGGCGTTGTAATATTCTCATCAGCATATATTTCAAACACAGCCCCTGACAAACCGCTTACAGAATATTCAGGCTGATAGATGGTCGGAAGTGCAACATCATTTCCGTTTTCATCAGTATATCCGCCGCCGACTGCAGTTACATTCGAGAAAATCTCGCCTGTTTTTTCTACGGTAATTGTGCCTTTCTGCGGAGTATTTTTCTTCTCGGTTTTTACAATTGTAACGCCGTTTTCTTCACTTGTGTTTTCTGCTGTAATATCAAAAGATACAGGTGTGCTGTCGAGGGTATATCCGTAAGGAGCCTGCACCTCAACTACTGAATAACCTTTGCCGTATGGCAGAGTTTCGGGTGTGATGAGATAACCCTCGCTGTTCGTGTAGAATGTTTCAATCTCTGTAACAGTCGGATAGGTGTACTTCATTGTTACCTTGTTTCCATCGGGATCATAAATCTGAAAGCCTGCGCCTGCATACGGAATCTGTTTGCCTGTTTCGCTGTCAACCTTTACTATCTTTACATAGCTTTCAAGGCTTGCGTTATTGATGAGGTATTTGTAAGTCTTATTATTTTCAGAAATAAACACATCAAAGTCAGAAATGAACTCTGTGCCGTTCCAGCCTTTGGTCTGATGAACAGTGTATGTGCCGTAAGGCAAATCCTTTGTTTCCGCAAAGCCGTATTCATCACAAACAAGAGTATCTCTTTCGGATTCTGTTGCTTTTGCATAGCTTCCCGATGATTTCAGATACACCTGAAATTCAGCACCTTTTTCGGGTGTTTCAATTTTTGTACTGCCGTCATCGGTGTGCTTTATGATTGCAATTTTTCCTTTCAGTATATCTTCGGTTACTCCAATTGAAACGCTGTTGTTTTCAAGTATATATTTTTTCGCCTCTGCACCGATATGATATTCGGTTTCGTCAAGCAGATAACCCTCGCTCGGCTCAATTTCTTTCAAAGTCCACTTATCTCCGCATACATAGTTTGAAGTTGTAAAACCGCCGTTTTTATCGGTGGTGTACTTGTCAACCAACTTGCCGTTATTGTAGATGCCGTAAACTGCTCCTGTAAGTGTTGCATCACCCTGTGCAGATTTTGTTTCAGCGTCCGTTTTAGTAACAGTAAGATTCCACTTTTTAAGAACATTACTGAAAGATACAGTTGCCGTTTTCCCACTTTCAACATTTACGGTCTTTGATTTTTGTTCGGCATACTCTGTCGGAGTATGCTCAGTAACCGTGTATTTTCCGGGGACAAGGTCGGTTAATTCAAATTCGCCCTTTGAATTGGTTTTTGCAGTTTTGCTGTAACCATCGCCTTTGACAGTAAACTCAATATTTGCAACATTGCCGTCCTCTGCGGTTTTAACAAGCTTGAGATTGCCCGAGCTTGTCTTGACCTTGAAATATGCTCTTATCGGGTCTGCGTCGTTTTCAACACCTGTTATGACATCCTGCAAGCTTGCGTCACCATATGGCACAAGAACAGTTTTGCCGACATCAGGCATTGACTTTGCAGAGTTGAATGTTACTGCATCGTTGACGGTCGAAGTTGAAGTCAAGGTCAGCTTGTTACCGGATTTTGAAACGGAAATTCCGCTTGTAGTTTTGAAATTAAAATCTGAAAGAATACTGTTGTTGTCGGTTAAGGTTAAAGTATATTTTCCGTCCGAGTATTTCATTTCATAGGTTTCAGCCTTTGAAGCGATTGCACTTGCAAAACTCGGAACGGTTGAATAATTTGCAAGGCCTTTTGAGATTGCATTGTAAACCGACTTAACTCCGGGATTTGCTCCGCCTGCACAGATACCGTCAATAAACTTTGTATTTGTGCATTTATAGCCGTCATTTGTAGAACGACAACCTGAAACAAACTCCCATACAATCAGCTGAGTCGCCACCCATTTCTGATCCTCTGTTCCGCTTAAGCATTTCCCTGAACCGGGTTTGCCGTAAAGCAGAGCAAGGTTGATTGCTTTCTGCTTTGCAGAGCCTAAATTCTTCCAGACGGTCGAACCGTCCTCGGTCAGCGTATTGCCTGAGTAGAGTGTATGACCGGGTTCAATGCAGTAGGCTTCTTTTCCGTCTGCAAAAATCTTGCACAGCTCCTCACCGGGAGTTCCGACCGTGTAGCCGTCACTGACTGTTGTCTGCTGAAATTTGATTATGTTGCCAGTGCTGTCATAACAGTAATCAAAGGTGATTGTCACCTTATCACCGCTTGCCGCACTTACGGGGAGTGAAAACATTGTTCCGAATATTACTGCCACTGCAAGCAAAAGTGCCGTTATTCTTGTGAATTTCTTGTTTGACATTAATTTGTTCATAAAAAATACCTCTTTTCAAAAAAATAAGGCAAAGTCTTTTGACTCTGCCTGCTGATAAAATATTCTGTTTTCAGATAAAGTAAATCATAATTTCATCGCCTGCCCTTCATTGAAATCTTCATCTATATCATCAGACTGCTCACTGCCGTCTGTGATATTTACATACTCGCCGATAATGTTCAGTGCCTCATAATAACTGCCCGAACTTGTAACACGACTGCACATTTCCTTTGCCTCGTCAGCCATACCGTTTTGCTTAAGGGTGCGACTTGCAATACCCATCAAATTGAATATATTAGAATCACAACCTATTAATGCACAGTCGGGTTTGACCTTTTCTTCTTTGTTCTGCTCAGGTTCAAAGCCACTGAGCCTGTTGTCAACATAATCGGACAGCCACATTCCTGCAAAGGCTGTGTATGACTGCAACCGCCACATTGCAAGCTTGCCGATGTCAAGATGGACATCGGCAAAGGGATAGAGAATACAGGTAACGCCGTCATTTTGAAATACAGAGACATTCTCAAACTTTGTGTCGTCAAGAAGTATTCCCTTGTCCGTGAGCATTTTATTGATGCCGTCCACCCATTCCTGTGTTTCACCGCCGCATCCCTGCAAGATGAGTCCTTCCTTGCCGTTCATTCGGCGAAGGTCCGAGAGTGTAATATTGTTAATTGACATTTTCAAATCTTCCTTTCATAAAAATAAGCACCCACAATAAAGTGAGTGCCTTGCTTAATCGTCTGTTCAACAATAGACTACATATATTTTGTTGTTTTCTGTGATTACATTGAATGATAAGTTGCTCGGAGCTATGCCACTGCTTTGGTAGTAGTAGGCTACATACTCAACATCACCATAGCAATCTGCTGTCAGGCTTTGCGTATCATCATAATATGATGCGTTTGTGGGCGAGAACCAGCTTGCGTTGCCTGTGTTCAGTGAGGAATCGTATTTCATTCCAAGCTGCTGACCGTAGGCTATGCAGGCACTCACCGCATAATGAACATCAACCGTTTTTGCTTTGGTAGGCGGTTGCGTCGGTTTTACAGCAGGCTTTTGAGTAGGAGTTTCAGTTTCTTTTTTAGTAGTCGATTTTGATTCGGACTGATTACTATTCACTGTATTCTTGCTGTTGTTCTGAACCTCAGTTTGCGTTTTCTGAATCGGATCCGTTGCAGAAATAACCGCCGAATTTTGCCCACTGTCGGCTTTTTCTTCGGTTTTGGTATTCTGTCCCGAATGCTCTGTTTCTTTTGGAACAGTGGCTTTTTCGGTGTTGGTTGTTGTTTCAGTTGTTTTTTCTGTTGTTGCCGTTGCAGAAGATTCCTTAGATACAGAAACACCCACGGAAGTTGAAGCCGTGGGTGATAAAGAACTGTTATTCACTTTTTCTTCTGCCGTACAAGCTGTGAATGTTCCTGTTGCTAAAATCAATGTCAACATTATTGCGATTTTCTTTTTCATACTATCGCCGTCCTTTCAAGCAATAAGTATATCCAAAGAATTTCAAATGTCCAGAAATTTTTGAAAGACAAACTAGAATTTATAGCTGTAATTCTTCTATAAATTTCTGCATACGTTCGGTCACTAATTCGCTCTTATTCAAAGAGACTAATTCACTTCTGCTTACCCACTTATATGCAATGGTTTCTCCATCCTGCAAGGTAATACAGTCTTTATTACAGTTCGTAACGCACAAAAACTCTACATAAATTGTGTCATTACTTCTCACTCGTCCTACTTCGACTAAGTTATCAGATTGAATCCCCGTTTCCTCTTGGAGTTCTCTGATTGCACAATCTAAAGGAGACTCGTTCTGTAATGCTGAACCTCCCGCTGTGGCTTCCCACATGCCACCAAAATGCTTACGTCTATCCCGTTGCATTAGTAAATAGCTTCCATCCGTATGTTTCACAATAATTTCGCAAACCAAATGGAATAGACCCTCTGGGATTGCTTCTCCTCTTATCAATGTTGCATTATGAACCTTATTAAAATTTTTATCATATGCATCCCAAGTTTCCATGCACCTTTACCTCCTACAAATTCCGATTCATCATACAGATATTATACCTTATTCCAAATCAACGGTCAACTTATTCTCTTCTTTTCTGCCCACAGCAGAGAAAGATGCAAAAGTGCGTTTCTCTGTTCTTCTTCGGACAGGCTGTCGAGGAAATCTTCAAGGGTGTAATTTTCCTCGAATTCTTCTGCAAGTTCGTTACAGTTGTCGCAGATTTTTTCTCGCCTGACAAGTACTGAGCCGTCATCCTTCTGGGTGAATGATAAAACATCGTTGCATCTGAATCCTATTCGCTGTCGAATTTCAAAAGGGATTGTAATTCTTCCTTTTTCCCCGAGGACTCTGTATATTTTTAGCATTGCTCGTCCTCGCTTTCCGCAAGCTCTGCTCTGCACTCATCACAGATGCAGTCGTAACAATTACACTCGTCATCAAAATTTTCGCAATCATCATCACACCTTTCAATCAAAATTGCTCCGTCCACAGCTGAAATCTGCACAGCACAGTCGGATGTGATTCCTGATACAATAAGTGCGTCAAGCGGTATGCTTACATAAATTCTATTTTCCATTGTTAATAATACACTCCTTCAAAATTTGTTCTAAATCTATTTGTTGTTCGATTGTCAAGTCAAGCAGGCTCAATTGCAACGGTTTGTTTCTCTGCCTTTCATACATATCGTAGTTGCTGATTAGCAGTTCGGGGAATTGTTCGCCTGCATTGATTCGCTGTTTCATATTGTGTAACCTTGTGAAATCAAAGAATGAATATCCGTCATATAAATTACGGATTTCCTCACAATCGTTATATGATACAAGCCATTTGCCTTTTGAATTTGCAAGCGTGTTTTTCAGCCTCAGATGGTCATCCCAAGTGAATCCGCATTGATAAACATACTCGCTTGAAAAATACGGCGGATCGCAGTAGAAAAATGCATTTTCTCGGTCATAATGCTTTATTAAAACTTCGAAATCCTGATTTTCAATCACAGTATTTTCAAGTCTTTTTCCGACTTGCTCTATCATTTGAAACAGGCTCACTACTGAAAATGGCTGACAGGCAAATGACTTCCCACCGCTTGAATAGCTGTATCGCAAGAGTTTCAGAAACATTACTGCTCTGCGCAAGTCGTAGTCCTGTTTCATTTTTATATACAATTCAATGATTTCATCAGCTTTCAAGTCAGGAAGTATAATCTTTGTCAGTTCCAATTCCTCATCAAGGTATTTATCCTCAAACTTCTCCTGTCTAAAGAAATCCCTGATTGCATTGAAATCATCCCTTGAATTTAGGGGATAAAATCCGAGTTCTTTTATGAACGCCATAGGTCTGTCACGCATACAGCGAAAAAGGTTTACAAGATTATGGTTATAGTCATTGTAAACTTCGAACTTATCAGGCTTTTTCTTGCCTAAAAGTACAGCTCCTGAGCCTCCGAACGGCTCAATATACCTTTCGTAATTCAGAGGAAACAGGGCGTACAAAATATGAAGGATGGAAGTTTTATTTCCCATCCAACTCACAGGGGTTTTGATATTCATCACTCCATTTCGGAATACCAATCGCCCCTGAAACGACAAAAAGCCGTTGATTAAATTAAAAAATCTAACCAACGGCTTATATATATGAAAACCAATATCAGTCGTTCGGAACGATTGATATTAGTTGTTGTTATTTAATTTTTATCGTTTACCTTTTTGATAATCTTCCCGATTTCAGAGATTACATTCACTGTCACCGCATTTCCAGACATCTTGTATAGCCTGCTGTCGGATAGTCCTGTCGCTTTTGCCTTGTTGAACTGCTCGTCCGTAAAGCCTTGTAATCTCCAGCACTCTCTCGGAGTAAGCTTTCTGATTCTGCCGATATGAATTTCGCCGTTTGGCTCAATAAAGGCTACTGCAAACTTTTCATTGTCATCAAGAACATCTGAATTTTCTAAAAAACTCCCGAATGTTCAGCCTTGCGGTTACTGATTCCCGAGTCGTGCCTTGCAGTTATACACCTTGCAATTTCTGTAAGCTTCGGATCGGAGTTCAGGTCGATGAAATAATACGCCTGCGTTGCAGAAGTTGTCAGAGTATGCGCTACCTGACTTCCTACTCGACCACGCCTTGAATTTTGTCCAGAAAAAGCAGTATCAATGCTGTCACCGGGATATGCGATCTGATAACCGTCTTTGGTCTTAGATTTTATCGGCAAACCAAAATTTTCAGTATCTTCAATAAGATAAAGTCCCGAATGACCGCCGAATCCTCCTGAACCGCTTGTCAGCGTACAGCTTAGTCCCTTTGATGAGTAGATTCGCTCACCTTGCGTTGGCTTTTCGTTGTATAAGAGCTTTTCCGCTTGTTTGCGTGAAAGATAGTACTTCTCCGGCACATTGTCCTCAAAGATAGCCGATAATGAACACTCGATTTCGTGACTGGGGAACTCCGAAATTTTTGCTGTTAAGTATCTGCCAGCACACATCATACCCCTCGTCGGCACAAGCTCCGCTTACTCGTTTCGACCGCAAGCGGTCAAAAGCTCGTTCGATATGCTGTGCCTCCTCTCCCCAAAAAGCTTATAGCTTTTCGGGGACCCCGTACGGAGGATTGTTTCAAATGTTTTGCCTGAGTCATGGTTAAGGAGACCGGGAACGTTTTCGAGGTAGAGATACTTAGGTTTTTTAACGGCAGCAATTCGAGCAATCTCGAAAAACAGCGTTCCTCTTGTATCGTCAAATCCTTTTCTTGCTCCGGCGATTGAGAAAGACTGACAGGGAAATCCTCCAACAAGAAGGTCGAAATCGGGTAACTGTTCGGGTACAATTTTTCTTTCGTCATCAAAGTAAAGTTCACCTCCGGTATCGTATATTGCTTCATATGCCTGCTTTGCATACTTATCGATTTCGCAGTATCCGACGCACTCAAAACCACCTATGGCTTCAAGGCCTGAACGAAAACCGCCGAGCCTGCAAACATATCAAAGAATTTGATGGACATAAATCTTCATTCCAAACGAAGATTTATATATTAAGAAACACCTCACATTCCCATAGTCATTCCGCTATCCTCATCAGGAGTTTCATCTTCAACTTCTGACATGGATTGGTTTTCTGCTTCGATTTCTTCCTGTGTGAGCTTTCTGAATGAGTCCTCGCCGGGAACCACTCCAAGTGAACGACCGTTGTCCCACTCAGGGAATATCGTTCCCATTGAATCAACAAATTTAACTGTTCCTCTTGTTCCTGCCGGAACAGGTGCGTAAGGATCCTTCATACTGATAAGCTCAATTCTTGTACCCGCCGGATACAATTTCTTTGTGCTTTCAGCGATTCTGCGCTGTCTTTCATATTCGTACAAGTTATACATCTCCTAAAGTTAATTTGTTTAATTGCATTGTTTTTTAAGTGGGACTTCTGATTTTTATTGTCATAAAATCAACCTCCGTCTTTTTTTCTGTTTGTATTGACATTTTTGTTGTCAGATAAATGTGAGATTTCATTTTCATCACAATCATCATTTCGCCTGTCAAAATTCGGTTTCTGACGCATCTCTCTTTCAAACTTCCTGAGTTCAGGTGTGTCGGTAAAATACATTTAAAATCATTCCTTTCAATTTTTTGTAAATAAAAAAGGCAACCGTTCTAATCAAAAAAATTAAAACGATTGCCAAATAAAAAAAGAGCCAATTACTATATCTCTAAAATAAGAAATATAATGATTGGCTCATATATTTGATAATATTAAATTAAGCAGATTAGCGAAAGTAATCAGTTTTCTTTACCTTTAACTAAATTTTGTAGCTTTTCAACAGCTTCATCTTTAGTTTCAGAATCCTTTACTATTTGGATAATTGAGTTCATAAGAACATCAAATTGTTTGTCTGTCATATTTTCGAACTCCATATCTTTTCCTTTCCGATAAATCAATTATCACTTCTACCGGAAATAAATTTTGTATATAAGTAATTGAGGCTCATAGAAAAACTATGAGCCTCTTTTGGCTCCCCCAACTGGGCTCGAACCAGTGACATCATGATTAACAGTCATGCGCTCTACCGACTGAGCTATGGAGGATTATACGATTTTCTTTGATTTTACTCAAAGATTTTTGTTCAGATTGCATAAAGAGCAATCTTTTTTGTTACTTAAATCCCCGGTAGTGGATTTAAACAACTTTCCTAATTTTTCCTCAAACTAAGTAATAATGTCAGGTACTTTTCTGTACACTCGCACTACCGACTGAGCTATGGAGGAATATAAGACAAAACACCCTGCTGGGTGATTTGCTTGTGTTGGCATCTCCCTATTTTTCCAGGCCGTCACCAGCCAAGTATTTTCGGCACCA